>Ga0105044_10000160_pt1 | contig 73548 bp, 50 predicted proteins | sample MAT01_FD_78092 | JGI IMG/M metagenome (GOLD analysis project Ga0105044, IMG submission 78092) | Freshwater microbial communities from Lake Fryxell liftoff mats and glacier meltwater in Antarctica - MAT-01 | ecosystem: Environmental > Aquatic > Freshwater > Ice > Liftoff microbial mat | place...
CGGCGATGCGCGACAGCATTTCGCCCGCGCTCGGACCCGCGGCGACGGGCACCCGACGCTGGCGACGGCGCACGAACCAGACCGCGCAGACCGCCACGAGGACCGCCGCGAACACGAGGCCCGCGAGCGCGAGCTTCAGGCCGCCTCCGGTCCACGCGACCGGTTCGCGAAAACCCTTCGACGGGCGCGCGGAGTCCTCGCCCTCGGCCAGCGCGCGCGGCACTTCGAAAGCCGTCGTCGCCGCCACGAGCGTCTCGGGCTGGCCGGCGACCGTGAACGAGATCTCGAGCGGCGGGAGCGCGGCGCCGCCCTCGAGAGCGAAGGCGCGCCAAGAGGTCGTCTCGACGACCGATCCAACGCCTTCGGGCGCCGGGTCGCGGCGAGTGCCGAGCGCTTCGAGGAACATCCACGAGCCGAGTACACCCGGTTCGAGCTTCGGTGTCTCCACCGCCACGCCGGACGGTCGCTCGACGACGAGCGACAGCACGACGGGTTCGCCGATCTGCGCGCGCGCCGGCTCGACGGCGATGCGCGCGCGGACTTCGGCCGCGATCGAGAGGAGGAGCAGCGCGATCACCGCGCACTCCCCTTCCGAGCCACGCGGCGTCGGAAGAAGCTCGCGACGGGCTCGCCCAGCTCACCACCCGCGTCGAGGTCGATGACGTCGGCGCGCGCGCGCGCCAGATCCGCGCTGATTCGCGTGCGGCGTTCCTCGGCGCGCGCGCGCCAGTCGTCGCGCACGCGCTGCGAATCCGTGTCGATCTCCAAGCGTCGTCCGGAGCTCGCGTCCTCGAACTCGACGAGGCCCGCGCGCGGCAGCTCGCGCTCCAGAGGATCGGTGATGCGCACGGCGATCACGTCGTGGCGGATCGCGAGACGCCGCATCGGCTCGACCCAGGCGTTCGCGCCGCTGAAATCGCCCACGACGAACACGACGGAGCGGCGCCGCAGCGTGCGCTCGGTGTGCTCGAGCGCGAGCGCCAATCCGCCGCCGCCGGCGCTCGGCTCTGCGGCCAGCACTTCGCGCACGATGCGCAACACGTGGCTCGAGCCCTTGCGCGAACGCAAGTGCAGTCCCGGTTCGTCGCCGAACAGGAGCAGCCCGACGCGGTCCTGGTTGCGCAGCGCGACGAAGCTGATCAGCGCGGAGAACTGCGCTGCCGCCTCGCGTTTCGTGCGCAAACGCGTGCCGAAGTCCATCGCGCGGCTCGTGTCGACGACGAGCTCGATCGAGAGCTCGCGCTCCTCCGCATACGACTTGATGAACGGCTGACCCGTGCGCGCCGTGACGTTCCAGTCGATGCGCCGCACGTCGTCGCCGGGCTGGTACGCGCGCACCTCGCTGAACTCGAGACCTTGCCCGCGGAACGTGCTGCGGTAGCCGCCCGACAGCGCGGTCGTGACGAGGCGGTGCGTCCGCACGCGAATGCGCTGCACGCGGGTGGCGAGATCGGGCTCGAGCAACGGCGCGCGCCGCTCGGGCCCGGATCCGGAGTCTGTGCGGACGATCCCGAGCATCGTCAGGGGACCGGCACCGTCTCCAGGACGCGCTTCACCAGCGCGTCGGACGTCAGACCTTCCGCTTCGGCTTCGTACGTCGGCGTCACGCGGTGGCGCAGCACCTCGATCGCGACGGCCTTCACGTCGCCGGGCGTCACGTACGCGCGGCCGGCGAGCAGCGCGTGCGCGCGCGCGCACAGAGCGAGCCAGATCGTGCCGCGCGGGCTGGCGCCGTACTGGATGCGGCCCTCGAGCTCGGCGAGTCCAGCGCGCTTGGGCTCGCGCGTCGCGATGACGAGCGCCACGACGTACTCCGCGAGCCGCTTGTCGAACGTGACGCGGTCCACGACCGAGCGCGCGGCGGCGATGTCCTCCAGACCGACGACCTGTCGCGCGTCGATCTTCGGCGCGGTGCTCGCCATGCGCGCCAGGATCGCCAGCTCGTCCTCGCGACCGGGGTAGCCGACGACCACCTTCAGCGCGAAGCGGTCGAGCTGCGCTTCGGGCAGCGGATACGTCCCCTCCTGCTCGAGCGGGTTCTGCGTCGCCAGCACGAGGAACGGCTTCGGCAGCGGAAACGTGTTCCCGCCGATCGAGACCTGGCGCTCCTGCATCGCTTCCAAAAGCGCCGACTGGACCTTCGCCGGCGCGCGGTTCACTTCGTCGGCCAGCACGAAGTTGGCGAAGAGCGGACCCTTCCGCACCGTGAACGTGCCGTCCTTCTGGTTGTAGATCTCGGTGCCGACGAGGTCCGAGGGCAGCAGGTCGGGCGTGAACTGCAGCCGCGCGAACGAGCCGCGGACGGCGCGCGCGAGGCTCGAGACGGCCAGGGTCTTGGCCAGGCCGGGGACGCCCTCGAGCAGGACGTGCCCGCCGGTCAGGAGTCCGATCAGCAGGCTCTGGACGAGCCCCGCCTGTCCGACGACGACCTCGCCCAGCGACCCCTTCAGGTCCCCGATCCAGGCGGCGTGGCGTTGGACTTCTTCAGCGGCGGGTGCGGTGGCGGTCGTGGTCATCGGGCTCGAGTCTCGGCGGGTGTGGCCGTACCTCTACGGCGGCGCGGGTCCCGTGTTGGCCCGGCAGGATAGCGAGGCGTCCGCGGGAGAAGCGCATCGGGACCGCGTTCGTACGGATCGGGACGCGCGAGCGACCGTGCCGCGGCTCCCACGGCCCGTGCTCAGCGCGTCTCGGCCGCGGGATGCGTGGCGGCGACGCTCTCCGAGTCCGATCCCTCGATCACGCCGCGCTCGCGGAAGCGGTCGGCGAAACGCAGGACGTCGCGCGCGTACTGCAGGGTCTCGCTGCGTCCGTCGAGCTCGCGCTGCGCGCGCCACGCGTGGAACGAGCCCGCATCCGAGATGATCTGCTTCAGCTTCCCGCGCCCGGCGTTGTAGGCCACGAGCACGCGCTCGAGATCGGGCCCCTCGTGCCGGTAGAGCCAGGCCACGTGGCTGGCCGCGAGCCGCGCGTTCAAGAGCGGATCCGAGAGCAATTCGCCGCGCGACGGAGTGGGGATCTTGAGGCGCTTGGCCGCATCGCCGGCCGCCGCCTCCTTGAGCTGGAAGAGCCCGAGCGCATCGGCGCTGGACACCGCGTCGACGCGGCCGCGGCTCTCCACGTACATGATCCCGGCCAGGAGGCAGGGATCGACGCGGCTCTCGCGCGCCGCCGCGCGGACGGCGGCGGCGTGGTCCTCGACGCGGCGCACGCCGACTTCGCTCCACACCTGCCGCACGACCTTGGGCCCGTGCACGGCGCCTTCGAAGGCCAGGAAGGCGACGGCAACCGCGAGCAGCAGCACTAGCCAGGCGCGTTCCGCCGGCCAGCTGAAACGCGCGGCCTTGTTGCGTTCCGGGCTCACCGCCGAGTTCCGCTCGCTGCTTCCTGGGCGGAGATCACGGCCCGCCGCTCGCGCACCCATTCCGCCCGCAGCGTGCCGCGCGCGGGGAGCGTGCCCAGGTCTGCGCGCGAGAGCCGCACGAGCTCGCGCCAAGCGCGTTCGGCGAGCCACGTCTCGTCGCGGTCGAGCAAGGTCAGGAGGAAGCGCTGTCCATCGAGCGTGCCTTCGCCCTCGAGCGCGCCAGCCGGCGGCTGCGGGATCCCGAGGCGCTCGACGCCCGCGCGGAACCACACGAGCGCGTCGTCGTGGCGCACGCCTTCCCACCACGTCCACCACGCGTTCGCGGGCTCGGGCGAGGTGTCGCGCGGGTCGATGCACGAGAGCACCGCGAGTTCGTTGGCCGCGTGCTTGTCGCCGGCGTCCTGCGAAACGATCGCGAGCAACGGGGGCGCGGCGTCGGGCGAGAGCAGTCGCGCCAGGACGAGCGCCGCCTCGCGCCGCGCGCGACCGTCGGGAGCCTCGGCGATGCGCCGCAGCGCGGGCACGGCGGAGTCGCCGATCTCGATCAGCGCCGCGCTCGCCGCGTCGCGCAGCGGGTCGTCGCCCGTCTCCTGCAAGAGGTTCACGAGGATCTGCGCCGCCGCCGGATCGCGCAGGCGCCCGAGACCCTCGACCGCCGCGCGGCGCACGTCCGCATCCGAGTCGGCGAGGCCCAGCACGAGTGCGTCGAGCACGTGCGGACCGCCGAGCGAACCCGAGGCGCGCAAAGCCGCCAGACGCAGGCTGCCTGGCGAGAGCCGCGCGCGCGAGAGCAGGTCCTCGCGCGCGATCTCGACCTGCGCCGCGCCCAGCGCTTCGGCCGCGGGCGTGTGGACGCGCGCATCGGCATCGTTGAGGAGCGCGATGAGCACGCGCGCGTCCTCGTCGTCCGGCGCGCGGCCCAGTTCGATGGCCGCCGCGCGTCGCAGGACCGCGCTCTCGTCGACGGCCAGGCGGCGCACGAACGTGCGATCGCTCGCGCCGAGCACGAGTGCCACGAGGGCGCCGCCGCCGGGGCCGCCGCCCGGGCCGTTGCCTTCCTCGATCGCGTCGAGCATCCGCTGCGAGGTCGCGGCTTCGAGCGGTGCCGCCTCCGCGTCGCCTTGCGCGGCGCGGCCGGCGTGAATCGACAGCGCGACGAGGCGCTCGGCGCGCCGGCCGGGATTCCTCTCGCGGCGCAGAGCCTGCAGCAACTCCGGGAAGGACGCCCTGGGCAACGCGCCCGCCGCGCGCGCGAGTTCGAGTTCTTCGAGGACGCGCTCGCGGCGCGGCGAGACCGATCCCGCCAGCGCATCGAGCGCGAGCTCGCCGAGCCGCGCCGCGCGCTCCTGATCCGGACGGTCGGCCGACCACCACTCCAAGGCTTCGTCCCACTTGGTCCGGTCGCCGCCCTCCACGGGCGCATCGACCAGGAGTTGCCAGCGATTGCGATCGCGCAGCGCCGCGGTCAAGGACACGAGCTTCTCGAACCACGGCTCCTTCGCGCGCGGGCCGACGACGAAAACCTTCGATCGTCCGCGCAGTTCGATCTCGATGGTGCGATCGACGCGTCCTTCGCTCTGGTAGGCGCCGGGCATGCGCTCGGCCGCCAAGACGCCCTCGCGTGCGAGCGCGGCGCCGACTTCGGCCGCCTGCGCGGCGGTGATCCGGATCTCCTCGCGGCGCGCGGGGATCATGGACGTGCGCGGCGCGGCTTCGGGTCCGACGAGTTCCACGTCGAGATCGAGTTCGGGCGCGTACGCCGCGAGTCGCAGCGCACCCTCCTCGCCCGGACGGATCGAGAGCGACGCGCGACGCGCGCGGAATCCGTCGCGCGCGCGCAGCCACCAGTCGGCCCAGGCCGCGCCGTCGGGACCGATCGTTTCGCCCGAGAGGAGCCGCAGTCGGCGGACCGCGGGACCGATCAACGAGCTGTAGTCGTCGTGGAAGACCTTGCCCGAGACCGACGTGACGAGGCGGTCGACGACGGGCCCGTCGAGCCACTGCGAAACGTCGGCGCGCGGGCTGCGGAAACCGAGGCCGGCCAGCGCCGCGGCGCACGTGCCCGACAGGAACGGATCGCTCGAGCTCAACGAGGCGAGCAGCGGCTCGACGTGCTCGTCCAAGAGGATCGAGTCGAGCCGCGCGTCCTCGCGCTCGAGGATCGCCAGCAAGGCGTACGCGTTCGGCCGCAGGATCCAGCGCTGGTGGAACGCGCGCCGGAGGAGTTCCGTGTCGAGGCCCGCGTCGTCGCGCACGCGCAGCGCCGCGACGGCGGCCGATGCGACGCGCGCGTTCGGATCCTCGAGGCGCGTGAGCACCAGGGACGTGGCGCGCGTCCCCGGGAGCGCAGCGGCGAGCTCGAGCGCCAGCGCGCGCGTCTCGGCGCGCGAGCTGACGAGCGCCGGCTCGAGCAAGGGCAGCGTCGATTCCGAGAGGCGCGCGCGCAGCTCGCGGCCGGCGGCGTTGCGCAACGCGGCTTGGGTGTGATCGAGCAGCTCGGAGTAGAGCTCCGGCGTCGCGCGCACCGGATCTTCCTCGGAGACCGCGCGCAAGAGCGGCGGCCCCGCGCCGGCCGGGAGCCTCGCGCGCAGGCGGCGCACGACGAGGTCCGCGTCGGCCGCGGTGCCCCCGCGCAACAGCACGCGGGCGGCGACGACGATGGGCACCGATCTCTCGTCGAAGAGCGCGACGCGGCAGGCCGCGAGTCCTTCGCCCCGCATCCCGAGAAGGCTCTCGACCGCCCGCTGCGCGGTGCCCTTTTCGGCGTTCTGGAGCTTCCCCACTTCGGCGAAGACGAAGGCCGCGGCGGGCGTCATGACGGAGATCGATCCCGGCGCGGGATCCGCTGCGGGCACGCGGGGCTCGAGATCCTTGGGCCCCAAGTCCTGCGGCACAGCGTCCAAAGCAGGGGGAGGCGGCGTGGGCTGAGGCGCGGCGGGCAGCTTGCGCGGTAGCTTGAGCTGACCGCTCGATGCAGCCTCGGGAATCCCCGGGCCCGTGCTGGTCGCGGTCGAGTAGGCCTGCGGCGTGTCGCGCTGGCACGCGTCGCACCAGACGAGCTCGCGCCCCTGCGCGTCGACGCGACCGCTCGGGACGTTCTTGTAGTTGCGCGCCGAACAGATCGAGCACACGCGGTGCGGGACGATCGAACCGCCACCCGCTACCTCGCGCGGCTTGCCCGGCAGCTTGAGTTGCGCCGCGGGCGCGAAGGTGGCGAGGCACGCCAGCGCCAAGAGCGGCGGGCCGAGGCGCACGGGCGGGCGCGTACGAGTTCGAAGAGGCGAGGCGGGTTCGGTGAACACGGCGCCAGGGTACCCCGCCGACCTCGCGCGGATACCGGCCTTGCGCTGTGGAGATCCGAACACAGGGACTGTTACGTTGCCCAGCCGTTCGAATCCGACCGACACCCGCCGCCCCCCCCCCGAGCCCCCCTGCGATGCGCGTCGCGAGCCTCCTCCCGTCCGCGACCGAGATGGTCTGCGCCCTGGGCCTCGAATCCGATCTCGTCGGCGTGAGCCACGAGTGCGACTGGCCCCCCGAGGTCCTTGGTCGCGCCGTGCTGACGTCGGCCAAGATCGGGCATTCGTGGTCGAGCCGCGACATCGACCGCGACGTGCGCGCGGTGCTGCGCGACGCGCTGGCCGTGTACGACATCGACGTCGCGAAGCTGGCCGAGGTCGCGCCCGACGTGATCGTGACGCAGGACTTGTGTGACGTGTGCGCGGTGTCCTTCGAGGATGTGTGCCAGGCGGTGACCGCGATCGCGCGGCCCGACACGGTGATCGTGAACTTGCATCCGACGCGGCTCGCCGACGTGTGGGACGACATTCGCAAAGTCGGCGCGGCGACGAATCGTGTCGAGCGCGCGGACGAGGTCGTGCGCGGGCTCGAAGCGCGCCTCGCGTCGCTCGCGCGGCGTGCGAGCGCGATCGGTTCACGACCGAACGTGCTGACGATCGAGTGGATCGATCCCGTCATGATCGGCGGCACGTGGATGCCGGAGCTGGTCCAGATCGCCGGCGGTCGCGCGTTGGTCACGCAGGCCGGCGACCACGCGCCGACGTTGACGCGCGAAGAGCTCGCTGCGCTCGATCCCGCACCGGATGTGGTGCTGGTGAAACCGTGCGGGTTCACGCTGGACCGCACGCTGGTCGAGGTCGATGTGCTACGCGAACTGCTGCGATCGATGCCCTGGCGGGCCGTGCGCGACGGCCGCGTGTGGCTCGCCGACGGCAACGCCTACTTCAACCGGCCCGGCCCGCGCCTCGTCGAGAGCGCGGAGATCCTGGCGGGCTGCATCCATCCGGCGGAGTTCGCGGACCTGGCCGCGCGTCACGCGGAGAGCTGCGTTCCGCTCGGAGCGCTGTAGCGCGAGCGCGCGCCGCGGAATCCCAGGCGGACTTGCGCACGAGTCGCTGGACGCGGCCCTCTGGAGTTCCGCTGGGAGGGAGCGCGAACGGGGGGGGGCAGCCTCCGAGGATCGCCGCGCGCAGCCGTGCAGTGCCGCGCGTAGCCGTGCAGTGCCGTGCGTAGCCGTGCAGTACAGCACGCACCGTCTCGCCGCCGGTGAGCCGCGGTCGGCGCGCGATCCGCGCTGTGGCGAACGCGCTGTGGTTCTGCCGGGCAGCATGGAAAACGCCGCGCGAGTCCGGCACGATTCGGTGGTCCCCTCCGCAGCGCGTCCCCCTCGGCGCGACCGGAGCGGCGAAGGAAGCCTGCTCGAACATGCACGTCCTCGCGTTCGTGAATCAGAAGGGTGGCTGCGGCAAGACCACCACCGCCGTGAACCTCGCGGCGGCGCTCGCGGCGCGGGGAGAGCGCGTGTTGCTCGTGGACCTCGATCCGCAGGCGCACGCGACGCTGGGCCTCGGTGTCGCGCCCGACGAAGACCGCACGACGCTCGAAGTGCTGCGCGGCGAGCGCGAGATCGAGGGCGTGGTCGTCGCCGCGCCGGGCCGCATCCACCTCGTGCCCGCGACGGAAGCGCTGTCCGTGTTCGAGGCCGAGGCCGAGCGCGAGCTGGGCCCCGAATCGCGGCTCTCGGCGGCGCTGTGGCGCGCGAGCGAGGACTACGACGTCGTCCTGCTCGACTGTCCGCCGCGCGCGGACGGCGTGCTGTCGGCGAACGCGTTGCGCGCGGCCGACACGGCGGTGCTCGTCGTCGAATCGGGCGCGTTCGCGTTGCAGGGAGCGCTGCGAGCGCGCGCGTTCCTGCGCGGAACGGCGGCGACGCGCGAACGCCCCCTCGCGGTGCGCGCGGTCGCGACGCTGTTCGACAAGCGCGCGCGGATCGCGCGCGAGCTGCTGGTCGGGATGCATGCACAGCTCGGCGGCCTGCTGTTCGACACCACGATCCGCTCGAGCGTGCGCTTGCGCGAGTGCGCGGCACTCGGCTCGCCCGTGCAAGTCGTGGATCCGCGCTGCGCCGCCGCCGCGGACTTCCGCGCGCTGGCCGACGAGGTCGTCGAGCACATGAGCGGCGCGCGGCCGAAGAGCGATTCGGTCTGGGCCGAAGCGCCGTAGCCCTCGCGAGCGGAAACGATTTCCGCCCGAATGGGAATCCACCCAGCGGCTTCCGGTCGCGACGATCCGGCCGCGAATCGCGGGATAGCCTTCGACGAGGACTCCCGTGCACACCGCCCACCGCCGCGCTTCCAAGAGCCAGCAGGATCAAGTCTGGCGCACCCTCGTCGAGCGGCAGATCGAAGCCGTGCAACGCGGAATGTCGCGCGAGTTCCTGGCCGGCCTCGAGCTGGCGCAGCTCGATCCGGCGCGCATGCCGCGTCACCGCGAGCTGTCGACGAGGCTCGCGTCGCTGTGCGGCTGGCGCATCGAAACCGTGCCCGGCCTGATCCCGGCGCGCGATTTCTTCGAGCTCCTGCGCGATCGACGCTTTCCGTCGCCGGAATGGATTCGACATCCGGACGACCTCGAGTACACGCCCGCGCCCGACGCGTTCCACGATCTCTTCGGGCACGTCCCGCAGCTGGCGTCCGCGGAATACTGCGCGATCCTCGAGGAGCTCGCTGCGGCTGCACGGGGCGCGAGCGACGTGGAGCTCCTCGAGATCGAGCGCGTCTACTGGTTCACGATCGAGTTCGGGCTCGTGCAGCAGGGCCCCGAAGTGCGCGCGATGGGCGCGGGCCTCGCGTCGTCGATCGCCGAACTCGACCGGTCCCTGCACGATCCCGCAGTGCGGCGCCGAGCTTTCCTCCTCCACGAAGCGCGGCGCGAGAACTTCCAGAGCGACCGGCCGCAGGAGCTGTACCTCGTGTCGCCCGGCTTCGTCCCGCTGGCAGCGTCGCTCTCGGACCTCGGATCCGCGAACCGGCGTCGCGCGGGTTGAGAGGCGGCGGTGGGCCCGTTCGCGGGACGGAAATCCCTTCCCTCTTCGGACCGCGGACGCTTCGAGTCGATGCAGAGCGGTCATGGATCCCCTCCGAAAGCATCGCTCCGACATCGACCAACTCGATCGTGAACTCGTTCGCATCCTCGCCGAGCGGCTGGACGCCGTGCGCGCGATCGGACAGGCGAAGGGTCGCGATCCTTCCGCTCCGTTGCGCGACGAGGAACGCGAGCGCGCGCTCTACTCGGTCTGGGCGCGCACCGCGGAGGAGCAAGGTGTCTCGTCCTACTTCGCGGGCCGCGTGCTGCGCGAGATCCTGAACTGGTCGCGCCGCGACCAGGAACGCTACCTCGAGCCGGTCGCGAAGAACGGGCCGCGCGCGGTGCGCGTCGGGTATCAGGGCGTGCCGATGTCGTACAGCGATCTCGCGGCGCAGAAGCACTTCGCCACGCGCGACGTCGCGCGGCTCGAGCGCGTCGGTTTTCGCGGTTTCGCGGCCGTCGTCGACGCGCTCGAGGCGGGCGAAGTCGACTACGCGCTGCTGCCGATCGAGAACACGATCGCGGGCAGCATCGACGAGGTGTACGACCTGCTCGGCTCGCGGCGCATGACGATCGTCGGCGAGGAAGTGTGGGCCGTCGAGCACTGCCTGCTCGGGCTGCCCGGCGCGCGCGAGGACGAGCTGCGCACGGTGCGCAGTCATCCGGTCGCTCTGCTGCAGTGCACGCGCTACCTCGAGGGGCTCGTCGGCGTGCGCTCGGAGAGTTTCCACGACACGGCCGGGGCAGCCGAAGCGGTCGCGCGCGACGGCGATCGACACGTCGCGGCCATCGCATCCGAGGAGGCGGGGCGCGAGTACGGGCTCGAGGTCCTGCGCCGCGACATCTCCAACCAGTCGGTCAACATCACGCGCTTCCTGCTCTTGGCGCGGAACAAGGAGTCGTTCGACGCGCGCCGTCCGGCGAAGACGTCGCTTTACTTCTCGCTGAACCACCGCCACGGTGCACTGCTCGAGTGCTTGATGGTGTTCGAGCAGCACGCGCTGAACTTGACGAAGCTCGAGAGCCGCCCGCGGCCCGAAGCGGCGTGGGAGTACCTGTTCTACGTCGATTTCGAGGGTCACGCGGACGAGCCGAACGCGGCGGCGGCCCTCGAGGCGTTGCGCGCGCACACGAACCACCTGCAGGTGCTGGGTAGTTATCCGCGGCGTGCGGAAGAAGCGCTCGAGCTCGCCGGTCGCGCGCGTGTGCCCGCCCAGCCGCCGCCGATCGAGCCGTCGGCGCAGGTTGAGCCGACGACGCTCGCGCCCGCGAAGGTCGCGGCCTGCCCGCTCGAGAAGCCCAACCCCGCGCTCAAGCTCGTCACGCTGCGCAGCGGACAACCGCGCACGATCGTGGACGTCAGCGGGGTCCCCGTCGGCGGCGATCGATTCGTGCTGATCTTCGGTCCGTGCGCCGTCGAGAACCGCGCGCAGGTCATGGAAGCGGCCGAGATGTGCAAGCGCGCCGGCGCGACGATCATGCGCGGCGGCGCGTTCAAGCCGCGCACGTCGCCGTACGCGTTCCAGGGTCTCGGGTTCGAGGGACTCGACTATCTGCGCGAAGCCGGGCGCGCGTTCGAGCTCCCGATCGTGAGCGAAGTCCTGCACCCCGAGGACGTCGAGCGCATGGCCGAGAAGACTGACATGCTCCAGATCGGCGCGCGCAACATGCAGAACTTCGCGCTGCTCAAAGAAGTCGGCCGCACGCGGCGGCCGGTGCTCTTGAAGCGCGGCATGAGCGCGACGATCGAGGAGCTCTTGCTGGCCGCCGAGTACGTGCTCGCCGGCGGCAACCAACGCGTGATCCTGTGCGAACGCGGCATCCGCACGTTCGAAACGGCGACGCGCAACACGCTCGATCTGTCGGCTATCCCGGTGCTGAAGAGCCGCACGCACCTGCCGGTCATCGTCGACCCGTCGCACGCGGCGGGACGGCGCGATCTCGTCGTGCCGCTGTCGCTGTCCGCGGCCGCCGTTGGCGCGGACGGGCTGATCGTCGAATGCCATCCGAACCCGGCCGAGGCGCTGTGCGACAAGGACCAGGCTCTGAACGCCGAGGACGTCGCCGACCTCGTCGCGCGCCTGCGCCCGGTGGTCGCGGCGGTGGGCCGCACGTTGTAGGGGTGCCATCGCGAGTCACGCGCCGGTAGCCTCGGCGCCCATGACCAACGAGTACTCCCCCTGGCGACCGCATCCCTGGCACGGACTCGAGGCCGGACCCGACGTGCCGCGGCGCATCTACGCCTTCGTCGAGATCACACCGTTCGACGGCGTGAAGTACGAGGTCGACAAGCGCTCGGGCTACTTGAAGGTCGATCGTCCGCAAGGCTCGTCGTCGCTGCCGCCGATGCCGTACGGTTTCGTGCCGCGCACGTATTGCGGGCGGCGCGTCGGCGAGCTCATGCCGGGAGCGAAGCACGGTGACGGCGATCCGCTCGACGTGTGGGTCCTGACCGAGCGGCCGATCTCGCGTTCGGAGATCCTGCTCGAAGCGCGTGTGGTCGGCGGCATTCCCATGCGTGACGGCGGCTTCGCCGACGACAAGATCGTGGCCGTGCTGCAGAGCGACGAGCTGTACGCCGGCGTGCGCGAGCTCGGTGACGTGCCCGAAGTGCTGCTGCGCCGGCTCGTTCACTACTTGCGCTACTACAAGGCGCTGCCCGGCCGCGATAACACGGTGGACGTCGGTGAACCGTACGAGCGCGCGCACGCCGAGCTCGTGATCGAGGCGGCCTTGGCCGATTATCGTGAGGGTTTCCCGCGACCGGAGTGATCGTCGGCAGCGCTGTCGCCTGGAAGTTGCCGCTTCCCTGTGCGCCTCGATTCCCGTCCAATGCCGCGGCGCTCGCCGTGACGACCATGCCGAAGATCCCCGGAGTGTCCTCTGCGACCAGCACGCGCGCGCCGCTCGGCGCAGGCCGCGGCGACGCGAAGACGGGCGCGAACATGGGCGCAGGCGCGACGGCGGGCGTGACTCCACGTGGCGCCGCGCGGACCCGCGTCGCGCTCGGTCTGACCTTGCTGGCGCTCGCGTTCCCGTCCCGCGCGGCCCTGGCGAATGGTTCGCGCGAAGTCCGCGAGCTGCGCGGCGTGTCGATCGAGGCGGTGGACGATGCCATGTTCGAGAGCCGTGCTTCCATCGCCGAAGCGCTGGAGTTCCTCGAGCGCCACCACGTGAACGTGGTCTTCCCCGAAGTGTGGTACCGCGGCGTCACGTTGCACCCGAGCCGCGTGCTCCAGAAGACATTCGGCGTCCCGCAGGATCCGCGCTACGTCGGACGCGATCCCTTGGCCGAACTGATCGTCGAAGCGCATCGGCGCGGGATCGAGGTCATCCCTTGGTTCGGGTACGGATTCGCCGCGTCGAGCGCCGCGCATCCGACGACCCTGCTCCAGCAAAAGCCCGAATGGGCGGCGCGCGACCGCGACGGGAAGATCCTCGAGAAACACGGGTTCGCGTGGATGAACGCGTTCGACCCGGCCGTCCAGGAGTTCGTGAGCGGCCTCATGCTGGAGGTCGCGCGCAACTACGACGTCGACGGCCTGCACGGCGACGACCGGCTGCCCGCGATGCCGTCCATCGGCGGATACGACAAGATCACCGCGGAGCTGTGGCACAGCGACAAGCGCTTCCCGCCGCCGACGTTCACGGACTCGCGTTGGACCGCCTGGCGTGCGGGCCGTTTGACCGACTTCCTCGCGCGGCTCGCGAAGGACGTGCGCGGATCCGGGCCGGGCATGATGCTCTCGCTCGGTCCGAGTCCTTACCGCTTGGGACTCGACGAGAACCTCCAGGACGCGAAGGCCTGGACGGATCGGGCCCTCGTCGATCTGTTCCATCCGCAGTGCTACCGTCGCGATTTGGCCGGCTACCAGACGCTCGTCGACGGCCAGCACGAGCTGGTCGCGCGCAATTCGCGCGTGAGCTTCGCGCCGGGGATCCTGATTCAGTCGGGCGCGTGGACCATCGAGCCCCGCGAGCTCGTGCGCATGGTCGAGTACAACCGCGACCGCGGCTACGCCGGCGAGGTTTTGTCTCATTACGCCGGGCTGCGCGCGGACGACGGCGCGCTCGCGCGCGCGCTCCTCGCTGGACCGTACGGAGAACCGGCGCGCGTCCCCTACCGATCGATGCGCTGGCGGCCGAAAGCGCGCGAGATCACGCCGCGTCCGCCGTCCAGCGCCGAATCGTGGTCGCGCGAGAGAGGCCACCTGCGCGCGGCGCGAGCCGGTCCCGCCGAGGTGGTCTACGCGCTGGCCGCGCCGGCCACGGGCTGGTTCCGAGTCTTCGTCGAGATCCCGCAGGTCGAGGACCTGCCGCGCAGCGTCGAGTGCACGTTCGTCGGCGGCGACGCCACCCCGAGGAGCCTCGAAGTGCGTCCAGGCCTGCTCGAAGTCGGCGCGGTCCGCCTCGTCGACGACGGACGCCTGCAGGACGGGCGCGGCCGGATCGAACTGCACATTGCGACCGCCGCCGACGAGAGCGGGAGATTGGCTGTCGGACGCGCGCTGCTCATGATCGACCGCAAGCGGTCGGCGGACGCGGTCTGGCGCGAGGACTGACGGCGCTGACCCGGGCGCAGCACTTCCGCGCCGCGGAGCGGATTGCTCAGCCTGTCCAGCTCGCCCCAGATTGCCGGGCCGGTGCGCGATCGGCCCCGATGCGCGCTCGCTTCAGCGTTGGGTTGCGAGCCACTCGCGATAGCGCCGGTGGAGCATGTGCGCCGAGATGTACATCGAATTCGGCGACAGGAAGTGGCTGTATTCGAACGTGATCAGCTTGTCCACGCCGGCCGCGAGCGCGCACTCCATCTTGGCGCGCAGTTTCGGCCACGCGATCGGCGCGTACTTCACGTGAACGTCGCGGTCGAAGCTCTCGACGTTCGCCCAGCACGTCAATCCGTGCTGGCGCGCGAGGCTCGCGTTCGCGGCCATGTGATCGGCCAGCTCCGCGCGTGGCACGGGCCCGTCCTGCAACATCACGATGTCGGCCAGCCCTTGGATGCGGGCGAACACGCGCGCGCAGTCCTTGCGGCGCTGTTCCAGCGTGGAGGTCCCGACGACCGACTTCGTACCGCGCAAGTTCGGCGCGACCAGGATCGGCAGGCCCGAGGTCGCGCGCAGGTGCGCGCCGAGCTCCGCGTAAACGCGCATCGCGCCGTCGTCGGCGGTTTCGAGCTCGTGGCCGAAGTACCAACCGCGGAACGCCGACGATCGGCCGTAGCGCCCCCAGACCTCGTCGGCCAAGGCGCGGTTCAGATCGGCCTCCTTCTGGTGCTTCTCCGCGCACCAGAACTCGCCCGAGTCGTACGTGCCGAACCACAGCGAGATCCCGTGCTCGGCCGCGAGCCCGAGGAAGAGCGCGATCATGTCCTCCTGCGCGATCAAGCCCGGGTGCAGCTTGCGCAGGACTTTCGAGTCGAAGGTCGCGCGGTCCTGGTACCCAGCGCGCGCGAGCACGACCGTGTCGATGCCGTCCGCCCGCATCGACGTGAACTCGCGACGCCACTCGTCGGGGCCCCAGTTCGCCGAAGCGATGTCGTGCGAGATTTCGTCCAGGAACGTTGCGGTGATCATGGGTTCGCCTCGAAGAGGAACACGATCGTCTGGATGGCGGCGGGGCCGAGCTCGAGGCGCGCGATCGTACCGGTCAAGTCCACGGGACCCACATCCGTGCCGTCGAGCCGCACGCGGCGCGCCGATACCGGCGGACGCGGCCCGGCCAGGTCGGGGCCGAGCTGCAGCGTCGCGCGCACGACCTCGTGAGCGCGATTCCAGACCCGCACGAGCAGGCGGCCGTCCGCTTCGACGCGCAGACAGGAGAGCGCCACGCGCGGATCGTCGCAGCGCAGGAAGGATCGCCGCGCCGAAATGCGCTCGGATCCGCCGCGTTCGTGCGCACCGAGCCACACCTGCTCGGCGATCGGAGGATGCGCGAACGTCGCGGCGCGCGCCGCGACCTGCGCCGGCGATTCGTCGCCCGGCACGACCTCCCACGCGCTGCGCACGACGAGCCCGATCGGCGGCCGCTCCGCTTCGGGGGTCGCGACACCCGGCCCCATCGCCGGGCGCCGCAGCCGTCCGCCCTCGCGCGACAACTGACCCACTCCTCGCCACAAGGTCAGCGCCAGGAACGTTCCCCGCGCGATCGAGCCCGCCGGCGCGTCGACGATCTCGTGCTCGTGCAGCCCGCGGTGCGCGACCAGTACAGCCGCGTCGGGATCGGCGGCGTGCACGAACGTGCCCGAAAATTGCGTGGTGTAGGGCAATTCGCCCGGTGTCCCCCGCCAGCGCTCGGGCGCCTGCTCCGCGGTCACCTCGGCCACGCGATCGCGCTGCACGAGCGCGAAGGCTTGATCGGTGGTCAGCGACTTCGTGCCCGGCGGCAACGGCAAGAGCACACGCACGCGGTGGTCGACGAGCTCGGAATCGACCATCGTCTCGAACTCGAGCCGCGACGAGCCGTCCTCGAGCCGCACGATGGTCTCGATGCGGAGCGCCAGTCGCTCGCGCTCCTTCGGCACGACCCAAGGCAGCTTCCACACGATCGAGAGCGACATGTGCGCCGCGGTCGCGCTGCGCCACGCCTGCACTTTCGCCAGCCCCTTCGCCGTGGACCAGGCCGGAACCGTCTCGTGATCGGGGCCGAAACTGAACAAGTCACCGCGGTCCGATCGCGATTCGTACGTCAGAGCGCCGTCGAAGCGCTTCCCCGTCGGCTTGTGCACGATCGCGAGGCTGCCGTCGTGACGCGCTTCGACGCGCAAGTTCTCGTTCTCGATCGAGCCACCCGCGACGACGTCGTCGAAACCCTGCGGACCGGGCGCGCCGCGCACGAGCTGGTAGAAGGCGATGCCGCAGGCCGGCAACCGCGCCGCGAACTCGACCTGCAAGAGCGTCCCGCGGCGCGCCTCCAGCGTATGCGCCGCGACCGCATCCGGATCGATCGGCTCGACGTGCACGCGCACCGGCTTGCCGTCGGGGTCGACGAGTGCGAGCGCGTCGAGGTCCAGGTCGGTGAGCACACTCGGCCACTGCACGACGCACGCGATCGTGCCGCTCCAGGGTTCGAAGTGCGGATTGTGGACAGCCAGGACCTCGATGCCATCTTTGCGCGTGAAGCCCGTGCGCAGAGCCAGTGCGCGCAGCGCGTCCAGCACGATCGCGGATCCGGCTTGCCGCGCCTGGCGCAAGCGGAACTGCGCGTCCAACTGCACCACGTCGCTGGTCGTGCCGGTGACCTCGCGATGCGCGTGCGTCGAGAGCAGGTCGCGCCACGCCGCGTCGAGTCGCGCGGCGTGCTCGCGCCCGTGCCGGGGACCGAGCGCGGCCGCGAGTGGTTCAGCGTGCTTCTCCAGCAGTGCTTGCACCGCGTGGTTCTCGACCTTCGAGTCGATGCGCGCGGACCACGACGAGGACAGGATCGCGTGGTGAGCATTTCCGAGCAGCTCTCCGCGGTGCACGCTGAAGTCCTTGCGCGCGGCGAGGATCGCGTCCACCGCCGCGCTCGGCCCCGCGTGCACGAACTCCACGCGCGGGAACTCGCTCTTCACCGACACCAGGAGATCCGGGATCTCGCGTTGGGCCGACGCGTGGTCACTGCCATTCCACAGGATCAAGACGCCCGACCGCGCGTGGCTCTTCAGCACGTCGACGGCCTCCTTCAACCGTTGCGCGGCTTGCAAGGTCTCGGGCGAGCGACCGCGGAAATTGCCGCGCTTTTCGGGGTGCCCGAGCTGCGCGGCGTTGTCGTACCCGCCGCGCATGTAGAGGGCGATCACGCGCGTTCCGTCGGGCGCTTCCCAGGCGAACTCGACGCCGACACGGCCGAAGAGTTCGTCGGACACGCCGCGCTGGAACAGGATCGAGCGCAGACCGAACCCGGCCAGGATCTGAGGCAACTGCGCCGCGTGGCCGAAGCCGTCGGGAAGGATCGCGTCGCGACACTCGCCGCCGAACGCCTGCACGTCTCCGAGCCCGCGCTGGAAGTTCCTCACCAACGCTTCGCCGGAGACGAGGTACTCGTCGGGCTCGACGAAGCACGGGCCGATCCCGAGGCGTCCCGACGCGACGAGAGCCGCGATCTCCGCGCGCCGCTCGGGACGGACGTCGAGGTAGTCGGCCAGCGACGCCGTCTGACCGAGCAGAGTGAACGAAGCGAAGCGCGGGTCGTCGCGCAACATCGCGAGCGCCTCGTCCATCACGCGCACGAGATGGAAGCGGTTCATCTCGAAAGCGAGATGAGAAGCGCGGTCCCAGTGTGTGTGCGAGACTACGAAGGCGCGCAATGTGGACGGGCTCTTCGCCACGTTGGTGGGGCCGCTCATGGGTCGGGAGAGGATACGGCTCGTCCCCTCCGATCGCGCCGCGCGGACGTCCGGCGAGCCACGGGCCTCTCCGGATCCTCGAGAGCCTCTCAGGTCGCGGCGGCGCTCGCTGACACCGCCGCGGCGCGCTGGGCCGCTAGCACGCCCACGATGCGCAGCACCGCGTCGGCTTGGGCGAGCATGCCCGCACCGGCGCCACCGCGCGAGAGTTCCAACTGCGCCGTGCCGGCCGCCAGCGAGAAGCTCGTCTGTTTGCCGGGCTTCGGAGACAGCGCCGCGATGCGCTCGCGATGGCGCGCCACGGTGGACAGCACGATCGGCGGCGGCTCGGGCGCGAGGCACAGGAGCGCGATCTCGTAGTAGTCCTGGGTGCCCATCCACAGGCCCGATTCCTTGAACGACGAGTAGAGCGCCTCGAAGCGCGCGCAGACGGTGCCCGCGGCCTCGCCCTGCAGCACGAGGACGAGCGCGGCGGTCTGCAGTTCGTCGCCGCGGCGCATGCCGCGGGCGTGCAAGCCGGTGTAGATCTCCTCGGCGCGGCGCGCGATCGTCGCGGGGTCGCCCGTCGTGCGCGAGAGCAGCGCGCACATCGGCCAGTCGGACTTCTGCGTGAGCATCGGATGGTCCGCATTCAGAGCGTCCCAGATCTTCACGAGCCGCGTGTACTGCTCACGGCTGACGCGACCGTCGGCGGAGGACTGGGCCAGCGTCAAGATCGCCAGCACCTCCTCGCTCCCGCCCGCGAGACGCCAGCGTTCGCGAAACATCGCACCCGCGCGCTCCACCTCGGCCTGCATCTCGGCGACGCTCGTGCCGCTCTGCAGGAGCTGCGCGGCGAGCAGGACTCCGACGCTCGATCTGCGCCACCACGGCTGCGAGCGTTCGAGCTCCTCCGCAGTCGTGGTGAGGCGCTCGGCGAGATCGCGCACGTCGCCCGGGATGGACGTGAGCAGCAGCGCGGAATGCCGCAGGAGGTCCGCCGACTCGAGCCAGCCACGGCCGACTTCGAGACGCTCGAAGATCTCGACGAAGCGTTCGAGCGGGTCCGCGGGAACCTGCGTGGCAGCGGGCCTCACCGCCCCGCGCCCAGTTCTTCCGGGGCATCCGGCACTGACGGCACGCTCGAGCGCTTGAGCCCGACGGGCTGGGACTTCTTGCGCAGGCGCAGGTTCAGCATCTCGACCCCGACCGAGAACGCCATCGCGAAGTACACGTAGCCCTTCGGGATGTGCTGTCCCAATCCGTCCGCGATCAGGAGCACGCCGATCAGGATCAGGAACGAGAGCGCCAGCATCTTGATCGTCGGGTGCCGCTCGACGAACGCACCGATCGCTCGCGCGAAGACCAGCATGACCCCGATCGAGATCACGACCGCCGTGATCATCACGTAGATGCTGCTAGCCATGCCGACGGCCGTGATCACCGAGTCCAGCGAGAACACTAGGTCGAGCAGCAAGATCTGGAAGATCACCGATCCGAACGAAGCCCGCCCGCCGCCGTCGGGGCCGTGCGCGGGACCGCCCTCGAGCTTGTCGTGGATCTCCCACGTCGCCTTTCCGACGAGGAACAGGCCGCCCAACAAGAGGATCAAGTCGCGCCCGGAGATCTCGTGCCCGAACGGCGCGAAGAGCGACGCGGTGAGGGACATGACCCACGTGATCGACAGGAGGAGCCCGATCCGCAAGAACATCGCCAGCGAGAGACCCAACCGCCAAGCGCGCTGTTGCTGGGACTTGGGCAGCTTGGCGGTCAGGATCGAGATGAAGACGATGTTGTCGATGCCGAGGACGATCTCGAGCAGCGTCAGCGTCAGCAGGGCGACCAGGTTGTCGGAGGTGAAGAGTTCGGCCACGGAGCCCCACGCTTTTGGGTGCGGGATGTTAGCGCCCGAAACCGGTGGCGGCGATGGACTGCCCGAGCCGGTGCGGAGTCGAGGGGAGGCATCGTCCCGGGAAGAGGAGGAATCGGGCGCCCGATGCTGCCCGACGTAGCCTGAGATTCCTGGCGACCCGCCGCTTGCATCCGCGGAGCTCGCTGGCATGATTATGCATTCGCACGCATGAGTATGCCCACCAAGCCCCAGCGGGGCACGAGCCCGCGCCCCTCTCGCTCCCATTCGTCGCCCGCCGACGCGGGCTCGCGCGAGGCGCGTCGCGTGCGGGTGATCGAGCTCGTGCGCGCGAACCGCATCCTCACGCAAGGCGAACTGCGCTCGCGACTCGCCCAGCTCGGCATCGACGTGAACCAAGCCACGCTCTCGCGCGATCTGCGCGACCTCGGCCTGTTGAAGGGGCGCGACGGCTACGAGATCCCGACTTCCTCGAGCCTCACGGCCGAAGACGCCGGCCTGGCGCTCGTCGCCGCGGCGCGCACGTGGCTGGGTGATGCTCGCGCGGCCCAATCGCTCGTCGTCCTGAAGACCCCGCCCGGCGGCGCGAGCCCGCTGGCGATCGCGATCGACCGCGCGCGGCTCGAAGGCGTAGTCGGCACGATCGCGGGCGACGACACGGTGTTCCTCGCGGCGGCGGGGTCGGCGCAGGCGCGCCGGCTCGTGCGCGAGCTGACGGCCCTCAAGGCGCGGCGCGCATCGTGAAGAGCGCCGCGATCCTGGGCGCGTCCGGTTACACCGGGCGTGAGCTCGCGCGATTGCTGGCGTCGCATCCGACGATGCGGCTCGCCGGCGCGTTCAGCGCGCGCGAGGGCGACGTGCCCGACGCTCCCGAACTGCCCTGCGATGCGCGCATCGAGGCGATCGACTGGGCGCGCGTCGCGGCCTGCGACGGCGTCTTCCTGTGCACGCCCCACGCCGCGTCGGCCGAACTCGCGCAACGCGTGCTCGCGCTCGGACCCAAGGTCGTCGACCTGTCGGCGGACTTCCGGTTGCCCGATGCGGCGCTGTACGAGAAGACGTACGACCACCGTCATCCCGCGCCGCACCTCCTGAGCGAAGCGCCCTACGGACTGACCGAGCTGGCGCGTGAATCCGTGCGCGGCGCACGCCTCGTCGCGAACCCGGGCTGCTATCCGACCGCGACGCTCCTCGCGCTGAAGCCGCTCGTCGACGCGGGGCTCGTGGACGCGAGCGCCACGGTCGTCGTCGATGCGAAGAGCGGCGTCTCCGGCGCGGGGAAGAACCCGTCGAGCCGCACGCACTTCGGCGCGAGCCACGAGAACTTCCTGGCCTACGGCGTCGGCGGTCATCGTCATGCGCCCGAGATCCGATTCCACGCGGGCGCGCAGAACCTCGTCTTCGTCCCCCACCTCCTGCCTGTTTTCCGCGGTATTCTGGCCACGATCTACGTGAAGCCGGCTCGCGGCGTCGACGCGACGCGGATGCGCACGTGTCTCGCCGAGACGTACGCGGGAGAGCGCTTCGTCAAGATCTACGACCGCGGACAGCCCGAGCTGAACCGCGTGCAGATGACCAACCAGTGCCACATCGCGGTCGCGGAGCAGGCCGACACCGTCGTCTTGACCTCGGCGATCGACAACCTCGTCAAGGGCGCCAGCGGTCAAGCGCTGCAGAACATGAACCTCGTGCTCGGCCTCGAGGAATCGGCGGGGCTCGTCTGATGACGAAGACGCAACGCATCCTCGTCAAGGTCGGCGGCGCGCAACTCGAGCAGGCGGCTCCGCGCGCCGATCTGTGCCGTTCCGTCGCGCTCGCCCGCGCGGCGGGCCTCGAGCTCGTGCTCGTGCACGGCGGCGGCAATCAGATTCGAGAGCTGGTGCGCAAGCTCGGGCTGCCCGAGAGCTACCACAACGGCCTGCGCGTGACGGATGCCGCGACGGCGGACGTCGTGCTCATGGTGCTCGCAGGGCTCGTGAACAAGGAGCTCGTGCACGCGCTCGAGACGCACGGCGTTCGCGCGTGCGGTCTCTCCGGCGCGGACGGCGCGACGTTCCTGGCGACGAAGCGGCGCGAGCCCGAGCAGGATCTCGGGTACGTCGGCGAAGTCGGGCGCACCGACGCGCGACTGGTCGAGTTGCTCCTGCACGAAGGCTTCCTGCCCGTCATCGCGACGGCCGCGCCACTGCAAGCGGGCGAGGACGCGCCCGGCGACCGCTTCTACAACGTGAACGCCGATCTCGCCGCCGGGCCGCTGTCGCGCGCGGTTCGCGCGGACGCGCTGATCTTCCTGACGGACGTGCAAGCCGTGCTCGACGCGGAGAAGCAGCGCATTCCCGAGCTCACGCCCAGGACGGCGGCGGCGCTGCGTCTCGCGGGCGTGATCCATGGTGGCATGATTCCGAAGGTCGACGCCGCGCTCGCCGCCTTGGCCGCGAACCCGGGCGCGATCGTCAAGATCGCCCCCGCCGTCGGCGAGGATGCCGTGCGTCGCGCGCTCACGCCGGAGGTCGGGACGCGGTTCGTGCCCGACCCCGCGCGAGGGGCCGGTCGAGAGGAGGTTCGCTGACATGGACGAGCACGTCCTGAAGACGTATCTGCGCTCTGACGAAGTCTTCGTGAGCGGTCAAGGCGCCGAAGTGCGCGATGCGACGGGCCGCATTTGGCTCGATTTCCTGGGTGGAATCGCCGTTTCAGCGCTGGGCCACGGCCACGCCAGGCTCGCGGCAGCGATCGCCGACCAGGCCGGCAAGGTGATCCACCTGTCGAACCTGTTCCGGCATCCGTACACGGAGGAAGTCGCCACCCGGGTTGCGCGGCTGAGCGGACTCGACTCGGTCTTCTTCGCGAACAGCGGCGCCGAGGCCAACGAGGCGGCGATCAAGCTGTCGCGCAAGTACCAGCGCACGCGCGGCGCGCCCGAGCGCACGTCCTTCGTCGCGCTCGAGGGCGCGTTCCACGGGCGAACGTGTGGCGCGCTGTCCTTGACGCACACCTTGAAGTACCGCGAGCCGTTCGGGCCGCTGCTCGAGTGCGCCTGGGTTCCGCCGGGCGACGTCGCGGCGCTCGAACGCGCGCTCTCGACGCTACGACCCGCGGCGCTGTTCGTCGAGCCGATCCAGGGTGAAGCCGGCGTGCGCGATGTCTCCTTCGAGTACCTGCGCGCGGCGCGCGAGCTGTGCACGCGGACGGACACGGTGCTGGTTCACGACGAGGTGCAGGCCGGCTGCGGGCGCACGGGTACGTTCCTCGCTGGCGACGCCGCCGGTGTGAAGCCCGACATAGCGACGCTGGCGAAGCCGATCGGTGCCGGGCTGCCGCTCGGCATGTGCGTCGTCGCGAAGCCGTTCGCTTCGGTGCTTCAGCCCGGCGACCACGGCTCGACGTTCGCTGGCGGACCGTTGGCCTGCCGCGCGGCGCTCGTGTTCCTCGAAGAGCTCGAGGAGGGCGGACTCCTGCGCGCGGTCGTCGAGCGCGGTGACGAGCTACACGCGGGCCTGTCGCGTTTGCAGCACGATTTCGCGCTCATTTCCGAGTTGCGCGGCCGCGGCCTCATCCGCGGCGTGCGGCTCCAGGACGGCGCCGAGGAGATCCAGAAGGACCTCTACCGGCGCGGTCTCATCACCAACCGGACCGGCGGCGACACGATCCGGCTGCTGCCTCCCTACGTGATCACGAGCGCGCAGATCCAGCGCGGGCTCGCGATCCTCCGCGACGCGCTCGCCGCGCGGACGAATGACGCGCGAGCGTCCCCGAATCCCGCGACCGTCCGCGCGTAGATCACGCTCGACGGTGCGGGCGCCAGAGCGGCCCGCACTTCTCTCTTCCTGACACGCACTTCATCAGCCCTTGCTCGACTGTCCGACACGATGACCACGACGACCCTTGGAACGCTGCCCCAGAAAGACCTCCTCACCGTCGCCCAGCTCGGGCCCGGCGACGTCGAGACCATCTTCCGCACGACGGGCGCCATCAAGGCCGACCGTGCCGCATTCTCCGAAGCGCTGCGCGGCAAGCGCCTGGCGATGATCTTCGAGAAGGACTCGCTGCGGACGCGCTTCACCTTCGACGTGGGGATGCAGGACCTGGGCGGATCCGCGGTCTTCATGGACCACCGCGACGTGCGCCTCGGTTCGCGCGAGTCGCTGAAGGACATGGCGCGCAACCTCGAGCGCTGGGTCGACGGCATCGTCGCGCGCGTGTTCAAGCAGCGCGCGCTCGAGGAGATCGCGGCGAACTGCAACATCCCGGTGATCAACGGCCTCTCGGACCACGTGCACCCCTGCCAGGCGCTGGCGGACTTCTACACGCTCACCGAGCGCTGGGGCAGCGTGAAGGGCCGTCGCCTCGTCTACGTCGGCGACGGCAACAACACGTGCCACTCGCTGCTGCACGTCGCCGCGCGGCTCGGCGCGCACATCACGGTGTGCTCGCCCGAGGGCTACGAGCCGAACGCGCGTGTCGTCAGCGAGGCGATGCTGATGGCCCGCGAGTCGGGCAGCGACATCCAGATCACGAACGATCCCGAGCTGGCCGTGAAGGACGCCGACGCGGTCTACACCGACGTTTGGGCCTCGATGGGCCAGGAGGACGAGATCGAGGAGCGCTCGTCGATCTTCAACGACTACCGCGTCGACGAGGAGATGATGGAGCTGGCGAAACCCGACGCGCTCTTCATGCACTGCCTGCCCGCCCACCGCGGGCAAGAAGTCACCGCCGGCGTGATCGACGGTCCGAACTCGATCGTCTACGACATCGCCGAGAACCGACTGCACGTGCAGAAGGCGATCCTCGTGCTGCTCATGGGCAAGAAGCGCTGATACAGCGCGCTCGTCCACCACTCCCACAAAACGTCTCCGTTTCCACGCGCAAGAGCTCCATCCATGGCTGAAAAAGTAGTCCTCGCGTACTCCGGTGGTCTCGACACGTCGATCATCATCCCTTGGCTCAAGGAGAACCACGGGCTCGAGGTGCACGCCGTCTGCGGCGACGTCGGACAGGGCGCGGAAGAGCTGGCCGGTCTCGAGGAGAAGGCCAAGAAAACCGGCGCCAAGAGTTGCCGCGTCGTCGATCAGCGCCGCGAGTTCCTCGTGGAGTACGTCTGGCCCAACCTGCGCGCGATGAGCGTGTACGAAGGCCGCTATCTGCTCGGCACGAGCATGGCGCGACCGATCCTGGCGAAAGCTCAGGTCGAATACGCGCGCGAAGTCGGCGCGAAGTACGTCGCGCACGGCTGCACCGGCAAAGGCAACGACCAAGTGCGCTTCGAGCTGACGTACATGGCGCTGGCGCCGGACCTCGAGATCATCGCCCCCTGGCGCACGTGGGACATCACGAGCCGCGAGGACGCGATCGACTACGCGGAAGCGCGCAAGATCCCGATCACGGCGTCGCGCACGAAGATCTACAGTCGCGACCGCAATTTGTGGCACATCAGCCACGAGGGCGGCGCTCTCGAAGACCCGGCCACCGCGCCTCCGGACGACGTGTGGGTGCTGACGCAGAACCCTGAGAACGCGCCGAACGAGCCGCAGATCGTCACTGTCGGCTACGAGAAGGGCGTGCCCGTCTCCGTGGAGGGGAAGAAGCTCGCGCCCGAGGTGCTCGTCGCGAAGCTGAACGAGATCGGCGGGCGCCACGGCGTCGGCCGCGTGGACATCGTCGAGAACCGCCTCGTCGGCATGAAGTCGCGCGGCGTGTACGAGACGCCGGGCGGCACGATCATCCTCGAGGGACTGCGCACGCTGCGCTCGCTGACGCTCGACCGCGACACGCTGCGCGCGTGCGAGAAGCTGATGCCCGAGTACGCCGACATCGTCTACACCGGCCGCTGGTTCGCGCCCGCGCGCGAGGCGTTCGACGCGTTCTTCACCAAGGCGACCGAGCTCGTCACGGGTGAGGTGCAGGTCAAGCTCTACAAGGGCTCGTGCGTCGCGCAGTCGGCGCAGAGCCCGTACTCGCTCTACAGCGAATCGCTGGCGACGTTCGGCGCGTCGGCCGCGTTCGATCACGCGGACAGCAAGGGGTTCGTGAAGCTCTACGGGTTGCCGGGCATGGTCGCGTCGGCTGTCCGCCGCACCCGCGAGGCGAGTCCGGCGCACGGCCGACCCCAAAGCGAAGCGAAGCGGAGCCAACCAGGAAAGCGACCGACATTCCCGGCCAGTTCAGTGACCAGAAAACCCTCGACACCGAGCTCTGTCCCGTCGAAGTCGACACCTCCTGCCCCCAAGACATCGTCGCCCTCCGACCCGAAATCGAAGCCCCCGACGCTCGCCACCAAGGCTTCCTCGAAGCCCTCGCCCAAGTCCCCCGCTGCCCGCCCCGTCGTCCCCGGCAACAAGGTGCGCACGTGACCAGACTCTGGGGCGGACGCTTCGCCGGCGAGGTCGACCCGCACTTCTTCGAGTGGCAGAAGAGCCTGCCGCACGACGTCGCTCTGATCGCGGCCGACATCACGGGCAGCATGGCCTGGGCCAAGGCGCTCGTGCACGCTGGCGTCTTGAAGCCCGCGGAGGGCGTGCGGATCAACGACGCACTGGCGCGGATCTTCGAGGAAGCCGCGCATGGCGACTCCGATCTCCTCGACTCCGACGCGGAGGACGTGCACTCGCTCGTCGAGGCGGAACTCGGCGAGCACGTGGGCGATCTCGCGAAACGACTGCACACGGGGCGCTCGCGCAATGACCAGGTCGCGACGGATCTCAAGCTGTTCCTGCGCGAGCTGCTCCTCGTGCTCGACGAGCGGCTGCGCGACCTGATGATCGCCCTCGTCGACCTGGCCGATGAGAACGCCGAGCTGCCGCTGCCGGGCTACACGCACATGCAGCGCGCGCAGCCGATCACGGCCGGTCACCACGCGCTGGCCTACGTGCACATGTTCGGGCGCGATCGCGAGCGCATCTCCGGCACGATCGAGCGCATGGACGCGTGCCCGCTCGGCAGCGGCGCGCTGGCCGGCACGGCGTTCCCGGTCGATCGCGAGGAGATCGCGAGCGACCTGGGCTTCTCCATGCCGACACACAACAGCCTGGACGCGGTGTCCGACCGCGACCACCTGGCCGAGGCACTCTTCGACTGCTCGCTGATCTCGGTCCACCTTTCGCGTCTGGCCGAGGACTGGATCTTCTTCTCGAGCCACGAAGCGGGATTTCTCGAGCTCTCCGATGCGATCGCCACGGGCTCGAGCTTGATGCCGCAGAAGAAGAACCCCGACGGGTTCGAGCTCCTGCGCGGGAAGACCGGTCGCGCCATCGGCGAGCTCACGGGCTTCCTGGCGACGCTGAAGGGCCTGCCGATGGCGTACGACCGCGACTTGCAAGAGGACAAGCAGGCGCTGCTCCTCGGCGTGCCCCCGATCCTCGAACAAGTCGAAATCGCCACGGTGCTCGTTCAAAACGTGCGCTACCGTCCCGATCGCTGCCGCGCCGCGGCCGAGGAGGGCGGGATGAACGCGACGGACCTCGCCGACCTGCTCGTGAAGAAGGGTGTCGCGTTCCGCACCGCGCACGAACGCGCCGGCGTCGTCGTGCGCGCCGCGCTCGACCACGGCTGCGAGATCCAGGCCTTGCCCAAGAGCGTGCTCGCCGACCTCGTGCCGGAATTGGCCGGGCTGGATCTCGCACGCGAGCTTTCCGTCGAAGCGGTGCTCGCGCGCCGCGACGTGATCGGCGGCACGGCGCCGAAACGAGTGCGCGCGGAGGTCGAGAACTGGAAGCGCGTCTTCGTCGCGGAGCTCGAAGCGCTCGACGAGGACGAGGACGACTCCAAGCAGAAGCACGAGGGTTCATGAACGAGACACGCGCCAGCGACACCCGCCCCGTCCTCCCCGCCGGCTTCAAGGCCTCGGCCATGCACGCTGGAATCCGCGCGCGCCGCACGAAGATGGACCTCGGCCTCATCTTGGCCCCCGAGGCGTTCGCAGCCGCCGCGTTGTTCACGACGAACCGCCTGATCGGCGCACACGTCACCATCTGTCGCGAGGCGCTGGAGAAGAGCCGCGGACGCGTGCGCGCGCTGCTCGTGAACTCCGGCAACGCGAATTGCTCGACCGGCGCGGAGGGCTTGGCCGACGCGCGCCGTGTGCAGCGCACGTTGGCCGAAATCATCGGTTGTCCGGCCGAGGAAGTGCTTTTCATGAGCACGGGCGTCATCGGCGCGCGTCTGCCGGTCGAGAAGATCCTGGACGCGCTACCGAACCTCGTCGCCGCGTGCCACGAGAAGGGCCTGGGCGATTTCGCCACGGCGATCATGACGACCGACCTCGTGCCCAAGGTGCGCACGATCGCGATCGAGGAGAAGTCGGCTCCCGCGTTCCGCGTGACGGGCGTGGCGAAGGGCAGCGGCATGATCCACCCCAACATGGCCACGATGCTGGCCTACCTGCTCACGGACGGTCCGCTGCCGCAGGACGCACACGCGACGCTCGCACGCCTCGCCGACCAGAGCTTTCACCGCCTCACGGTGGACGGCGACACGAGCCCGAACGACACCGTGCTCCTGTGGAGCTCGCGCGGACCCTCGACGTCTGCGACGCAAGAAGCGGCGTGCACGAGCGCGCTCGTCGAGGTCTCGCAGGAGCTGTGCCGCCTGATCGCCGCCGACGGCGAAGGCGCGACGCGCCTCGTGACGGTCCAAGTGACCGGCGCGCCGAGCGAGCAAGCCGCAGCGCACGTCGCGCGCACGATCGCGACGAGCCCCCTGACGAAGACCGCGATCCACGGCCGCGACCCGAACTGGGGCCGCATCCTGGCGGCTGCGGGTCGCGCGGGCGTCGAGTTCGATCCGAACCTCGCGCGGGTGTGGATCGGCGAAGCGGATGTCTACTCGAACGGCAAGCCGCACCCCGAGAACGAGCAGGACGCGCACCTGCACCTCTTGCAGAAGCACGAGGTCGTGGTCGGCGTCGATCTCGCCGCGGGCAGCGCGACGGCCGAGGCCTGGACCTGCGATTTCTCGGCCGATTACGTGCGGATCAACGCGGACTACCGGTCCTAGTGGGGAGAGCCGGAAGTATGCAGCCCACGAGCGCCGCTTTGTGACAGCGGAAAGTTGGCTCGACCGCAGGCCGGTCCTTCGCGCGACGTACACGCCGTTGCGCGTCCGCTCTCCCGCATCACGTCAGCGAGGACGAGTTGGATCCCCTGCCGCCGAGGTGGCGCGCGACCAGCGTGGGGAGCGTCCGCGTATCGATGGGCTTCGTGACATAGGCATCGCAGCCGGCGTCGATCGCCTTCTCTTCGTCGCCTCGCATGGCGTACGCGCTGACCGCGATGATGACGATGTTACGGGTGCGCGGATCCGCCTTGAGTAAGCGCGTCAGTTGGAGTCCATCCATCCCCGGCATCTGCACGTCGAGCAGGATGAGGTCGGGCAGGGAGTCCTCCAGCGTGGCGAGCGCGCCTTGTGCGCTGTCGGCCGTCTGCACCTCGTATCCGAACGACGACAGCAGGTAAGCGAGCAGCTTCTTGTTGGTCGGATTGTCGTCCACGACCAGGATTCTCGCTGTGCTCATGGGCTCACGCTCTCTGGATCGTCCCGTTCCGCGGAGTTGGTCAGACAGGCTCGGAGCTCTCCGACGATCAGGCTTCCTGAACCGCGTTTGGCGATGACGCCCTGCACCGTCGCGCGCAATTCGGAGATCTCGATGTCGCTCAGATCCTTGGCCGTCCACACGATCACGGGCACGAAGCGACAATTCGGGAGCAGCCTGAACTGCGACAGGAATTGGAGGCCGTTCATCTCGGGCATGAGTAGATCGAGCACGACCGCGCTCGGCGGCGACACTCGCGCGCTGCGCAGTCCATCCTCGCCATGCTGCACGCACACGCTCGAGTAGCCGAGTCGGTCCAGTGAGGCGGACATCAGGCGCAGCGATCCCATGTCGTCGTCGACGACGAGCACCGAACCCGAACGCGCCGGATGGATACCCGATCTCTCGAGCGACTTCAGGAGAGCCGCGCCCTCGAGGGGCTTCGGCAATAGGTCGTGGACTGCGAAGCCGGCCAGGACTCCGCGCTCGGCGACCACGGTCACCACGATGACCGGCACGTCGCGATTGTGACCGTCGGCGCGGATCCGCTCGAGCACGTCGATACCGGTCATGTCCGGCATGAGCAGGTCGAGCGTGATCGCGTCGTACGCATGCTCGCGAGACAGCGCGAGCGCCTGGGCACCGCTCGAGGCCGTCATCACTCCGTATCCGGCGTTCGTGAGTGTCCGCACCAGCACTTCCTGGTCCCGCTCGTCGTCCTCGATCACGAGGATCCGGGGAGCCCCCCTCCGCGTGCTGTCGAAGCTGCGCGATCGTGGCGCCGGAACACCGACGAGAGGTCGTCGCGGCAGGACGGCGTAGAACGTGCTGCCCTGCCCGAGCACGCTGCGGACGCCTACGCGCCCGCCTTGCGCCTCGACGAGCCTCTTCGTGAGCGCCAATCCGAGGCCCGTGCCCGAGTGCGTCTTGGATGTGCCGGTGTCGAGCTGCTGAAACTCGACGAACAGGCGGCCGACGTTCTCGGCCGAGATCCCGATGCCCGAGTCCTCGACCTCGAGAGAGAACATCGCCGCTTCCGGTCCAGGCAGCGCGCGGACGATGATGCGACCTCCGTTGGGCGTGAACTTGAGTGCATTGGAGGTGTAGTTGTAGAGGACCTGCTTGAGCCGCGAACTGTCCAGGACGACATCGCTGAGCGACGCATCCACCTCGGATACGACGCTGATGTGCTTCTCGGCAGCCGTCGTGCGCAGGATTCCGAGTACTTCCGTGATGGGATTCAAGAGATCCACGGGCTCCGATCGGAATTCCAGCTTGCCCGACTCGACCTTGGCCAGGTCGAGTACGTCGTTGATTAGGCTGAGGAGGTGTCGACTGCTGGTCAGGATGTCCAGCATGAACTCCTTGTGCTGCGGCGTGTCCGGTCGCACGACACCGTCGTGAATCAACTCCGCGAATCCGATGATCGCGTTCAACGGCGTGCGCAGCTCGTGAGACATGTTCGCCAGGAATTCGCTCTTCAGTCGATTCGCCTCCTGGATCTGCCGATTCTGAGCCTCCAGCCGGATGCTGTTGATTCGCACCGCCTCCTGCTCGCGGTCCTCGCTCTGATCGCGGAAGACGAGCACGACACCCTTCAATTGACCGCGCGCGTCCCGGATCGGCGCACCGGAGTCGGCGATCGGGCGCTCGGTCCCGTCGCGGGCCACGAGCGTCGTGTGACTGGCCAGACCCACGACAAGGCCGTCGCGCAGCACGCGAGCCGCCGGACTCTCGACGGGCCGCCGAGTGTCCTCGTCCAAGATGTGGAACACTTCGTCGAAGGGACGACCCCGCGCTTCGGTCAGGCTCCAGCCGGTCAGGCGCTCGGCCACCGGGTTCATGCGTACGACCTGCCCATCGAGATCCGTGGCGATCACTGCGTCGCCGATGCTGTGGAGGGTCGTGGCCAGGCTCTGCTCGCTCACGCGCAACAGTTCTTCGGCCATGCGCCGCACGCAGACCTCGACCTCCAGGGTCTCGGTCGCCTGCATGAGATCGCTCGTGCGTTGCTCGACCTTGAGTTCGAGCTCCTCGTTCGCGCGCTGGAGCTCGAGCGCCTGCAGCTGGATCCGATCCGCCATCGCGTTGAATGTCATGCTCAACCGTCCGAGTTCGTCGGATCGACTGAGCTGCACACGCGCGGAAAGGTCCCCAGCCGCCAGGGCTTCCGTGGTGGTCGAGAGTGCGCGGATCGGCCGCAGGAGAATGACCGCCGCGAAGCCCGTTCCCGCCAGGAGGGCGAAGAGGATGATCACGCTCGCGAACGCGATCTTGGTACTCGTCAGCGGCGCATTTCTCGCGAGCAGCGACTCCTCCGGAATCATGTGGAAGACCGTCCACGGCACCGTGCGCAGACGATGCCCGACGCCCAGGTTCCATTGTCGATTGAACGGCGCGAGTCCGCTGAAGGTCTCCGGGCTCAGCCACTCCGCGCGCGATCGATCGAACTCCTCGGGGAAGGCGCGCACGTCCTCGAGCAATTCGCGCGTCTTCGCGCCGAAGCGTTGCTCGGCGACCAGCCTCTCGATCGTCGCGGGGTCGAGGTTGCCCGCCGGTCGGAACACGGAGTCGTCGTCACCGGAGTGCCCGATGCGGATGCCGAGGTGGTCGAGCAGCGCGGCAAAGCTCTGCGGGCCGGCGAGCTCGTTCGAGGCCTTCATGATGTCCCACAACGCCCCCGCTCGAACCCATAGGACGAGCACGCCGAGCATCCGGAGATCGGGCCCAGGGATGGATGTCAGGTACGCGATGGACGCGACGGAACCCGCCTCGGGCTCGGAAATGTGGATGTCGGAGACCACCGTCGCGCCCGTCAACGCGCTGCGCACGTGATCTCGGCTCACCAGGTTCCTGCCGATCAGCGCATCCTCCGTGGCTTCCACGACGGTGCCGGAGCGATCCAGGATGGCGGCGCAGCGGATGGTCGGATCCGTCGCGCGCTGCACGTCGAGGATGCTCCGCGCGACGGATCGCAACGAGTTTGCATCGGATCCCGAGGCACTGCTGAATGCGATCACGCCCGGGAGGCGCGCGCACGTCTCGGCCGAGCGAATGTGGGTCACGTGGAAGGCATCGAGTTCGTCCACGAGCTGGTGGCCACGCGCGACCAACAGATCGGCAGCGCTCGCGTTCATGCGCTCGCGCGCTCCGCGGATGTCGAAGTAGGCCGCGATGGAGAGCGGCAGGACCGAAGCCACGATGAGCAGGATGGCCAGCTTGGCGCGGAGAGGCCAGTCGAGGAGTGCGGATCGAAAGGTCACGACCCGATACCCGCTCCTCCGTGGCCACTCAATCCGCGCCGACCTTCGACGGGAACGATGCCCGGGTAGAACTCCTGCGATACCAGCCCGAGCCTTCGCATCTCCGCTCTCCGCAGTGGGCGCGATTGGATCGAATGCGTCGTCACTGGTCCCGTCGGCAAGTAGTCGCGACTCTGCTTGGAATGGTGCCCGTCAAGGAGATCGTGGCCGAGATCGAACGAGCGTCGAAGCGAGAAGGCTCTCGGTTGCGCCTAGCACGCGGTTGCGCCTAGCACGACCGAGCTGACGGTACGCCGCCGTTTCCGGGTCGTCCACTTCCGATCGTGCGTGGACACTACCGAGTGCCACGGATGGCACGCGGACGTCGGACCATTCGATAGCCGAGCGTTGGAGTCGCAAACGGCAGCGGGCACGTCCTCCGCCCGAGCGTCCAGCGCGAGGAGGGACGCGGATCAGAACGCCGAGTCGACGATCACGACGCTGCGCGCCGACCCGAGCAGTAGCGAACCGTTGGGCCGTTCGGCTTGCACCTGCATGTGGAACACGCGCGCCTGTTCACCGACCGGCAGGAGCGGGGTCGGCCAGGGAGACGTCGCTTGGCCGGAAGCGCCGAGCTCGGCTACGAGCATCCAGCGCCCGAGTCCGCCTTCGACGAGACGCACACCGTTGCGCAACGGATCCCATTCGAGCCCGGTCGCGCGCGCGATGCGCACCCACACGCGATCGCCCGGGGCGCGCGTCACGAGGAGAGCCAGCGGGAGACCCTCGCGCACGACGGCGGCGCACTCGAGCGACGGCGCCGTGCCCGTCAGGACTTCGCGCGTTGCGCACGCGCCGGCCTGGAGAGCCAGGCCAGGGCTCTCGTTGAAGTCCAGGCCGCCGCAGAAAAGGCTGCAATTGCCAAAACCCCGCTGGCCAGACGTCAGGGTGCAGACCAGGGTTCGCGCGAGCGTCGGCGTCGGACACGTAGCGCGGAGCGTCAGGCCGTTGCCGCCGTAGCCGAAGGGCGGAGTGGAGTTCGAGCCACCGTTGCCGACCGTGAACGTGCTTTGGTGCGCGAAGAACTCCGAACCGGCGGACACCACGGCGCCATCGCCGCCGTGGCTCCCGTCTGGACAGCTGAAGGCGAACCCGCCGCGAGCGACGAGCCGATCGACCGCGACGCGCGACGATTGGACGTCGAGTCCGGGGCCACCGGGGCCGTACGGCTGCGAGGTCCCGTAGTACCCGCCGCCGCTCGCGCTGCCGATCAGCAGCGACCTGGAGAAGGAGACGTCCGTGCAGTCGCGCGCGCGCGCGACAGTGGCATGACCCTCCGCCGGATAGGGCGCGCAGGGAACCGTCGTGGAACCGGAGTGCTCGCAGTCCTGCACGCGGACCGGACCGTCGCAGAAGCTCGCCGTGAAGCCTGAGCGGTCGGGGCCCGGACCGAGATTGCCCACCGAGCGCAGTCCCGAGTCTCCAGTCTGCCCGACCGCTCCAACCGTTGCAGTCCCCGGTGAATTCACCGCCGAGATCGCGACGGCCGACGTGTCCGCCCGCCGAAGTTCTCGCCAGCTTGCGGCCACGCAGCCTCCGACGGTGGGAGCGGCCGACCACGGAGGGCTCGATTCGCACGTCGCGTCCGGGTACACGGGAACCGCGGCGAGCCCGCATCCCGTGCGCCTGCGTCTCATACTCCTAGCGATCCTCCTGGCGCTCATGGTCGCCTGCGGCATCGCGCCGATCAGCCGCTCGGACTGGATCCTCGAGAACGTCCTCGTCGTCGGCGTGATCGTGCTCTTGTGGTGGTCGCGTCGCTGGCTGCCGCTCACCGACGCGTCGATCTGGGTGATCTTCGTCTTCCTCGTCTTCCACGAGATCGGTTCGCACTACACGTACGCGAAGGTCCCCTACGACGCCTGGTTCGAGGCCGCGTTCGGCCGCACCTTGAATTCGATCTTCGGCTTCGAGCGCAATCACTACGACCGGCTCGTCCACTTCCTGTTCGGCTTCCTGCTGGCCGTGCCGATGCGCGAGCTCTTCCTGCGCGTCGTGTGCGCGCGCGGGTTCACGAGCTACTGGTTGCCGGTGCAGATGACGCTCTCGTGGTCGGCGATCTACGAGGTCGTCGAGTGGTTCACAGTCCTCGTGTTCGGCGGCGATCTGGGCGCGGCGTTCCTGGGCACGCAGGGCGACGAGTTCGACGCGCAGAAGGACATGATGCTCGCCGGCCTCGGCGCGATGCTGGCGATGGGGCTGGTCGCGCTCATCCACCGCGCGCGCGGCGTGGACACGCAGGAGCTCTGGCTCGAGGAGCACGTGACGAACTTCGACCACCGGTTCGGCTGACGCGGCCTACGGGCGCGCGGAGCGACGACCCGGCCGCGGAGCCCGATGTCCCGAATCGGGTCGCGCGCGGGACCTGTTACCCTCGATCACCGTGCAACGTCACCTCCTGGCGCTTCTCACCCTGATCCTCGGCGCATCCGCTCCGGTCCCCGCGCAGACGCCCTCCGCCGTCGAAACACCCACGCCGCCCGCTCGATTCGGCGAGTTCTTGCGCGAGCTCGGAGGCTTGGCCCACCCCGGATTCGCGGCCGTCGATGCCGAGGGTCGCACGTGGATCACGGAGCGCGCGACCGGCGCCGTGGCGGCCTTCGGTCCGGACGGGAAGGAGCTCGCGCGCTTCCCGCTCGAGGTCAAGCCCGGGCTGCCGCGCGAGCCGCGCGGGATCGCGATCTCGCCCGCTGGCGAGATCTACGTATCCGACCTCGTCGAGCAGAACGTGGTCGTCCTCGACGGCAGCGGCACGGTCGTGCGCACGATCGGCAACCGCGGCTCGGGCCCGGGCGCCCTGCGCGAGCCGCGCGGGCTCGCGATCGCCGCCGGAAAGCTCTACGTGGCCGACTCGGGCAACCACCGCATCAGCGTGTTCGCGCTGGACGGCAAGTTCGAGCGCGCGATCGGCCGCCGCGGCTTCGGCGACGGCGAGCTGCTCGCGCCGAACGACGTGGCTGTGGATGCCGGCGGTCGCGTCTTCGTGGCCGACCTCGGCAACCAGCGCATCGCGCGTTTCGAACGCGACGGCTCGTTCGGGAAGACTTGGGGCGGTTTGGGGCCATATTCAGGCCTTTTTCATGCTCCGACCGGCATCGCCGAGCGCGGCGGGCGCGTCTTCGTCGCCGACCGCGACAACCACCGCGTGCAGGTCTTCGACGGCGACGGCAAGCCCGATCACGAATGGGGCATCCACGCGGTGCGGCCGCGCGAGGGCGGCGGCAAGCTGCACTACCCGAGCGCGATCGCGCTGTCTCCGAAGGGCGACTTCGCGGCGGTCGTCGAGGACGTCGAGGGCCGCGTGCAGTTCTTCGGCCACGAAGGCGACACCGGCGCGGATCCGCCGACCGTCGACCGCAGCGCGGCGGCGCACTACGAAGGCGGTTGCGACGTCGCCGACGACTTGCTCGCCGTGCTCGAGCCCGCGGGACCGTCCGTGTCGATCTTCGACATGGCGCACCCGACGCCGATCGAGATCACGCGCTTCGGGCGCTCGGGTCCGGTGCCGGGCAAGTTCCTCGTGCCGGCCGACGTCGAGTTCGCGCTCGACGGGAAGAGCGTGTGGGTCTCGGATCCGCTCGTGCACCGCATTTCCCAGTTCGCGCTCGCGCGCGAGCCGGGCGGCGCGCTGCGCTTCGATCCCTACATGGCGAAGTTCGTACGTGCGCTCGACCTGGAGAACCTTCCGAAGCTGCCCGCGGCGCCCTGGCCGCCGGAACCGACGGCGCTCGAGTTTTCGGCGAACGGAACGCTGTACGTCGCTGACCGCGCGAACGGGCGCGTGCTCGCGCTCACGCCCGAGGGTCAGGTCTTCCGCACGTACGGCGAACCGGGCACGGGGCCGGGCCGACTGCTCGAGCCCGTCGCGTTGGCGTTCGGGCCCACTTCGGAGGGCTTCCTCTATGTCGCCGACGCGCGCGGCCGGAAGGTCGAGGCCTTCGACATCCTTGGGAAATCGCGCGGTTCGTGGCCGATCCCGAACGGACGCGCTGGCGACGCGCGACCGCGCGGGCTCGCGGCCGCCGCGAACGGCGGCTTCTGGGTCACCGCCGAGGACGCGCACGTGCTCGTGCGCGTCGACGCCGAGGGCGTCCCGCTGGCGACGATCGGCACGCCCTGGAAGCCGGGGCTCGGGAAGCGCGAATTCTTCCACCCCGCGGGCCTGGCCCGGAACGGCGACGGGGGCCTCGTCCTGATCGACGCCGGCAACCATCGTTTCCAGGTGCTCGACAAAGACGGCGGATTTCGCACGGCGTGGGGATCGCGCCTCTTCCTGGAACCGATCCTGAAGGCCAAGTAGGTAGCCCGCGATGTTCACCCCCCGTCCCCTCGTCCGCGCGCTCGCTGCCCTGGTGCTCAGCGCCGGTGTCGCCGCCGTGTCCTTCGCCGCCGTTTCCTTCCCCATAGGGCAGCCCGCGGTCGTGCGCGCCGAGAAGTCCGTGACCTCGAACGGCGGACGGTACGTCGTCCACGTCCTGGAACCGGAAGGCGGCTTCGTGCGCGGCAAGCCGCTGTCGCTCGAGGTGCGCGTCACCCGCGCCGACGAACCGACGGTCACCGTTCCCGGGCTCGGCCTCGTCGTCGACGCCGACATGCCCGAGCACCTGCACGGCACGAACCGCGTGACCCGTGTCGAACGTCGCGCGGACGGCACGTTCGTCGTCGAGAACCTCTACCTGCACATGCCCGGCTGGTGGGAGGTGTTCCTGGACGTCGTCGAGAGCCCGTGGACGGAGCGCGCGCAAGTGCGCGTCGAACTCGATTGAAGTGTCGCGGTCCGTGGTTCGTCGCCAGCGCGCTCGCGCTAGCGAGCTGCGCGGGTCGTTCCGATCCCGAAGCCGCGCCCGAGCCGGCGCGCAGCGCGGTCCTCGAAGAATCGGCTCCGATGGTCGCGCGCCCCAGTGCGGATCTCGTCGCCGCGCTCGACGCGACGACGATCCAGCGCATCCTGCGCCACGGACCTCTCGGGGAACCCGAGCTTGATCCGACGAACCGCGTGGCGAACTCACCCGAGGCGGCGCACCTCGGCCAGCGGCTCTTCTACGACCCGCGTCTCTCGCTGACCGAGTTCCACTCGTGCGCGTCGTGCCACATGCCGACGCGCGCGTTCGCCGACGGGCTCGACCTGCCTTCGCCACCGGGTTCGAGCGAGCGCCATGTGCCGACGGTGTTGAACGTCGCGCACCAGCGCTGGTTCTTCTGGGACGGCCGCACGGATTCGCTGTGGAGTCAGGCCCTCGCCGTCATCGAGAACCCGAAGGAACTCGGTGTCGGCCGGCCGGGACTCGCGCGCCTCGTCACGCGCGACGAGCTCTACCGCTCCGAGTACCGCGACGCGTTCGGCGAGGATCCGTCGGACGCGGCGGAGGACGTGGATCGCACCGCCGTGAACGCCGCGAAGGCGATCGCCGCTTACCAAACCGCGCTCCAGAGCGGCGACTCGACCTTCGATCGCTTCGCGGCCGCGCTGGCGGAAGCGGATCTCGACGCGGCCGCTGCATACCCGGCCGACGCACTGCGCGGACTGCTGCTCTTCATCGGACGCGGCGACTGCCGCTCGTGTCACGCCGGCCCGAACTTCTCCGACGGTGAGTTCCATTCGATCGGCATCCCCCCGCGCGGCGGCGGTAAACTCACCGATCCCGGGCGCATGCACGGCATCGAGCGCCTACGCGCGGACCCCTTCCGCGGGACCAGCCGGTGGAGCGACGCGCCAACGTCGCAGCGCGCGCTCGAGGTCGATGCGCTCGTCCAGTCCTCGGAGCAGTGGGGCCAGGTGCGCACGCCGTCCTTGCGCAACGTCGCGCGGACGGCGCCCTACATGAGCCAGGGTCAGATGGCGACGCTGCGCGACATCCTGGAGTACTACTCGACCCTGGAGGGCGCGGTCGCGGCCGGCCACCACGGCGAGCAGGTGCTGAAACCGCTCGCGCTCACGCCGGGGGAGATCGCCGACTTGGAAGCGTTCCTGGTCACGCTCGACGGTCGAGATCCGCCCGCGGAACGCATCTGGGCGCCGCCGAAACCGCGCTGAGGCCCGCGCGCGCCCTGGCGCACCCGGCGCGGGCGGCTAGCATGGAACGGATACCGTTCGTGCACTGCCCGTAGGAGCCTCCCTCGCCGATGCGCATCTCGTTCCCGACGTCGACGAATTCCCTCCTCTGCTCCGCGGCGATCGCGGGGGCCATGACCGCGACCGCGACTGCGACGTACGCGCACGACGGCGACGGCAAGGTGCGAGACCGCCAACCGCGCTTCGAGGTCGCGCGCGGCACGCGTGGGAGCGTCGCGCAGAACCTGCCGCTCGCGGCCGAGAACTTTTCGTTCCCCGCGCACAACGTGCAGTTGCTCTCGTGGATCCCATTGCGCGACTTCGGGTTCGCGCAGGACAACGCGAACTCGTGCTCGGGCTACGCTTCGCCGGGCGGACGCGAGTACGCGATCCTGGGTCTGTTCGCCGGGACCGCGTTCATCGACATCACCGATCCGGGCGATCCGGTCATCGTCGCCTCGATCCAAGGACCGTCGAGCCTGTGGCGCGACATGAAGGTCTTCGGCTCCACCTGCTACTCGGTGAGCGAAGGCGGCGGCGGCATCCAGGTCATGGACCTGTCGCAGATCGACTCGGGCGTCGTGACGCTCGTGGGCGCGGTCACGACCGGCGGCACTCTGGCGACGCACACGGTCGGTCTCGACGCGGATTCGGGCTTTCTCTACCGCTGCGGCGGCGGGGACAACGGCCTGCGCATCTACGACCTCACCAACCCGACCAACCCGGCTTACGTCGCGAGCTACAGCAATCGCTACGTGCACGAATGTCAGGCCGTCACGTACACGTCCGGCCCGTACGCCGGCAAGCAGATCGTGTTCGCGTGCGGCGGCCTGAACGGCGGGTTCAACGACACGGCGATCGACATCCTCGACGTCACGAACAAGTCCAACATCATCCTGCTCGACCGCTTCCGCTACTCGAACAGCGCCTACTCGCACCAGGGCTGGTTGTCGGAGGACAAGCAGTGGTTCTACTTGAACGACGAGCTCGACGAGACGGGTAGCAACCTCATGAGAACGCGCGTGATCAACGTGGCGTCGCTCACGAACCCGGTCGAGTTCCCCTCGTTCACGTCGGGATCCACGGCGATCGACCACAACCTGTACGTGCACGACGGGATGATCTTCGAGTCGAACTACCGCAGCGGGCTGCACGTGTTCGACGCCAGCATTCCGTCGGCGCCGGTCAGCATGGCCTGGTTCGACACCTACCCGCAGGACGAGGGCGCGAACTTCAACTCGCTCTGGAACAACTATCCCTTCCTCCCCAGCGGGACGATCGTCGGCAGCGACATCGAGAAGGGTCTCTTCGTGTGGCGTCTCGGCGCGCCCGAGATCGAGTTCGCGTTCCCGGCCGCGACACCCGTGCAGGTGAACCCCGAGGGCGAAGCCGTCGCGCTCGAGCTCCTGACCGCTCCGGGTGTCGCGCTCGCTGGCACTCCGGCCCTGCACGTGAACCTCGGCGCGGGCTGGAGCGAGATCCCGCTGACCGCACAGGCCGGCGGCGGATTCCTGGCCTCGTTCCCTCCGTCGGCGTGCGGCGCGGACATCGCGTGGTATGTGACCGCCTCCTCGTCGAACGGCCGCACGTGGTCGTGGCCGCAAGGCGCCCCCGCGATCGTCGCGCACGTCACCGCGGCGGAGACGACCAACGTCGTGCTCATCGATCGGTGCGAAGCCACCAACGGATGGACGGGCACGCAGCCCGGTGACACCGCGACGAGCGGCCTCTGGGTCCATGGCGACCCGAACGGATCGACGGCTCAGCCCGAGGACGACCACTCGTTCGCCGGTAGCAATTGCTGGTTCACGGGACAGGCTCCGCCTCAGACGCAGGTCGGCTTGGCCGATGTGGACGGCGGCATCACGACGCTCTTGACGCCGGTGTACGACCTGTCGGGCCTGCAGCAACCGGTGATCTCGTATTGGCGCTGGTACGCGAACGCCATCGGCTCCGGCACGCCGTTCGAGGACGTGCTCACCGTGCAGATCACGAACGACAACGGAGCGAGCTGGTCCACGGTCGAGGTGGTCGGCCCCACGGGCGACGTGGTGTTCGGGGGCTGGTTCCAGCACCAGTTCCGCGTGGCCGACGTCGTCGCGCCGACGAACCAAGTGCGCTTGCGCTTCCTGGCGTCCGATCTCGGCAACGCGTCCACGATCGAAGCCGCGATCGACGACCTCGCGATCGCCGACGTGACCTGCGCGCCCGTCGGGCCGACCACGTACTGCGTCGCCAAGTTGAACAGCCAGGGCTGCGTGCCCGCGATCGCGACCAGCGGGACACCCAGCACGTCGGCGCCGTCGGCCTTCGCGATCCAGTGCGCCAGCGTGCTCAGCAACAAGCCCGGCATCCTGATCTACGGCGCGCAGCGCGCGGCGACGCCGTTCCAAGGCGCGACGCTGTGCATCGCGGCGCCGGTCCGCCGGACCCCGATCCAGATGTCGGGCGGCAACCCGCCGCCGGTGGACTGCTCGGGCGTGTTCACGTTCGACTTCAACGCGCTGGTGCGCGCCGGCACCGATGCGAGCCTCGTGCCCGGTCGGCGCATCGTCGCGCAGTACTGGTCGCGCGACGTCTTCGATCCCACCGGCTTCGGCAGCAGCTTGTCCGACGCCTGCGAATTCACGATCCAGCCCTGACGCGAGCGGTCTCAGGCCGCTTGAAGGAATTCCCCATGCTCTTCGCCGTCCTACCTCACCTCATCCTCTACACGGGCCAAGTGACGGCTCTACCGCCGACCGACGGGCTCGCGGCCTCCGTGGACGCCTTCCGCGCCGCGCACGGCGCCAGCTGGCAAGTGGCGCGCGACCCGGAGACGGGCTTCGCCGAGATGCTCCACGGCGGAGGCGCTCAACTGGGAAGCGCGTTGCGCACCGACGCCGAAGCGCGCGCGCTGGCGGACGTCGCGTTGAACGTCACGGCCACCGTGCACGGTGTCGCGCCGGGAACGCTGGAGTTCGAGAGCGTGCGCTTCCTGCCGCTCGCGCAGATCGGCAGCTCCGACAAGTGGACCGTGCGCTACGCGCAGCGCCTCGGCGGGCTCGCAGTGCAGGACGCGAAGGTCAACGTGCTGCTCGACTCGACGGGCCGGCTCCTCTCGGTCCATTCGACGGCCGTTCCGGCCCTGGAGACGATCGAGGCACAGCCGTCCTTCGGGGCCGGGAGCGCGCTGGCCGTCGCTGGCGATGCGTTCCTGGCCCGACACACGATCCAGGCCGCCGACGCGTCGCGTCCGCTGCTCCTGGCTCGTCGCGGCTCGGCCGATGGTCGTCGTGTCGCGCGCGCGGCCTGGGCGATCGATCTGTCCTTCCAGCCCGAGAGCGAGACGCCGATCGCCGAACGGTATTGGATCGACGCGGTCGACGGGACGGTCCTCGCGGTCGAGAACCAGATCCACTACTTCGACGTGACCGGAACGGTGTTCACGAAGGCCACGCCCGGGCTGGCGCCCGACACGGCCGGCAACCCGGCGACCGACCAGACCCTGCGCTACGCGCGCGTGCAGAGCTCCGCCGGAACGGTCACGACGGATGCGAGCGGGGTCTTCAACTTCCCCGGCGTGAACACGCCGCTCTCCGTCACGGTCACGTACTACGGCACGTTCAACGACGTCCAGAACAACGCCGGCGGCGAGTACACGTTGACGCAGACGATCCCGGCGAACACACCCACGAACGTCACGATGAACCCCGCGCCCACGGCACAGGTGACGGCGCAGGCCAACGCGATGGTCGCGGTGAACAAGCTGCGCGACTTCGTGCGCACGGTGAATCCGACCGATGCCACCGCCGACATCCGATTCGTCTCGAACGTGAACCAGTCGTCGACGTGCAACGCCTTCTTCAACGGCAACTCGACCAACTACTACTTGGCCGGCAGCGGGTGCCCGAACACGTGCTACTCGACCGTGGTCGCCCACGAACTCGGGCACTGGCTGAACGTGCTCTACGGTACGGGGAACGGCGGCGACGGGATGGGCGAGGGCAACGCCGACATCTTCGCGATGTACATCTACGACTCGCCGGTCGTGGCCCAGGACTTTTTCGGCATCGGTCAGCCGATCCGGACGGGCCTCAACACGAGCGCGTTCTGCGGCGACGCGAACCCAGGATGCTACGGCGGAGTGCACGCCAACGGCGAGCCCTGGATGGGAGCGGCCTGGAAGATCCGCAACCGCCTGAACCAGACGAACGGCAACGTCGTCGGGGACCAGATCGCGAACGCGATCTTCATGGGCTGGATGAACGGCTACAACCAGACGCAGATCCGCTCGATCATCGAGACGCAGTGGCTCACGCTCGACGACAACGACGCGAACCTCACGAACGGCACGCCGAACTTCGCCGATATCGACGGCGGCTTTCGCGATCAAGGCTTCCCGGGCGTCACGCTCGTGCCGCTCGCCATCGCGAACGTCACAGCACTGCCCGACACGGAGAACGCGGTCGGCCCGTACGTGGTGGACGCCGCGATCTCGGCCAACTTCAGCCCGCCGCTGACCGGCACGATCCTGCGCTGGCGCGTGAACGGCGGCGCCTTCCAGGACGTCGCGATGACGAACGTGGGTGGCTCGACCTTCAGCGCGAGCATCCCGGGTCAGACGTACCCCTCGCTCGTGCAGTACTACGTCGTGGCCACGGACAGCGCCGCGCGCGTGGCGACCTCGCCGGCGAGCGCGCCGGAGCAGCTCCAATCCTTCGACGTGGGCACGCGCGAACCGATCGCGTCGTACGGTTTCGAGACGACCGCCGCGGGCTGGACCACGGGCACGGTCGGCGACACGAGCAACCCCGAAGTCGACTGGGCGCGTGGCTCGCCCTTGGGCCGCGGCGGCAACGTCGGCGGGACTTCCTGGCGCGACCCGAGCTCGGCCTTCGCGGGCTTCGCCTGCTTCGCGAACGACCTGGGCACCGGGGCGAACGACGGCGCCTACTCGGCCAACGTCCACACCTGGCTGCGCTCGCCCATCCTGAACATGGCCGGTCGGCAGAACGTCCGCTTGCGCTTCCAGAGCTGGCTCTCGATCGACGGCAATGCCAACGATCAAGCGCGCGTGCTCGTGAACGGCACGAGCTTCTACCTGAACCCCGCGGCAGCGCGGACGGACACGGGCTGGGGCATGCAGGAGTTCGACATCTCCTCGGTCGCCGCGAACAACCCGTCGGTGCAGGTCGAGTTCCGCTTGCGCTCGAACGGGACGAACCAGTTCGGCGGCTGGGCGCTCGACGAGGTGAGCTTGTTCTCGCTCTCGCCGATCATCGTCCCGTGTCCTACCCCGCAAACGTACTGCGTGGCTGCGCCGAACACGGTCGGCGGCGGTGCCCAGATGGGCTTCTCCGGCACGGGCAACCTCGTGCTGAACGACTTGCGGTTGTACGTGTACGCCTGTCCGCCGAACACGGCAGGCTTGTTCTTCTACGGGACGAGCTCCCTGCAAGTGCCGTTCGGAAATGGCTTCCGCTGCGTCGGCGGCACGACCTATCGCCTGGGCATCCAGACGACCGATTCGTTCGGTGACGCGACGCTACTGCTGGACCTCAACAACTTGCCGGAAGGCGCGGTGCTGCCCGGACAGGTGCGGCACTTCCAGTTCTGGTACCGCAACCCGGCGGCCGGTGGCGCGGGCTTCAACCTGAGCAACGGCTTGACGGTCACGATCTGCGAGTGAGCTCGGCGGGTACGGCGCCAAAGTTCGACTCCGCCGCCTTCGAACCGCTCCGCGCGTGCGCGCGGAGCGGTTCGAGAGCGGCGGAGTCATGACTGTCGCCGTGTGAGCGCGAACGTGTGAGCGCGACCCTACGCTCAGGGCGTCAACTCACGTCGCGCACTCACCGTGTAGTGGTCCCTGACCGCCGCGTGCTCCGCGACGAGTCGCTGAGCGGCGTGGAAGAGCGTGAGGTCGTCGCCCCACTCGTCGAACCCCTCGCTGTTCGCGCCGGCTTGGCGCGAACCTCCGAGGTCGCCCATCCCGCGCTGGCGCAGATCCTCCTCGGCGATCTCGAACCCGTCGGTCGTGCGCTCGAGCACCTGGAACCGCCGACGCGCGGAATCGGCGCCGATCAGCAGGCAGTGCGAGGCCAGCGAGCCGCGCCCGATGCGCCCGCGTAGCTGGTGTAGTTGCGCCAAGCCAAGCCGCTCGGCGCCCTCGACGACGAGCACGGTGGCTTCGGGCACGTCGACGCCGACTTCGATGACCGTCGTCGCGACGAGCGTGCGCACTTCGCCGGTGCGGAATCGAGCCAGCCGGCGCGCGCGTTCCACGAGCGGCATGCGCCCGTGGACGAGCTCGACGCCGTACTCCGCGAGCGGCGAGCGCAGCAAGCGCGCATGCCGTTCCTCGGCGCTCTCGGCGCGCTTTCCCGTGCCGACTTCGGCCTCGACCGCGACTTCCCCTTCGCCGATGCGCGGAACGACCCAGTAGAGGCGCTCCCCGGCCGCGATGCGCTCCAGCAGCAGACTCTCGACCTCCTCGCGACCGCCGCGCACCCAGCGCGTCGACACGGGTCCGCGGCCGGGCGGCTTCTCGTCCAGGTGGCTCGTGTCGAGGTCCCCGTACCAAGCCAGTGCCAAGGTCCGCGGGATCGGCGTCGCGCTCATGAGCAGCGCGTGCGCGTCGACGCCCTTGTCGAACAGTTCGCCGCGCTGCGCGACGCCGAAGCGGTGCTGCTCGTCGACGACGGCCAACGCCAGGCGCCGGTAGATCACGTCGCGCGAGAAAAGCGCGTGCGTGCCGAAGACGACGTCCAGCGACCCGTCGGCGAGCCCAGCCAGGACCGAGCGGCGCGCGCGCGCGGTCAGAGATCCTGACAGGAAACCGGCGCGCAAACCGGCGCCGGCCAGACGCGGCGCGAGACCCAGGTGGTGCTGTTCGGCCAGCAACTCGGTCGGCGCCAGGAAGGCGACTTGGCCCCCGGCTCCCGCCGCGAGGAGCGCCGCGAACGCGCCGATGGCCGTCTTGCCCGAGCCCACGTCGCCCTGCAGCAGACGGCGCATCGGTCGCACGCGGCCCAGGTCCGCGGCGATCTCGCGCGCGACGCGCGCCTGCGCGCTCGTGAAGTCGAAGGGGAACACGGACCGGGCACGCGCCTGCTTCGCGTCGGAGACGTCGCAAGCCAGCGCAGCGCCCTCCGCGGCGCGCAGGCGCCGCAGATGCAGGCGCGCTTGCAGCTCGAGCATGCGCTCGAGAGCGAAGCGTCGGCGCGCGGCCTCGAACAGGGCGATGCTCCCGGGCGCGTGGAGGTCGCGCAACGCGCGCGCGAGAGGCGGCACGTCGAGACGTTCGAGTTCGGCGCTGGGCACCACGTCGACCTCGCTCGCCGCGACCGCCAGCGCCGCGGCGCGACACAATCCGCCCACGAACTCCCCCGAAAGGCCCGCCGTCGCCGGGTGGACCGGGGTCAAGGTCCCCGGGACGGGCAGGGGTCGCTCGCTCGTCCCGACTCGCGGACTGGTGAAACCGGGAGGCGAGCCGTCCAGGGCACCGCACAATTCGATCGATTGGCCGGCCACGAGCTGGCGCTGCAACCAGGGCTGATTGTGGAAGCGCGCCTCGACGTGGCCCGTGCTGTCCGCGAGCCGCAGGCGGAAGGTCGACCGTCGGCCGAACCGCGCCAGGCTCGTCCGCTCGATCGTCCCGGCGACGCGCGCCGGCGTTCCCGTGCGCGCCGACCGCAGCGCCGCTGCGATCGTCGAGACCTCAGGCGCCACGTCCAGACGGAGCGGGAGCACGCGCAGGAGATCGCGCGGTTCGCCCAGTCCTCGAGCGGCGAGCTTCTGAGCGCGCGCCGGTCCCACGCCTGGGAGATCGCCGAGCCGCCAGGCTCCTTCCGTGTCACGCGTGCGGCCCATGATGATCAATCGACGGTCAAGGTGCGGTTCGGGGCGAGCGAAGCCGCGCAGTGGAAGGCTACGATGCGCACTTTTCCTGAGACCTTACGAAGAACCAGGTATCGGCGCCGTTCTTATTCATCATCAGAAGTCAGGCGCGCGTGCCGATCCCCGACCCGGCACGTCGCGCCTGCTTCAGTCCCCGCTTACAAGTCCGACGAGGGTGTCAGAACTCCTCGGCCGTCCCCACCCGGAGTGCCCGCCGTGCGCCGACTCGCCGCCACGCTCGCTACCACATTGACCTTGGCCTCCCTCGCGCACGCGCGGGCGGAGGATCCCAGAATCGCGCTCGCGTCCCAGGCGGCATCGGTCGGCGGCTCGGACGGCCCCGCCGCGCGGCCCGCCGAGAAACCGGCGGCGCGGACGGCCGGTGACGAGATCCCGGTTTCCGGGAATCAGGCCGGGTCGGTGGAAGAGCAGCGGACCGCTGCTCGCACCAAGCTCACCGAACGGCTGAACGTGCTCGCGAGCTGGTGCAACGACAAGGAGCTCTTCCTCGAGCGCGACCGCGTCTGGCGCAAGATCCTCGAGATCGCTCCCGACGATCCCGGGGCGCGCAAGGGCCTGCGCTACGCGCGCAACGTCGACGGGTCGTGGAAGGATCCGGCGCCGCGCGAGGCCAAGAACAGGAACCTCGAGGCGCTCGCCGACCTGCCCGCGCGCGAGGAGGGCGTCTACGCTCCCTACGGTGATGGGCTCCTCGCCCTGGCGCGTGCCGCCGACCGCTCGGCCGCGGAACGCGATGCGCTCGTGGCCGAGATCCGCGCCATCGCGCCCAACCACGCCGGCCTGCACGAGTGGCTCGGTGATGTGCAGATGGGCGACCGCTGGGTGATGCCGGAGACCGCCACCGCCAAGGCCCGCCGCGGCGCGATCCGCGCCGAGGCCAAGCGCGTGATGGAAGCCGGTGCAGCGATCGCGACCGCGGCACCCGAAGTCGAGGAGTCCGCGCTGGGCGTCACGTGGAAGACGGTGCTCCAAGGCGAGAACGTCCGCGTCCTCTCGACGGGCCCCGAGGAAGAGGCACTGCGCATCGCGCGCGCTTGCGAAGGCGCCGGGGCTTTGCTCGGCTTCGCCCTCGGCACCGAGGTGCGCTATCCCGGCGCGTACACGCTCTACGTCCTCACCCAGCCGGGCGAGAAGGAGGTCTTCCTGGCCCAATTGCCCGGTCTGGCCGACGACGAGCGCGCGCGCCTCTCCGCGCTCGAAGGCACCGGGATCCCGCGCTCGAACAACGTCGCCCTCTTCGGACAGGATCCCGCCCGGCGCGTCGATGCGGCCGTGCGCCACACGATCGGCAACATCCTCGGGATCTCGCTGGGTGTCTCGCACAAGACGGCCTGGGCCTGGGAGGGCCTCGGACAGTACCTGACGCGCGAACTCGTCGGCACGCGCTTGACCTGGTTCGTGTCCGAGGCCGCCGATCCGACCACGGCGGGTCTGCGCGGCAAGCTCATGACGCCGGAATCGAACTGGTTCCAGGAAGCCTTCGACCTGCTCTCGACCGGGACGGCCGTGCCGCTCGAGGACCTGCTGCGTCGCGATCTGGACGCGTTCGACGTCCCGGGCGCGCTCACGGGTTATGTGTGGATCGCCTACCTACTCGAGGGCCAGCCCGAGGCCACGCTCGAGTTCGTCACGCGGTCGGCCAAGGGGGAAGACCCGGCCGTCATCGCGCGCGAAGTCTTGAAGCGGACACCCTCCGAGCTCCAGGAGCGCCTCATGCAGTGGCTTTCGGAACGTCGCTAGAGCCAGGGAGAGAACACCACATGCGCCTCGCACTCACGCTCTGTTGGATTCTGCTGAGCCTCGCGCCTTCCGCGCGCGCGGGCGACGTTCCTGTCGGTTGGAAGGAGAAGGAGGCTTCCACCGACGAGTTGCACGCCGGGCTGCCCAAGCCGGCCTTCGACGCCATCGCGCGCTGGACCGGGTTCTGCGCGGCGCAGAAGTACCGCATGGACCTCGACGCACAGGGCCGCGTGCTCGTGCTGACCCCGGTGAAGCGCGGCCGCACGAGCGAGACGCTGCGCATCGTCGGCCAGGCCGAGACGTGGTTCGACGGTCTGCTCCCGCCCGTGCCGCGCGCGAACCCGGCGCCGGCCGCGGCTCCCAGCGCGGCCGAGAAAGTGCCCGAGAAGCAGCCTTCGCCGAACCCGATCCCGGAGGATCCCGAGGGCCCGCCTCCGGGCACGCCCAGCGCCGGTAGCGGCACGGGCCCCGCGAAGCCCGCGACCCCGCCCAGCGCGTGGGGGTCGGGCGCGGGAGTACCGGATTCGCAGACGGCCGTGTTGGTGATCCTGCACGACGAGAAGGACTACAACGCGCTCCTCGATCACCTGGAAGGGAGCGTCGCGTACTTGAAGGACTGGGTCGCGGGCGCGCGCAAGCAGACCGGCCTCACGCTCGAGGAGCCGCTCGTCGGCGCCTTCGTCGAGAACGCATCGGGCCAGGAGGAATGGAACGGCGACCACGAGGTGCTGAACCGCGTCGTGCAGTTGCTCGCGCTGCGCCGCTTCGGCCAGCAGCCCAACTGGATCGTGCAGGGCATCGCCTGGGAATCCGAGATGGCCTTGTTCGACGCCGTCTACTGCTTCCCCTACCGCGACGGTTTCGTGTTCGCCACCGAGCACACGAGTTGGCCCAGCGATCTGCGGATCGCGTTCAAGGATCGCGCCGCGAAGCCGCTCCGGATCGGCGAACTCGCCGACTGGCGACGCGGCACCTGGGACCCGGAAGCGGCGCCGGTCGCGTGGGGCTTCGTGCGCCATCTGGCCGAGGCTCAGAAGTCCAAGGAGCGCGCGCTGTCTACGCTGCTCGAGGACTTGCGCCGCATCCGCGATGCGAAGGACCGACAGCCCACGGGCGCGAACACGTGGAAGCGGATCGAGGGCTGGACGATGCCGGCGGAGGACCAGGAGAAAGCGCTCTTGACGGCCTTCGGCAAGGACGTGTTCAAGAAGGCCACGGTGACGATGCGGGGTCTCCGCGACATCAGCGGCAGCAAGTCGGGCGAGTCCAAGAGTCCGTCGAAGGGCAAGGCGAAGAGCACCTCGAACGGCTGAGCTGGTCGCGATCGCCTTACCCGCGCGCGGATCACGGCGTCGGAGCGCAGAGCTCCGACGCCGTGATCCGCGCGGTCACGCGAGAGGTCCACGGCGGGCGCGCGGACCTCCTGCTCGGGGGAACGGAATCCGCGTCGCGGGCTCGCGACGGACGCTGGCGCGGTCGGATCGCCACGCACCGGCGTGCCCGGGTGACGAGCTGACCTCGCGGACCGGATCGTTCGCGGACCGCGGTTTCCCGGCCGCAACCCGTTCGACCACGGCGCGCGAAGGGGTAGAACGAGGGCGATGCCTCGCGCATCGTCAGCGATCCATGTCCGCGCCTCCCGAACTCGAAGACGATCTGGCGAACCCGCGTGTCAGCGCGGCGGATCTGCGCGACGCGTGGCCGGTCCTCGACGACGAGGGGCGCGTCGAAGGGTTTCGACATCTGACCTCGGCGGAAGCCGAGGAGTTCTTCCTCGAACTGTCGGGCTTGGATCGCGCGCAGATCGTGTTGGGGCTCCCCAGCGCGGAACAGCGTTGGTGGCTGCGCGCCCTGCCGCCCGACGACCTCGCCGACGTCCTGCAAGAGACGCCTGAAGAAGAGCGGCCACGGTTGCTCGAGTTGCTCGACGACGCGACGCGGCGGGAGATCAACGTGCTGCTGGCCTACTCGGAGGACGAGGCCGGCGGCTTGATGAACCCGCGCTATGCGCGCTTGCGGCCGGAGATGACCGTCGACGAGGCGATCGGCTACCTGCGCCGCCAGACGCGCGAGCGTGTCGAGAGCATCTATTACGCCTACGTGCTCGACCAGGAGTCGCGGCTGCTCGGCGTGGTCTCGTTCCGCCAGCTGATGATGGCGCGCGGCGACACCCGCGTGCGCGACGTGATGGCACAGGATCTCGTCACCGTGCTCGACGAGATGGACCAGGAAGCGGTCGGACGGCTTTTCGCTCAGCACGATCTCCTGGCCATCCCCGTGGTGGACGAGCACGGCCGTATGCAGGGTGTCGTGACCGCCGACGACATCGTCGACGTCGTGCGCGAGGAGGCCACGGAGGACATCCAGAAGATCGGCGGTACTTCCGCACTCGAGGCCCCGTATCTCCAGGTCGGCTTCCTCGAGATGTTCCAGAAGCGCGCGGTCTGGTTGGTGATCCTCTTCGTGAGCGGCACGCTCACCGTGAGCGCGATCCAATACTTCCAAGGCACGCTGGACCAGGTGAAGCTCCTGGCCTTTTTCATGCCGCTGATCATCTCGAGCGGCGGCAACTGCGGTTCTCAGGCCAGCACCTTGATCATCCGCGCGATGGCGCTGGGCGAGGTCCGCTTGCGCGACTGGTGGCGGGTCTTCCTGCGCGAGATCGCGGCCGGTCTCGCTCTCGGCGGGATGCTCGGCGCGCTGGGGCTCCTGATCGTGGTCTCGTGGCACCACATCTCGGACGACCCCACGAACATCCCGTTGCGCGACCACTTCTTGATCCTGGGCGCGACGATCGGCGTCTCCGTAGTCGGAGTCGCGCTGTGGGGCACGATCGTCGGCGCACTCCTGCCCTTTGGCTTGAAGCGCCTCGGGCTCGACCCGGCCAGCGCATCCGCGCCGCTCGTCGCGACGTTGTCGGACGTGACAGGACTCGTCATCTACTTCACCGTGGCGAGTCTGCTCCTCAGCGGGACTCTTCTCTGATCCATCCCGCGCTGGCCGCGAAAAAATCGCCGAGAGCGGAGTTCGACTCGGCACGCAACAACGGGTCGCGCGCGTTGCGGCCCGGATCGGCCGGATCGGATCCGACCCGCGCGAGCCACGCCGCCCGCACGTCGACGTGTCCCGCAGCCGTCGTCGACTGGATCACTCCGGCGAGAATTTGGATCTGCGCCGACGTCCAATCGCCCTTCACGGAAGGGGCGCCGTCCAGGACCGGTGCGAACGAGACGTGCGTGAGCACGACCGGACGTCCCGAACTCTGCGCGAACCGCCCCACGCCCTCGAGTGCGTGGCGCAGCTTGTGCTCGATCTCGGAGCGCGGATCGGCGGATCCCGGCTCGAGACGAGGATCGAGCTCGAGCCCGATCGCATCGAGATCGCCCCAGAAAGCGATCTTTTCGACCTCGGGCAGGTCGGTGGCACCGTAGGTCAGCGCGCCGCTGAAAGCCCCGCGCGCCACACCGATCACGCGGCGCCAACCGTCACGTTTCCACGCGCCCTCTTCGGGCCGCGAGCGCCGCTCGTCGCCGGCGCCCGAGATCGCGCGGATCGCGGAACCCACGGTGAGCCAGTCGATGCTGCACAGGTTCGCGAGCAGGCCCGCGTGCTCGATCGCGCGCGCGTGCTCATCGAAGTACGCGGCCCATTCGCTCTCGAGGTTGCGCGACCATCCGCCCCTGTAGGTGCCGGCATCGCTGGCGAGCACGCTCGGGAAGAGAGCGACACGCAGCCCCGCGTCGCGCGCCGCGGAGGCGGTGGCGAAGAGCGCGACGTCGCCGCACTGCGGTGAGAGCGCGCGCGGCACGGGCCAGCCGTTCTCGATCTCGGTGCGCACGAAAATGGCATCCAGTGCGATCGAACGCGTGCCGCGCGCGCTCAGCGATCTCACCGAGTCCAAGGCCCGCTTGGATCCGTAACCGGAGCGCGGATCCGAATCGCTCTCGACGAACGCGACGCCCGCGATCGGCGGCGCCGCGAGGATGCTCGCGCGCCGCAGTTCGCCGAGGCGCGCGACCTCTTCGACGTAGGGCGCGGCGCGCGCCGAGAGCGACGCGGCGAAGGACTTCTCGAGATCCTCGTCGACGTCGAGGGCTCGAGTTCCGCCCCACAGTCCGCGCATGAACTCCGGCCCGCGGGTGGCGAGCAGGTGCTCGAAGAGCGCGGCGCGGGCGGGCGCGAGCACGTGCGCCGAGATGCGCGCATCGACGCCGGGTTCGAGGATCGCGGCGAGACGCGGCATCGCGCCCGCCGTCGCGAGCCGCGCCAGCCAGCGGTCGAGTTCGCGCCCGAACCACGAGCGCGACGCGGCGACGCTCGCGCCCTCTTCGATCCAGGGCACGACCGCAGGTCCGAGCGTCGCGCGCAACCCCGCGCGGACCGCTGCCGCGCCGCCGTCGGAAATGCCCGCGACCACGAGCATGTCGGCCGCCGGACGCGCCCGGTTCCAGCGCCCGAGACGGTTCTGCTCGCCTCCGAGCCGCAAGTCCTCGACGAGGGCGAGCAAGCGCACGGTCACGCGCGGCGACGGCGCACCAGCCCAGGACGTCGCGCGCTCGCGCGCCGCTTCGAGCTCGCGCAGGAGACGCGCGGCGGTCCCGGCTTCTATCCCGGGCGCGACCTCGACACGGAAGCCGTCGCTCTCGGGCAGCGGGGCCACGGCGCCGCGCAAGGCGATGCGCGCGAGACCGACGCGATGGATCTCGCGCGGCACGACGGCACCGCTTTGGCTGAGCTTGCCCTGCAACACGGGATCCCCGCCGCGCCAGGTGCGGAGAGTGGGCGACGAACGCGGGATCAGGTCCTCGATCTGCGGCAGGAGCCGCTCGAGATCGTTGCCGAGCCAGACCGTCACCGGCAGCCCCGGACGATCGGGATCCGCGAACGTCGCGCACGCCGCGTCCTCGGGTGCATCGTGGTCGAAGTTGCCCGCGCGGAATCGGGCACGTTCGCCCGGTTGGATCGCGAGCCCCGCGCGCGCGGCGAGCACGGCCGCGGCGCCGGAACGAGTCGTCCCGATCACGATGCGCGCCGCGTCGGGATCACCCGTCGACTGGACCAGCACGCGCACGTCGCGACCGCTGCGCGCACGCTCGAGAGCCGCGAGCCGGCGCAGCGGCTCGGCGGCCCACGGCTCTTCGACGTGGATCTCGACGGAGCGCACGTGCGCGAGGTTGCGCGTCAGCGCCGCCGCGCCGCCCTGAACGACGGACTGGCGCGCGTCGCAGCCGGCTAGCCAAGCGAGGGCGGTCGCGGCGGCGAGCGAAAGAGCGCAGCGGATCCGGGTGAGCACGGTGGGACCTTAGCGGGCGCGCGCGCTCACGGGAAGTTCGCGCGCCGCACCACGAACGCGCGCTGCTCTCCGATGCCGAATCGCGCGACGAGGAAGTCGCCGGGTCGTGGGCGCGAGGCGAAACCGGCGAAGTCGTTGGGCGTGAGGATCCACAGGATCTCGCGCCCGCTCGCGCGGAGCTCCTCGAGATCCGGAGGAGGCGCATCGGCCCAGGCGACGGACGTCTCGGCCGACGCGCACGCGACGGGTCGCAGCACGTATCCGAGCGCGGGCTCGAGCAGCGCCTGCTGCAGCGGCCAGGGAGCGACGAACCCCGCGTCCGGGCGCTCGCTGACGAAGCGCGCGATCTCGCGATCGAGCAGCAGTCCGTCGCGGAAGCGCAGCGAACGCTCCAGGAGCCAGCCGTCGTTCGCCGCGAGAGGCTCCGACTCGTTCGGTGCCGCGTACCGCGCCGGTCGATCCGGATGGAATCGTCCGTGCGCGCCGAGCAGACCGAAGAGCGCGATCCCACCGAGGATGGGCGCGACGGTCCCGCGCGGCGCGAAGCGCACGGCCGACGCCGCGAGCAGCGCGATCAACGCCGGGTACGCCGCGACGAAGTAACGCGGCAGGCTGTTGTTCCACTGCGCGAGCAGACCGATGTAGGCGACCACGAAGGTGGCCGGCGCCAGCACGACGATGGGCACGGGCGCGCCTTTTTTTCGCCGCAGCCAGGCGATGATCGCGAGCGCCGCGAGCACCACCAGCGCCAGCCCGAACTCGGGCACGGTCCACACGCGCTTCAGCGTCAGCGTGCGCAGACCGGTGAAGAGACCGCTGCCCGACGGCGCGCGCTCGAAGACATGGAGCAGCGCCAGCTGCGCCGCGAACAGCGCGCACAGCGCCGCGTGCCCAAAGAGCCACGTGCGTTCGTTCGATCCGCGATCGCGTGCTCCGGCGAAACGCGGGACGAGCACGCGCGCGAGCAGGATCGCGAGCGCCGCGGCCGCTGCCACGACGCCGGTGGGTTTCACGCACAGGGCCACCGCGGCCCAGACGAACGACGCGCGCCAGCGCTTTTCCGCCAGCGCCGCCGTCGTGCACGCGAGGCTCGCCGTGAGGGGCATCTCGAGCCCGATCTGGCACGCCATCGCCTGCACTCCGGGCTGCGCCAGGAACGCCGCGGCCGCGAGCCATGCCAGTCCGCGACCGTGCGGACGCACGAGTCGGAACACCGCGCCGCATGCGACGCCCGCGCAGACGAACGACGCGAGGTGCAGGAGCGCGAAGCGCGTGGCCGGATCCGGCAACGCGCGCTCGAGAAGCGCCAAGATCGGCGGGACCACGCTGAACGGATAGACGCACGCGCCGCCGTCCAGGTAACCCGGTTGCTCGCGCAAGAGGCGGAAGGGATCGAGACCGTGCACCGCCTGCCAATGCGCTTGCGGGTACAGGCCGAGCAGCGCATCCCAGTACGGCGGATCGGTCAGCACGGTCCCGCGCAAGAGGAGCAGCGCGGCCACCGCGGCCAGGATGACCCCGAGCACTTCACGCCCGGGACGCTGCATCCGCCCGGGCTCCCGTGAATCTTCGTGAGCGGAGTTCAATCGGCCTCGGCCGCCGAGGATAGTGGCACGCGGCGTGATGAGAACAAACCGACCCATGTTCCGCGTCGAACGGCTGCTTCCCGCCCCTTCTCCCGAACCCGATCTGCGCGTTGTCGCTCGCGGCCCGTGCGAATCCCCCCCACGCGCTGCCGATGCGCGCCGAGGAGGGTCGAGCTCGAGGCCCTGGGTCTGGCTGGCCTTGATCGCGCTCTCGACCGCGTTCTCGATCGCGCTCTCGACCACGGCGCGGCCCCACGGGGCCGTGTTCCCGCCGCCGCCGACCGGGCCGACGCCGGGCGAAGTCCCCGCGCCGACTCCGCCCCCGGCGCGTCCGTCCGGACCTTCCGCGCCCAGTGCTCCCGCGGCCCCGTTGCCCGGCGCGACCGGCGGCACTCCGGCCTCCATCCCGACGGGTGTGCGCTCGCCGCTGGCTGCGATCTCGACCGGCGGCGCGTTGCCCCTCGAGCCCACGAGTTGGGAGCTCTGGTGGCGCTACAACCGCGATGCTTTCCTCGACGTGAAGGCGCGCGTCGAGTCGGCCGGACCGGCGACGCTCGGGAGTGCGAGCGGCGCGGCGGACGAGCACGTCGCGCGCGGGATCGAAGCCGTCATCCTGGCCTTGTCGCGCGAAGAGCAGCGCGATCTCGTGTCGAGCCTGCTCGTCGCGCTGGCGCGCTCGTGCGACGACGCGGCGCTCGCGCGCGGTCCGGAGATCACGCGCTTGCTCGGCTCCTTCGTCGCCGACCCGGATCAGGAGATCGGCGAGACGGCCGCTACGGCGCTCGGGATCTTGCGGCATCACGCCGCGATCCCGGATCTCGCCGCCCTGCTGCGCGACGACGAGGCGGGTCGCAAGCTGACGCGCGGACGCGTGTCGACGCGCACGCGCGCGTTCGCGGCGTACGCGCTCGGGATCGCGGCGGCGCGCTCCGAGCGCGAGGACCTGCGAGCGTTCGCCGGTCATCATCTGCAGCGCGCGCTGGAGACTTCGCGCTCCGTGGCCTCGCCGGATCTGGCCGCGGCGTGCGTGATCGCACTCGGCCTCGTGCCGATGGAACCGGGCGATGTCGTCGATCTCGACGGCGGAGTCTCGATTCGTGGGCGCGCGGGCGGCGCCAAAGGCGCATTCCCGCCGCGTTCGCGCGCGGCGCGCACGGACGCGCTCGTGCGCTACCTGGAAGACTCGACCCAGCCCGAGATCGCACGCGCGCACGTGCCCGATGCGCTGGCGCGCTTGGGCGTCGGAGCAGACGCGGAACTGCGCGCCGAGATCGCCCGCGTGCTGGCGTCGGTCCTCGAGCGCCAGTCGCGCGAGGACGCGGGTGTCGTGCGCGGCGCCGTGCTCGCGCTCGGGCGGTTGGCGGACGCCGACTTCGACGCCGCCGACGCGAGGATGCGCGCGACGTTGAAGCGCGCGCTGGACGCGTCGGATGCGCAAGCGCGCCTGTTCGCGCTCGTGTCGCTGGCGCAGGTCGCCGGACGGCGCGGCGACTCCGACGATCCTCGCGCGGTGCAGTCCGAAGTGCAGTCGCTGCTGCTCGAGCGACTCGCGCGCGGCAAGGCGCGCGAGCGCTCGTGGTCGGCGATCGCGCTCGGAATCCTCGAGCGCGGACGCGCGGCGCTGCAGCAAGACGGATCGCCCGCGGTGCGCGCCGCGCTGCGCCGCGCGCTCACCGACGCGTCGGCGCCCGATCAAGTCGGCGCGATCGCGATCGGCATCGGGCTGTGCGCCGATCGCACGGCCACGAAGGAGCTCTTGAAGAAGCTCGAGGACGTGCGCGATCCGGTCGGTCGCGGGCACGTGGCGACCGCGCTGGGGTTGCTGCGCGCGCCGCAAGCGGTCGCGCCGCTGCGCGCGATCCTCACGAAGTCGCGCTTCCAGCCCGAGTTGATGCGCGAGACCGCGATCGCGCTGGCGCTGCTCGGCGACGCCAACCTGGAGGCGACTTTGCTCGAGTCGCTGCGCAACGCGAGGAGCCTCGCCTCGCAAGCCGGATCAGCGCGCGCGCTGGGTTTCGCCGGCACGCTCCGCAGCGTCGATTCGCTGGCGAAGATGCTCGGGGACTCCTCGTTGACGGCCGGCGCGCGCGCGTTCTCGGCCGTCGCGCTGGGCATGGTCTGCGACCGCGAACGCACGCCCTGGAACGCGTTCCTCTCGATCGGCGTGAATTATCCGTCGGCGCCGCCGACCTTGTCCGACGGCAGCGCGGGCATCCTCGACATCCTCTAGCGCCACCGTTCAGCGCGGTCGCGCGGGGCAGTACCCTCTGGCCCCATGAAGATCGCCGTCGTCCACGCTCATCCCGGCACGCAGGCCGACACCGACGAGCACGCGCGGCGTGTCGTCGCGCACCTCGCCGCGCGCGGCGACCAGGTGACGGTCGTCGCGAACGAACGCGCCGAACCGCTCGCGCCCGGGACGCGCGTCGAGACGCTCAAGCCGTTCGCGCTGTCCGCCGCCGCCCGCGCCAAGAGCTTCGACTCCGCCGCCGAGTCGTGGTGCGCGAAGGAGAAGTTCGACGTCGTCTACTCGCTCGGACGCACGTCGAAATCGGACGTACTGCGCATCTCCGAGGGCGTGCGACAGACGCGGATCGAGCTCGCCCCCGACTCCGAGTACGCCAAGTCCGCCGAGGAAAAGGCCGTCCTCGAGATCGAGGCGCGCGGGATGCAACGCGACCGCGCGAAGTTCGTCGCGGTCTCGTCCGAGCTCGTGGGCAAGGACGCGATGAAGCGCCACCATGTCCTGCCCGAGCTGATCCGCCTCGTGCGACCGGGCGTCGACCTCGAGACGTACTCGCCCGCGCGGCGCGCGGCGAACGGCGCGGCCGCGCGTTCGGCGCTCGGTCTCGACGCCGGCGCGTTCGTCGTCGCTTTCGTCGCCGACGGCTGGCAAGTGCACGGTTTCGACCGCCTTTTCAAGGTCTGGGACGCCGTGTCGGCGAGCCGCGCGAGCGCACGCCTCCTCGTCGGCGGCATCGATGCGGACGCGGCGAATCACCAGAAGTCGGTGGCCGCGTCACGCTGCAAGGACACCGTGCGTTTCGTGCCCGCGGGCACGGAACTCGCGCGCGTGCTCCACGCAGCGGACCTCTTCGTACTGCCGACGCGGTACGACGCGTTCTCGCGCGCGGGGCTCGCCGCGCTCGCGTGCGGGCTGCCGGTCGTGACGACGGCGACCAACGGGCTCGCGGAGCTGATCGACGAGGACGTGAACGGCGTCGCGTTGTTCGGCGACGACGTGCGGCAGACGCTGTATCAACAACTGTTGTCGTGGACGAAGCCCGAGCGCGCGCGCGCGGCCCGCGACTCGGCGCGCGCGGCGGCCGAGCGCTGTCCGCTGGAGTCGGAAGCGCGCGAGACGGCGCGCGCGATCGACGAAGCGCGTGGCGGCTGACCGGCTCAGCGTACGAACACCGTCATTGGTTCCGCTCCGACGCGGAGCGGCGTCGTGACGTCGCTGCCCTTCTTCCGCGCCACGTACTCGCCCGACGCGAGTTCGAGCTCCACGAGTCCCGTCTCGCCCACCGGATGCTCCCCGAGCGGAGTTCCGTCCGCCCTCGCGACCAGCACACGAATGGATCCGAGGATCGGGGAATCTGCCCGAGCGGAGCAGGGCGGTACGCTGGAGTCCATGAGAATCGACGAGACTCTCCCGCTCGACGCGACGAGATCCTGCGCATCGCCGCGCAGTACGGCACGAGAAACGTCCGCGTGTTCGGATCGGTCGCTCGAGGTGACTCCGACGAGGCGAGCGACCCCCGGCTCCTTCGCCATCGCGACCTCGACGACGGCGTCCATGTCGCGCGAGATCTTCGGCACGTAGCGCATCAGCGGCTCGGGATTGTGCACGCGGATCGCGTCGAGCACGGCGAACGTGCTCGTGCCCTCGAACGGCCGGCGGCCCGCGATTCCCTCGTACAGCGTCACGCCCAGCGGATAGACGTCCGTCGCCTGTCCGGGCGTGCGCGCGAGCAGCGCTTGCTCGGGCGACATGTAGTAAGGCGTTCCGACCGGCTCACCCGACATCGACAGCGCCGGATCGCCGTCGCCCTTCGCCAGGCCGAAGTCGGCGACGAGCGCGCGCCCGTCCTTGTGCACGAGGATGTTCGAGGGCTTCACGTCGCGCTGCACGAGCCCGATCTCGTGCGCCACGCCGATCGCGCGCGCGACCGGCGCGAGCAACTTCGCGAGGGCTTGCGGATAGCCGAGGTTCGCGAACGGCGCGCTCGGGATTCCGCCCGCGGCGCACAGGATCTCGGCCGTCCAGCGCGACGGATCGCGCTCGACGCGCGCCATCTCCACGTAGATCTGCGCGAGATTCCGGCCCTCGACGTACTCCATCGCGATCCAGTGCCAGCCGTCGGTCTCGCCGACCGCGTGCACTTGCACGATGTGCGGATGCTGCAGCCGCGCGATCGCGAGCGCTTCGCGCTGAAAGCGCTCGACGTGGCTTTTCTCGACCGCGAGACCGGGCCGCAGCACCTTGAGCGCGACGGATCGGCGCAAGTCGATCTGCGTCGCGTGGAAGACGATCGCCATGCCGCCGCGGCCGATCTCGCGCACGAGCCTGTACGCACCCAGCGTCACGCCGGGGACCAGCACGCGGCTCGCGCGCGGCGCGCTGGCGGTTCCGGCCTGGATCATGCGCAGCGAGCGCTCGAGCGCCGCGCGATGCGCGACCGGCGCGCGCGCGAGGACGTCGTCGACTCGTGGTTCCGCACCCGCCGCCACGCGGTCCTGGTACTCGGCCACGAGCCGGTCGAGCAGGTCGTCGAGCTTCTCGTTCCCGGCCGGTTGCGCGGTGTTCATGGCGGTTCCAGCGCGGACGCCCGGCGCGTTCGCCGCGGGAATCCGGATCTTCTCAAACGGGCGGCGGCCCGCCGAGTTCGCGGCCCCAAGCCTCGAGCACGCGCCGGTACAAGGAGTGGACGGCGACCTCGGACCGGCCCATCCGCCGCGCGCTCTCGGCCGCGCCCAGACCCTGGAACTGGCGCAGCCCGAGGACGCGGCGATGCTCGGGCGCGAGGCGCAGGAACGCGCCGACGAGGTCGCCCGACATCTCGCGCTGCGCCGCCTGGGTGACCGGTCCGGGCGAGCGCGCTCGCAGGCGGCTCAGGAACGCCGGACCCGCGCTCGACGCGCCCCCGGGCGCGGTTCCCGAGAGCCGAACGGCCCCCATCTCCCCCTCGCGTTTGGCGGCGCGCAGGTTGCGCGCGGCGTCGACGACCACGTGCCGCGCCACGGGCGCGAGGTGGCGATCCAGCCCCGAGGGATCCGCCGGCCAGCGCGCCGGGTCGGCCAGCGCGCGCAGGAAGACCTCCTGGACCAGGTCCTCGACCTCGTAGCGCGCCCGCACCGCTCGACCGCACGAGCTGGCGACGAGGAGGCGCAGACGCCCCGCCCGCGCATCCAGGCGGGCGCCGGGATCGGGAGCACCTGGACTCGCCGGACCGCTCATGCCGAAGTGCATACTGCGCGGAGTTCGGCGTTGGCAAGGACTAGAGATCGGGAGTTCCCGACGTACGACTCCCCGGCCAAGTGCTCCTCCTCATGATCGTCACCCTGATCCTCCTCGCGGCGCTCTGCGCTTTGACGTCCCTCAGCTGGGGGCCGGGCATGCATCTCGAATACGCCGAGCGCGTGCACCGTCGCCGGCGCGAATTACTGCCGGCGTCCGTGGCGAAGCTCATCGACGAGGAGCGCACGGCCTTCGACTACGGCAACCTTGCGGCCGACATCATCAACTTCAAGGCGTTCGGCGGCGCGTACAGCCACTGCCATCGCTGGAAGATCGTCGAGGAGATGCGCGAGCTCGCGAACTCCGAGCGGCAGGAGGCCTTCGTGATGGGCTACCTGTCGCACCTCGCGGCCGACACGATCGCGCACAACCACTTCGTGCCCTACCACCTCGCGCGCTATGCGCGCACGAAGGGGCTCGGACACCTGTATTGGGAGCTGAACGCGGACCGCTTCGTGCCCGAAGCGAGATGGGCGCGCGTCGGTGGACTCAAGAACCAGGACGCGCTCGAGGAGCTCGACGACCTCGTGAACCGCACCGTGCCCAAGAAGGCGCTGTCGATGGGCACGAACAAGGTGATCTTCAACCACGTGCTGCTCGTGTCCGAGCGCGAGCGCTGGCGCGGCGCGATGGCGCGCATCCACCCGATCTCGAAGGTCACGCTCGAGAAGGGCTTCCTCGGGATGTTCCAGACCGCGGCGGTCGATCGCATCCGGCTCGCGCTGCACCCGCGCGGATTTCGCGCGATCCAGAGCGTCGATGCGAACGGCGCCGAGGCTCAGAAGAAGGCGATGAAGGTCCGTGTGGGCCTGCTCGACCGGATCGCGCCGCGCCAGATCCGCGCGGCGAAAGCCGAGGAGAGCGCGCTGTCGTTCCTCGAGGGAATGCAGTCGCCGCCGCCTCAGCGCGCGGGTTGAGCGCGCGGAGAGACATCGAGCCCACGCTCTCTCAGAAGCCTCTCGGATCCTGGTCGCGCCGCATCCGCGACGCGTCACCCGTGGAGTCCTCACGGGCCCTCGGGATCGCCGACGCGCGGGGCGTGTCGGCGATCCGCGAATGCCCGCGCAGCTCGATCAGAAGCTGAACCAGCGCAGGACGAGGTCCGTCCGGTCGCCGTCGCCGTTGAAGTCGGTGCCGCCAGCGCCCTGCGCGCTCTCGATGGCCAGCATGGCCCCGCACGACTTCGAGCCGAAGCGCGCGAACTCGACGATGTCGCGATCGGTCGCGGGCACGACGCTCATGCCGTTCGACAACCCGCTCGTCAGGTTCGTGCGCTGCAGGATGAAGTCCGTCTCGTCGCCGTCGAAGTTGCGGTCGCGCGAATCCTCCGGCTCGGAGATCCGGTAGAACCCCCAGCCGTTCGCGACCACGATCCCGGCCGCGTCCTGGTCGAGCGCGACGAGGATGCCCGGGAACACGAGGCGCCCCGACGAGAACGACGCGAACGTCGGGATCGAGTCGATCGTGTCGTTGTCACCGGTGCCTGTCGCGTCGCTTTGATTCAGCGAAGTCCCGCCGATCCGCTCGGTGAAAGCTAGCCCGAGCGTGTTCCCGGATTCGCGCGCGGCGACCCACGAAGCCTCCGCGACCTGCGTGCCCGTCGTGCCGTGGAAGTAGTCCCAAACCGTAGAGGTGCCCGAGGGTTGCAGCCAGGCCACGAGGTTCGCATCGAGCAGGTCGTTCACGTCGATGTCGCCGCCGTTCGCTTCGCTGGCGACGATCACGAAGCGATTCGAGAGCTCGTACAGGCCGAAACCGCCGCCCGGCGCGACGAACAACGGCCGGTTCTCGGCCCGGTTCGCGGAGTTGTTGACGGGGATGATGGAGTCGAGCTCGTCGTCCGCGATCGCGACCCAGCGCACGACTGTGTCGGTCGTGTCGCCGTCGTTGTTCAAGTCGCAGTTGTCGGCGGCCTCGCTCACGATCGTGGCGACGTAGCTCCCGGCGAACGCGATCCGGTCACGACCGGGGAAGCCGTGGTTGACGGGTGGATTAGCGACCGGGTCCGCCTCGAAGGTCGAGTAGGTCAGCACCGCGAGCACCTGGTCGGTCGTGTCCACGTCGTTCGCGACGCACGCGCGGAAGTTGGGGCCGATCGCCGTGCTCGAGTTCAAGCTGACCGCGCCTTGCGCAGCTTCGCTGACGAGGAAACCGACGCGCCAGTCGCCGGTGGCGATCGACTTCGCGCGCAGCGGGCTGGCCGGATCCACCGCGAGTTCGGTCGAACGCACGACGCTCGCGTTGTCGGTCCCGTCGAGCAGGGCCAGGACGTCGGTGTCGTCGTCGTCCGCGTCGTCGTTCAGGTCACGCACGGCCGCGACCTCGTCGAACGTCACGAACACGAGGCCCTCGTCCTCGCGCAAGAGCGTCGCGTCGAGCGGCCCCACGGTGTCCGTGGTCGCGACCGGGATCGGAACGAGCGGCGCCGACGACTCCACGAAGCGCAGGTTGCTCCCGCCGACTCCGGCCGTCGCCGTCTTGGAGGCGTAGAGGATGCGCTCGCCGAGCGCGATCACCGACACGCTGGCGTTCGTCGCCAGGTCGTCCACGTACTCCAGTTCGGCGGTCGTCTCGGACCAGTGCAACAGGACGTCGTCCGTGAGCGCGACGTCGTTGTTCCAATCGCGCCCGTCGAGGGCTTCATCGACGACGATGTAGAGCTCCGATCCGGCCCAAGCGAGGTCGGTCGCGGCGACGCCCAGGCGGAACTGTCCGCCCGTCACCGTGTTCACCACGTGCGCCACGAGGTCGTTCGGAACTCCGTCTCCGTTCAAGTCCGTGCCCGATCCGGTGGTGTCCTCCGCCGCCAGAAACGCGATGTACGCGCCCGAAGTGCGGATCGGAGTCGAAAGGGACGTCGCGACGTTCGTGGATCCGATCACGAAGCTCGTGCTTTCGTCGTCGGATCCCCCGGAGCAGGCGGCGGTGAGGCTCGCCAGGGTGGCGGCCATGAAGGCAAAGGTGTGGCTGTGGCTGTGCTTCATTGTCGTTCTCGTTCGGGGGGAGCAACGCGCAGGATAGCCAGCCGACTCCAAGGGCTGCCACCGCGTTCGTGCTGGAATCGCGCGCGTGTGCACGTTCTGATCCACGTGTGCGCGTCCTCATCGCCTCCGCGCCGCATCGCGACACCTTCGGCTACTCGATGCCGCCGCCGGGACTTCTGCGCCTGGGTGGATGGCTCGAGCGCGAAGGCTTCGACGTGGACCTGCTCGACCTAGCGCACGAGCTCGCCGCGGGACGTCTCACCGAGGGCGACGGCCTGTGCGACGCCGCGGCCGAGAGCATGCTGCGGCGCGGACCGTTCGACGCCGTGGGCTTGTCCGTGATGGGCGCGACGCTGCCCGCGGGCCTCGCGATCTTCGAGCGGATCCGCGCGCGTGATCGCGCGATTCCGCTCTGGATCGGCGGGCCCGGCACGACCGGCGTCGACACGGCCTTGATCGAGCGCGCGCCATGCGTCGACGTCGTCGTGCGCGGCGAGGGCGAGCTCACGACGACGGAGCTCGCTCGCGCTCACGGCCGATCGCCGCGCGGCATCGCGGGTATCACGTGGCGCGACGAACGCGGCCGAGCGGTACGCGAGCCCGACAGGGCACCGATCGCGGACCTCGACACGCTCGCTCCGTGCGCGTGGCATCTCCTGCCGTCGATCGCGGAGTACAAGCGCATCACCGGCGGCGACGACGGACTCGTGCCCATCGATTCGGGGCGCGGCTGCGTCTACGACTGCTCGTTCTGCACGATCGGGCGCTTCTGGTCGCGGCGCTCGCGCGTGCTGCCCGCGGCGCGGCTCGCGGACGAGATGGATGCGCTGCGCTCCATCCCCGGCGCGCGCTCCGCGTACCTGTGCCACGACCTCTTCGGCGCGAACCGCGCGCACGCCGTGGAGTTCTCCGAGGAGATGCTGCGGCGCGCGATCCGCGTGCCCTGGGAAGTGCGCGCGCGCGCCGATCACCTCGATCGCGAGCTCTTGCAGCTCATGGGCCGCGCCGGCTGTTACCGCGTGTTGCTCGGCATCGAATCGGCCGCCGCCAGCGTGCGCGAGGCCTGCGACAAGTCGCTGCGCCAAGGCACCGACATCGAGCGCGTCGTGCGCGACTGCGTCGAAGCCGGCGTGACGCCGATCCTGTCCGTGATCCTGGGACTGCCCGGCGAAGGACCGGCCGAGCTCGACGCGAGCCTCGATTTCTGCGCCCGGGCGGCGCTCATGGGCGGCGTGAACGTGTCGCTGCACCTCGTGAATCCGCAACCGGGTTGCACGCTCGGCCTGGAGCAGGGCTCGGCGGCGCGCGCGGTGCCCGGCATCCCGCCCGACATGGCGCGCGGAGCGGGCGAGACGGCGCCCGAGCGCGCGTGGATCGACGCGCACCCCGACCTCTTCACGACGTTCGCGCTGCTCCCGGGCGATGCCTTGGAACAGCGCGCGCTGTACGAGATCGCCAGCGAACTGCCCGAGATCCTCCAGCGCTATCCGCGCACGTTCGCCGTGCTCGGGCACGCGCTCGGCGCGAACACGCTGGGCGTTTTCCGTCGCTGGAAGAGCGACGGTCGGAGCTTCGAGGCCTTCGCGCGCGTGCAGCGTGACGTGCTCGTCGACGACGTGCTGGCCGTCGAGCAGGCCTGCGTGCGCGCGACGGCGCTCGCGCACGCGCCGCGCCCGGTCGGACCGCGCACGCGCGGCGTGCTGGTGGAAGTCCACTGCGACGTCGCCCTTCTGTTCGACGCGCTGCGCGAAGGACGCGATCCCGTGCGCACCGAACCGCACTCGTCGTGGATCTGCGCCGTCGCCGCCGATCCTGGACGCGCGCTGGCGGGAACGCGCACGCTGCGCGTCTCGCCCGACGTCGCGCGCATCCTGCGCGCACTGGACGGAACGCGGTCGATCGACGAGCTCGAAGCCGCGCGGCCGGGTATCGCCGCCGCGATCACGAGCCTCGCGCGCGCGGGACTCGTGCAACAAGCATCACGATCGATCGCTGTGGAACGGATGGAGTCGACGACACCATGATCCAACGCCAGGACTTTCCGGTCAGCCTCGTCTTTCCCCCGCAAGGGCACTTCACGCAGCCCCACTTGGCGCTGCCGTGCCTGAAGGGCTGGCTGGAGGCGCACGGTTTCGACGACGTCGAGCTGATGGACGCGAACATCGAGGCCTACGACGCATTTCTCTCGGGTCCGTACGTCGCGCGCTGCGCCGAGCGCGTGGCCGCGCGCCTCCCGCTCGAACGCTTCGCCGGGCGCGAATCGCTCGGGTTCCAGGACCTCGCCGCCTTCCGCGCCGCGGCCGAATGCGCGGCCAGCGGCGCCGCCGTCGCCGCGCGCATCGACGACGCGAAGGCGGTGATGCGCGGCGGTGCCTTCTTCGACTCCGAGCGCTACGTGCCCGCCGTGCGCACGATCTACCACGCGCTGCGCATCGTCTCGGCCGCGCACTTCCCGAGCGAGCTCACGCCGCACAACTTCACGATGCGGTACGGCAACGACCGCTCGGCCGAGGTGCTCGCGGCGACGCTCGACGAGGACGAGAACCCGTTCATCGCCTTCTACCTGGAGAGCGTGCTGCCGCGGCTCGTCGCGCGGCGTCCGCGTGTGATCGGGCTCTCGATCATCTACGGGTCGCAGCTCGTGCCGGCGCTGACCTTGGCGCGGCTCGTGAAGCAGGCGCTGCCCGATTGCCACATCACGGCCGGCGGCGGTTTCCTGGCCTACATCGGCCAGAAACTGATGAACGCGCCGGGGATCGACGCCTGTCTCGACAGCTTGATCTTCCACGAAGGCGAGGCACCGATGCTGGCCCTGTGCGAGGCGCTGCGCGAGGGACGCGCGCTCGGGACGATCGGTTCGCTGACGTGGTTCGACCGTTCGAGCGGCGTCGCGCGCACGGTCGAGAACGAACGCGGACATCCGATCCGGCTCGACGACGCGCCTGCTCCGGACTTCGATGGGCTCCCGTTCCAGCTGTACCTGAGCCCCGAAATCGTAGTGCCCTACGACGTGAACCGTGGTTGCTACTACGGCGAGTGCACGTTCTGCACGCTGCCGACCGTCATCGGGCCGGGCTACCGCACGCGCAGCGCGAAGACGATCGTCGATCACGTGATCCAGTTGCGCGACCGGCTGGGAACGAGCCACGTGAACTTCATCACGGACTGCATGCCTCCCGGGCTCCTGCGCGATCTCCCCGAGGAGCTCATCGCGCGCCGCGCCGGCATCCACTGGTGGGCCGACGCGCGCGTGGAGCCCAAGGCCTACACGAAGGAGGGCTGCGAAAGGCTCGTGGAATCGGGCTGTCGCAAGCTGCTGTTCGGGTTCGAGACGGCGACGCCGCGTCTCCTCAAGCTGATGAAGAAGGGTCAGAGCCTGAAATCCGTCGTGGACGTCGCGCGAAATTGCTCGGACGCCGGCATCAGCGTGACCTTCTTCGCGATGGTCGGCTTCCCGAGCGAGACGCAAGCCGAAGCGCAGGCGACGGTCGATTTCCTGGTTGAGCACGCCGACATCGTGCGCGAGGTCTCGCTGCAGACCTTCCACATCGACGAGGAGAACCACGTCTTCCGCAATCCGGAGGAGTTCGCGGTGCGCATCCGTTCCGACGCGACGGCCGACCTGCAGCTCTACCACGACTACGAAGCCGAGGTCGGGATGACGCAGGGCGAAGCCGCTGAGATGTTCGAGCGCATGATGGCCGCGTTGCGCGCGCGCTATCCGCTCTTCTCGGGCGACAACATCTTCTGGTTCATGCAGAAGAGCCATTATTTCCTGCACCTCGCGCGCGGCACGAGCCCCGACGAGTTCGTCGCGCGCTGCCGTCGCCGCGCGGAACGCCGCGCCGACGATCGTCCGCACGCGACGCTGGAATCCGGCGCGGATCTCCAGATCGTCGCGATCCCCTTCTCGTGGGCCGAAGCGGTCGCCGGCCTCTGCACACCGGCGGCGCGCGCCGCGCGGCCCGAGTTCCTGACCGGCCGCTACGTGGCCGATGCCCTGGAGGAGGCTGCCGCCGGGCTGACGCCGCTGCGACCGGGCGACCGGGCGCTCGTGTACTGCGGCGAGACGGCCGAGTTCGCCGAAGTGCGGCCGGACGGCGCGCGCGCGCTCACCGCGCTGCGCCGCTCGGGAAGTCTCGGCGCGCTGACCGCGACGTTGACCCCGGCCGCGCGCGCGAACTTGGAACGCTTCGCGGGCGAGCTCGCGCGCCGCGGTATCCTCGTGCGACGCGAGCAGCCGTCCATCACTCCCGCCCGAGTTCCGCGATGAAAACGCCCGAGAAGAAGAACGAATCCGAGCCGTCGCAGAACCCGGCGCGTATCCCCGGTCCGAAAACGCGCGAGGAACGCGGCGCGGAGCCGGTGCTCCCGGAGATCGACTTCGCCAAGCTCGACCTGCGCGTCGAGGTGGTGGACGAGCGGATCAGTCCGGGGGAGACGAACGTGTTCGACAAGTGAGCAGTTCGTGCAGCAGCTCGTGCGCCGCGAGACACCGCGCGAGGCGCTGATCGATCCTCGACGAACCGCGTGGAGCGGACTCGTCCACGCGCTGACGCGAGTCACCGATCCGCGCTAGTGCTTCCATCGTTTGCACTCTCTCGGACCACGCACGCGGCGAGCACGAGAACGGTCCACGCCCCTCCCCGAGCGCGAGCTCTCGACGATCCACATGTCCTCCACCCTCTGGCACTCCTCGAACGGCCGGTACGAGAACCTCCCGATCCAAGCTCGCTACCGCCGCCCGCCCGTGGACTTCCCGCGCGCCGGGTACCCCGAGCGTCTGAACGTCTTTTGGCGGATGAGCGAGACCGGCGAAACGGGCTTGGGCACTCCGGCCGAGCTCGAACGCCTGCGTGTGTTCGAGGAGCACCTCGCCGCTGCCGTCGAGAACGATCGCCACACCGTCTTCTCGGTGATCCTCACCTGGAACGGTCGCCGCGAGTTCGTGCTGCACACCGCCGACGTCGAGGGCTTCCTCACGCGCCTCGGCTCGATGCCGCACGAGACCGAGAACTACCCGATCGAGATCCAGGTCGAGACCGACCCCGAGTGGGCCTACGACCGATCGTTGATCCCTGCGACCTGAACCAGATCTGCCCGCTCTCGGAGCGGAGGCGCGCACCCGTTCCGAGCGGTTCCGCGCGACGGAATGGCCCTGCGACGGTCCGGCGGCTGCATCAGCGGGCGTCGAGGCCCAGAGCACCGGAATTGCAATGTAGATTGGAGTGTGGCCGCACCCGGCCCGCCCCGAGATCGACTCCACCATGCGAATTCACACTCTTCTCTCCACGCTGGCCGTCTGCGGCTTGGCCGTGTCCGCCGACGCCGGCCGGCTCATCGCGGTCGACAGCTCGCGCGCCCTCTACGACATCGACATCGCGACGGGCGCGAAGACGCAGATCGGAACCGTCACGTCGAGCACGGGGTCGCCCAGCGGGCTCGCTAGGAATCCGCTCAACGGCCACATCTACCTGTGCTCTTCGACGGTCGACTCCCTGTTCCGACTCGACATCACCAACGGGACGGCCACCACCGTCGGCGCCTTCAGCACCACCACGATCGTGATGCACGGCCTCGAGTGGGACGACAGCTTGAACACCTTGTGGGGCGCCTCGAACGGCAACCTGTTCCAGATCAGCCCGACGAGCGGCGCCGAGACCGCGATGGGTGCGTCGGGTCTGACGTCGTTCACGAACCTCGGCTATGTCTTCGCGACGGACACGCTCTACGCCACGAACATCGGCACCGATCGGCTCTACACGGTGGATCGCGTGACCGGCGCGATGACGATGATCGGTCCGCTCATGACTGCGCTGAACTCGAGCGGGCTCGCCTACGACACCGACAATGGTCTCATGTACTTGATCGATGGAACGTCGGACAACCTCTACACCGTGGACCTCGCCACCGGTGCGGCGACGGTTGTCGGCTCGACCGGGCCGGGCAACCTGCAGGGGCTCGTCTACATCCCCGGGGACGCGCCTGTCACGTCCTTCTGCTTCGGCGACGGCAGCGGCGTAGCGTGCCCGTGCGCCAACACGGGCGCGCCCGGCCACGGCTGTCGGAACTCCGTCGCGATCAGCGGCGCGATCCTGAGCGCCACGGGCAACGCGAGCATCGCGAACGACACGTTCCTCTTGCAGGGGAACAGCATGCCGAACAGCTCCGCCCTGTTCTTCCAGGGCACGGCGCAGCAAGCGGGCGGCGGGCAAGCGTTCGGCGACGGCCTGCGCTGCGCGTCCGGGACGATCACGCGCCTCGGCATCAAGGCCAATGTGTTCGGCGCGAGCCAGTACCCGAACTTCCCCGACCTCTCGGTTTCGGTGCGCGGGCAGTGCACGGTGGGCGCGACGCGGACCTACCAGATCTGGTACCGCAACGCGGCGGCGTTCTGCACGCCCAGCACGTTCAATCTGACGAACGGGTTACAGGTGACCTGGCTGCCCTGACGGATGGGTCCGCCATGGAGGGCCAGTCACACGGGTCCCCAGGACATCACGCAGGTCGGCACGACGCGGCGTAGCACCGCGAGCGCACCACCGGTGTCGTGGCGCGCAGAGGGGCAGAATGGCCGGCGATCTTTGGGATCCAGGGCTACGCAGCTCTCTGTAGATTGGAGGAAGCACCTGATCCTTCCCCTCCCTCGAGTACCCACCATGCACCACCGAAGCCTGCTCCCGCTCCTCGCCCTCTGCAGCCTGGCCGCCTCCGCCGACGCCGGCCGCCTGATCGCGATCGACAGCAGTCGCGCCCTGTACGAGATCGACCCCGCCACCGGCATCAAGACGTTGATCGGTACGGCGTCCTCCAATGCCGGCACGACCGGCGGCCTCGCGCGCGATCCCGTGTCGGGGACCATCTACCTGAGCTCGACGAGCAACGATTCGCTCTACACGCTCGACATCACGACGGGTACGGCGACGCTCATCGGCGGCTACGGCACCTCGACGATCGTGATGCACGGCATCGAGTGGGACAGCACGCAGAACAAGCTCTGGGGCGGCTCCACCGGCAACCTCTACGACATCGACATCACGACCGGAGTGGCCACGCTGGTCGGCGTCTCGGGGCTGACCAACTTTCTCAACCTCGGCTACGATCCGTCGACGGACACGCTCTACGCGGCGAACAGCACCACCGACAGCTTCTACTCGATCGACCGCGCGACCGGCGCGGCGACGCTGATCGGGCCCCTCGGCGCGGCGTCGACGAACCCGCACGGTTTCGCATACGACACGGATGTCGGCCTGCTGTACATGATCGACAGCAGCACGGACAACCTGTGCACGATCGACCTCACGACCGGGGTCGCGAACATCGTCGGCTCGACGGGCTCGGGCAACCTGCTCGGACTCGTGTCGCTCCCGAACGCCGCGCCGCCGCACGTGCCCTTCTGCTTCGGTGACGGCACCGGCACGGCCTGCCCGTGCGGGAACTCCGGAATCGCCGGCAACGGCTGCGCGAGCTCGCTGAACGCGAACGGCGGGAACCTCGCGGCGACGGGCTCCGCCAGCATCGCCAACGACACCCTCCTGCTCCAGGGCAGCGGCATGCCCAACAGCTCGGCGCTCTACTTCCAGGGCACGTCGCAAATCGTCGGCGGCACCGTGTTCGGCGACGGATTGCGCTGCGCCGGTGGCTCGATCGTTCGCCTCGGCACGAAGCTGAACGCCGCTGGCGCGAGCCAGTACCCCGGTGTCGGCGATGCGACGGTTTCGGTGCGCGGCCTGTGCGCCGCGGGCGACGTGCGGACGTACCAAGTGTGGTACCGCAACGCTGCGGCGTTCTGCACGGTCAGCACGTTCAACCTGACGAACGGCATCGAGGTGAGCTGGCTGCCCTGAGAGCGCTGAAGCGATCGAGGCCCAGCGCTCGAACCGAGTAGGGAAGAGGAGCGCGGCACCGTGATGAACGGTGGTCGCGCTCCTCGTATTCATCGGGACTGGAAAGCACGCCCACCTGCTCGCCGCATCGCGGCACGACTGCCGGCGTGGGAGCGGCGTCACTAGGATCTGAGAGGGCGCAGGTTCGGTCCTCAGGGCTCGGTCCTCAGGGATCGGTCCTCAGGGATCGGTCCTCAGGGCTCGGTCCTCAGGGCTCGATTCTCAGGGATCGATTCTCAGGGATCGATTCCTTCAGGATCGCCGACTTCAGGCGTTCTCAGAACTGGTAGCGCACGCCGACGTAGAAGATGTCGACGAAATCGCTGATCGTCTCGTAGTTGAGACCGCCGCTCAGCCTGTCGTTGAAGTAGTAGCGCCCACCGACGCCGAGCCCGAACTCCGTGTCCTCCAAGTCGACGACTTCGAGCAGTCCGTTCAGCTCGAACTTTTCGTTCGCCATGTAGCGCACGCCGCCCTCGAGGGCCCAACCGGTGTCGTCCCCGCTCCCCACCTCCGTGTGGGCGACCGAGAAGAGACCGTACACGTCGAGGTCCGTCTGGATCGGGACAGCCCAACCCGCGCCGACCTTGAGCAGCGAGAGATCGGCGTCGCCACCGGAGTCGAGGTACGAGGCGCGCACGAAGAGGTCGCGCCAAGCGCGGAACGAGCCCAGGAACTGAACCCCGAGCTCCGAGTCGGAGCCGGGGAAGTCCGCGTCGACGAGGCAGATGTCGAGCTGGCCGTAGGTGTAGTTGAAGTTCGACGTGCCGGGCTCGACGCCCGTCATGGAATCGTTTTGGCCCTGCCAGGGCGAGGGAGCGAGAGCGAGAGTGAGGAGCGGCAACAACATCATCTTGATCCTTGGTTCGTGTCCGTGTGCACGCCGATGGCTCGGGGGGGCCGTCGGGAGAATAGGGAAGACAGGGGCCCGCGTCATCCCAAGGAGCCCGCAAACCGGCGATTTTTTCGAGGCCATCGTCCCTGTGGTGAAGGCACGAAGGAGTGTGGGAATCGAGCTGGAAAATGCGGACTTCTGACCCATCGCGGTCGCTTGCACCACCAACGGACCCGCGTCGCGGTGCGCCCGCGCCCTGCGCCTCACGTGGTTCGCAGTGCGCCCGCAGCGAGCACGGATCCAGGACCCGACGCGCGTTCCGGGTCGCTTCCTCTGGAGCGCGATTCCCGCGCGGGCGGGATGGGGTCCCCTCGCGTCCCGGTGACGACTTCACGTCAGCTCATGACGATCTCCCGCCCGCAGGCTTTGCTGGAAGCAATCATGGGAGCCAAGTCACCCGCAAGCCGTTCGAGAGGTTGAACGTGCTGGCCGTGCAGAAGGCCGCCGCATTGCGGTACCAGAGCTGGTAGTACCGCACCGCGCCGGAAGCTGGCACCGCACCGCGCACCGACACGTCCTGATCGCCCGCCTGCGGATAGGCGGCCGCATTCCCGCTGGCCGTCTTCGTGCCGAGGCGCGCGATCGTTCCTGTCGCGCAGCGCAAGCCGTCGCCGAACGCCGAACCCAGTCCGCCGTTCGAGACCGACGTGCCCTGGAAGAACAGGCAGGCCACGTTCGGCAGACCGATTCCGGAGAGAGTGAGCGTGTCGGCCGTCACGCGCGCGTTGCCGGTCGCCGACAGGCGCGCGCCGCTGGCGAAGATCGAGCTCGCGCAGCCGCGGCCCGTAGCGCCCGAGTTGCCGCACGGACAGGCCGTGCCGCTGCCGTCGCCGAAGCACAGCGGCGTCTTCGCGCCCGCGAGGGGCGTGTCGTAGAACGCACCGCGGATGTCGTTCAGCGCGGTGCTGCCGCTGTCGTCGCGCCACACGCACACGACG
>Ga0105044_10000162_pt1 | contig 73171 bp, 56 predicted proteins | sample MAT01_FD_78092 | JGI IMG/M metagenome (GOLD analysis project Ga0105044, IMG submission 78092) | Freshwater microbial communities from Lake Fryxell liftoff mats and glacier meltwater in Antarctica - MAT-01 | ecosystem: Environmental > Aquatic > Freshwater > Ice > Liftoff microbial mat | place...
TCGCGCCCGCCTTCGGCAAGCCCAGACCTATCCCATGCGTGCCGGGCTGATGGAGGCAACTCTCTATTTCGATGAACTGACCACGGAAGTGATCGCCGACGGCCAGCATCTCTCGGATGATCTGCTGCGGTTGGCCTTCAAGCTGAAAGGCCCCGATCGCCTGGCTCTCGTCACGGACAGCATGCGAGCGGTCGATCTTCCCGACGGCGAGTACTGGTTTGGAGCCGAGGGGAGTGGCGAACGTGTCCGAAAGCTCAACCACGTCGGTGTCACTCTCGACGGCACCGCACTCGCTTCAGCCGTCATGGGCCTCGATCACTGCGTCCGAACGATGGCCAAGGCCACCAAGGCACCTCTGCACGAGGTGATTCGCATGGCGTCCCTCACCCCCGCCCGTGTGCTGGGTGTCGAGAAGCACGTTGGCAGTCTCGAAGCGGGCAAACAGGCTGACCTGCTGGTGTTGAATCCGGACCTGCGGATTCAACAGGTCTACGTCGACGGAACACGACGCATCTAAAGTCTGAACCTGAGAAACTCGTAACTCCGGACCTCAATGCCAAAAGCCCAGGGATTCACATCCCTGGGCTTGGCTTCAGACATCACGGATTGTGGACTCAGTCCGACAGGTTCGTGAGGTAATCTTCGTACACCTTCCTGGCCTCGAATTCCTTGGTCATCAGGGCCTTTTGCTGAGTCGTCAGGCCGTCGATCTCCTTCTCCTGATCGCTGAGCTTCTTCAGGTAAGTCGCGTAGACCGGGGCTTCCTTCGGCGTCTCGCGAAGGTTCTTGCGGATGCGGTCCTGATCGAGATTGAGCCGATTCAAGTCCACGCCCACCTGCTGAAGATCCCGGCGATGGCGATCCCAGGTGGCCTTCAACGTCAAGGCATCGCGAAGCTTGGCCTTCAAGGTCGGCGTCGCTTCGTTGAGGTTGATGACCTGGCGGATCTGGTTTTCGTTGCTGTTGGACAGCACGATCTGCGTGCCGATGTCACGCTCTTCCACCACGGTGAACGCAGATTCCTTGCCCGCGGGTACGCTGGTCTGGAAGCGGTAGAACTCGGGGGTGTCTTCCACCGGCTTCGGCGTTTCCACCAGCTTGAACTGCTGGTTGGTGCGGTTCGGATGCTCGAGGACGAGCACACGGTCCGTCTGGCTGCGGTTCACGATGCGATACTTGCGTTCCTCTCGAATCCGCCGATTGGTCGTGATGATTCCCTTGTTGGCGTTCACGCTGGTGATGCGAGTGGAGCCCGGGCCCACCTGCGGATCGACTTCCGTGCCGAGGTCGATGGCGTAAGAGACGAGTCGTTCTTCGTTCGGCTGCACGTCCAGCACTCGCGTGTCGCCAGCGTAAGTACTGCCTTCGAACACCGTGATCGGCCCCTGCGAAAGATGCATGCCGGTGGTGTTCTTGAAACGCAGGCCGAGCAGGGGATGCTTGGCTTGCACGCTTGGGTTGTAGATGCTGACACGCTGCCCCTCGACATCCTTGCCGACGATCGGCAGGAGCGCGGACTTCTGCCTTGCGAGCGTGACGGGGTGATCGATCACATACTGGAAGAAATCGCCGAGCGCCGAGGCCGTGGCGGCTGACTGGGCGGCCCCGAGGTCCATGCGCTTCTGCAAGTCCTGGGCATAGTCGAGGGCACGATCACGATTGGCCTGCGGATCGACCGATCGTCGAAGCGCATCCATCTCGCCCTTCTCCCTCTGCTTCGCTGCATCGCCGGGGAACCCTGGCTTGGCCGAAGCCGCTGCGCTGGGAGCAGCACCGAACTCAACGGCCTTACGTGCGTGGGTTTCCTCGAGTGGGCTCAATCCCGCGAGTTCCTCAACGTCCTGCCGGCCGAAGCCGCCCTGGTAAGTCGGCGGACGCAGCGAGGCAAACAACTCGGGTTCCACCGTCGGCCGGGGCACGAACAGCGGATTGTAAAGGTCCATCTTGAACGAGATCGGCCGCCCGGAGACGAGAGCCATCTTCACGTTCGACCAGTCCTCGTCCGTCGGGTTCTCGACCACCGCCCAGCCCTGAAGGAACGGCTTGCCCGCCGCGTCCATCACCAGGCGATAGCTCGTCTTCCACACTGGCGCTTCGACAACATAGCCCACTTGCACCTTGCGTTTGCCGTCACCCTCGAAGTGCAGGCTCACGGCCTTCTTGGCACTGTCGTGATTGAGGGCGAGCACATCAAGGGCCCGGCGGAATTCGGACTCGATGACCGGGTTCGCGAACCGCAGTCGCTGGATGTCGCTCAGCTTGATGGCTCGCACGCCGTCGGCGCACCACAGGTTGAGAACATCCGCATCGATGGGAGCGGCGTTGCCAGCAGGAACCTTCTGCTTCTCCAGGCCGACGATCGTGCCCGAGAGCGTGCCGGGCTGATTGGCCGCGGTGGCGTTAAGCGTCACCTCGGCCCGTTCGCCACGGGCTTGTTGCAGGATCTGGGCAAAGGTCGGGTTGCTGTTGAGATTGATCGCGAAGCTGGAGAGCGTGCGGGCGATCGGCTCACGGCTGTCGTAGCTGACCGCCGCGACGCGGCCGCCGCCGAAGTCCTGGAGGACCATGCTTTTCAGCAGGTCATTGATGTCGGACTCCTGGAAGGTCAGGTCGACGCGAGCGTTGCCTTCCACTTCCGCGGCGCGAGCGAAATACCCGACGCCGGAGTTGAACAGCACCACCTGGCTCATCGGCAGGCTGGCCGAAGGCTTGAGGTCCTGGTTGTTCGCGGCCGTCAGGCTCGTCGGCTGGCCGAGGTAGGCTCCGACGCCCGCGGCGCCGAGCACCGGAAGCAGCCAGAGAATCTTGCGGGATCGCATATCGGGCTCCTGGTATGTCGTTGAGGTTAGGGTTGTGTGCTGGATTGTGGCACCGGCGTCTCGCCGGTGCAATGGTTCGCACTGGCATCTCGCCGGTGCCATGATCCGAGAATCAATCGTTGATGCTTGTGAGGTAATCCTCGTACTTCTTCTTGGCGGAGAACTCCTTGGCCATCAGTTCTTTCTGGTTGGCTGTCAGGGTGTCGATCTCTTTCTCCTGATCGCTCAGCTTCTTGAGATACACCGCGTAAACTTCCGCCTCCTTCGGCGTCTCACGGAGATTGCGGCGAATGCGGTCCTGATCCTGCGTCAGGCGTTGCAGATCGACGCCGACCTGGCGAAGCTCGCGTTGCTGGACGTCCCATCCGGCCTTCAATTCCAGGGCCTGCTTGAGCTGAGCCTTCAACTCGGGAGTCGCCTCGTTGAGCGAGAGCACATAGCGAATCTGATCGTCACCGGAGTTGGAGAGGACGATGCGCGTGCCCAGGTCGCGTTCCTCGTTGACGAGAAAGGCCGTCTCCTTCCCGGCTGGGACGGTGGTCTGGAAACGATAGAACTCGGGCGTGTCCTCCAGCGGCTTTTGCGTGTCGATCAACTTGAACTGGCCGTTGGTGCGGTTCGGATGTTCGAGAACGACCACGCGGTCTGTCTGGCTGCGGTTGTTGATGCGGTACTTCTTCTCTTCGCGGATCTTCGTGGTGGTGGTCACGATCCCCTTCACGGCTTTCACGCTGGTGATGCGCGTGCTGCCCGGCCCGTTCTGCGAATCGATCTCGGTGCCCAGGTCGATCGCATAAGAGACGAGTCGTTCCTCGTTCGGCTGCACGTCGAGAACGCGAGTGTCGCCCGCATAGGTGCTGCCTTCGAACACCGTGATCGGGCCCTGCGAGAGGTGCATGCCGGTGGTGTTCTTGAAGCGCAGGCCGAGCAGCGGATGCTTCGCCTGGACGTTCGGGTTGTAGATGCTGATGCGCTGGCCTTCGACATCCTTGCCGACGATCGGCAATAGTGCGGACTTCTGTCGGGAAAGGGTGACCGGATGGTCAATGACATACTGGAAGAAGTCGCCCAGCGCGGAAGCCGTGGCCGCGCTCCCGACGGCACCCATGTTCATCCGTTGGGAAAGATCCGACCCCAGTTGCTCGGCGTACTTGCGGCGTTCATCCGCAACGGCCTTATCAGCGCCTGCCACGCGAAGCCCTCGAGCCTGGGCCTCCTTGAATGAAGCGGGTGCTGGCGGCGCCATGCCTGGCTGTATGGCGCCCTTGCCGGCCCCCCCTGCGAAGCCTCCTCCCGCACCGTCGAACTTGGCTCCGTTCTGTGCCAACCCTTCCGCCTCGTTTCGGTTGAAGCCGCCACGGTAGGTCGGGGGCCGCAGCGAGGCGAAGAGTTCCGGTTCCACCGTCGGCCGGGGCACGAACAGCGGATTGTAAAGGTCCATCTTGAACGAGATCGGCCGGCCGGAAACGAGAGCCATCTTCACGTTCGACCAGTCCTCGTCCGTCGGGTTCTCGACCACGGCCCAGCCTTGCAGATAAGGCTTGCCAGCACCGTCCATCACCAGGCGATAGCTCGTCTTCCACACCGGCGCCTCGACGACGTAGCCCACCTGTACCTTGCGCTTGCCCTCGCCATCGAAGTGCAGGCTCACGGCCTTCTTGGCACTGTCGTGGTTGAGTGCGAGCACATCAAGGGCCCGGCGGAACTCGGACTCGATGACGGGGTTGGCGAAGCGAAGACGCTGGATGTCCGAAAGCTTGACCGCTCGCACGCCGTCAGCGCACCAGAGGTTGAGCACATCCGCATCGATGGTGCTGTTCGTGCCCGAGGGAACCTTCTGCTTTTCGAGGCCGACGATCGTGCCGGAGAGCACGCCGGGCTGATTCGCCGCGGTGGCGTTGAGCGTCACTTCGGCTCGTTCGCCACGGGCTTGTTGCAGGATCTGGGCGAAGGTCGGATTATTGTTGAGATTGATGGCGAAGCTGGAGAGCGTGCGAGCGATCGGTTCGCGGCTGTCGTAATTGACCGCCGAGACGCGGCCGCCGCCGAAGTCCTGGAGGACCATGCTTTTCAGCAGGTCGTTGATGTCCGATTCCTGGAAGGTCAAATCGACGCGGGCATCGCCTTCGACCTCCGCGGCACGGGCGAAGTAACCGACCCCCGAGTTGAACAGCACCACCTGGCTCATGGGCAGGCTGGTCGAGGGCTTCAAGTCCTGAGCTTTGTTCGCTGCCGTGGCGGACGTGTGCTGGCCGAGGTAGGTCCCCAGCCCCGCTGCCGCGAACACTGGCAGGGTCAGAAGGAGTTTCCGATGACGCATGATATGGTTCCTTGAGAGGAAGACTGCAACCACCCTTCCAGACGATGCGGAAGGCCCGTTGGCTTGAGGATTCGCAAAAGTTACCGAATCCTTCGGAGCTCGGCGGCTCGGCCTGCCCAGGTCAGGAGAATTCGGATCGTTCACCACGGGCGGTTCACGCAGGGCAGTTTAGCGTAACTCATCGATGGATGACAGGTTACGAACGAGTCGATTCAAGGGTTTCCGGGGTGCTTGCTTCGCGGGCCCTCGTGACCCCCGTTTCCAACGGGGGGTGCCTCCTCTAGATTGCTCGATGGTGTCATGGCCTGACACCTTGCCCTGGCGAAGTGGAATTCCTCTCATCGCCAGGAATCGGGACTTCTTGTCTCTCCACCCTCACGAGAACCTCTCATGTTCCATCGTCTGATGATTAGCCTCGCTGTTCTGAGCATGGTCGCCGTGGCCGCCTCGGCTGCGGACGAGAACCCGATCGTGACGCTGGTGAAGTCGAAGGTGAAGGAACCGACCAGGCCGTTCGCCATGGTGATTGGCTTCAAGGTGAAGGCGGGCCAGGAGAAGGCTTTCATGGACGCCTTCAGCCCCGCCGTCGCCGCGACCCGCAAGGAGCCCGGGTGTATTGCTTACACGCTGCACCGTGACGGCGAGAATCCGGAGCAGTTCGTGATGTACGAGCAGTTCAAGAACATCGACGCCCTGAATGCCCATGCCAAGGAGAAGTACGTGGAGACCCTGCTCGGAACCATCGTGCCGCTGCTCGATGGCGCTCCGAAGGTGTCCGTGTACACGGTGATCAGCGAATAGTTCAGGCTTGGCTTGGACGTCGCGAGGATGATCTCGAGGAACCTTGACCCACGCTAAAATCCATGTGGGTCAAGGACCATGCGATTCTCGTTCAGACTCCCGCGGCCATGTGGGGTTTTTCCGTCGAACCCGCCGATCGCGGCATCTTGACGACCATGACGGAGCAAGGGGCGTCCCGCATCACCTTTTCGGCGACGCTGCCCATCAGAAGGCGTTCGACGCCGGTGCGCCCGTGCGTTCCCAGCACGATCACATCAATGCCCGCGTCCTGAGCGTATCGAACGATCTCACTGGCGGGATCGCCGTCGAGAAAGACATGGTTGACCGGAATGTTGGGATTCGCGGGGCGAATCGACTCCAACTGGTTCCGCCAGTAGCGACGGTCGCCATTCGCGGTGTCGCCCGACCCGGGAGCGAAGACGTACGCGATATTGAGCCGCGCTTGGTAACTCTCGGCCAGGCTCACGGCGTAGAGGTACGCCTGATTGGAGTAACTCGAGAAATCCGTGGGATACAGGATTTTCTTGAGGTGTAACATCGACTCACCGCGCGAGAGGTTCGGGGCCGAGGGCGTCCCATGCAATCTCATCGTAACAGATGGATGGGTGCGAATCCAGGGAGGCGGCCAGAAACCCCGCAAGGGGCAACTTCCGGCGGCGAGCCCCAAACGAGACTTCACGAGCTCTGGTCTTGGTCAATCATGGAGTCTCTTTCGAGGTGATTCTGCGCGAGTCTGCTATACACTGCGGGGAAGCTTTCTTCGAGGGAAACGCATGTTTGGCATCGTGCGCTGGATCACCTGGTTCTTTCTCCGCTGCCTCGTCTGGCTGAGGTACCGACTCGTATTGCGAGGAGTTCGTTCGGCGGCGAAAGGGAAGGGGCCCTTCCTGATCCTGCCGAATCATCCCGCCTTTTCGGACCCGGTCTGCGTGATCACAGCGATGTGGCCTCGCTTCAAGATGCGACCAATGCTGCTTGAAACGAACTTCGAGAATCCCTTGCTGGCTCCGTTCGCGTTTCTGCTTCGAGGGATTCGCATTCCCGACACGGACAAGGCGAGTGCCGAGGCTCGACAACGTGCCGAGGCGTCCATCGCGGACGCCATCGGTGCGATGAAGGGTGGCGACAACGTGATTCTCTGGCCCAGCGGCCATTTGCAGCGTCGGCCGTTTGAACTGATCGGCGGGGCGAGAGCCGTCTCGGATATTCTCACGGCGGTGCCGAACGCCACGGTGGTGCTTGTCCGCACCCGCGGCCTGTGGGGCAGCATGTTTAGTTGGGCATACGCCACGAAGCCCGATCTCACCGCCGGCATGTTAAAGGCCACATGGGTCTTGCTCTCGAACCTGCTCGTTCTCGGCCCACGGCGGAAGGTCACGATCACATTGGCAGCGTTCGGCCCGGAGCAACGACCTGCTCCCACTCGTGAGGCGATCAATCGCTGGCTGGAGGAATGGTACAACGCCGACTCGCCTGAGACGCCGACGTTCGTGCCGTACCACGTTCTGTTCGGGCCGAAGCAGGTGACGTTCCCGCCGCCGGTGGATGGCCGGCCGGCGATCGATCTCTCGAAAATCCCTGCCGCCACGAAGGCCGAGGTCACTCGCTTACTCGAGGAGAAGATTCGTCGACCGATGGAGGAAGCGGAGAACGTTCCGTCCACGAGCTTCCAGGATCTGGGGATGGACAGCCTGGAACGCATGGAGGTGGGTCTCGCGATCGAGCAACACTTCGGCTTCCATAGCGATGATGTGCCCCAAACCATTGGAGAGATGTGGGCCCTGGCGGAGGGTCAGCTTTCGACGGCTCCGCCGAAGCCGCCGCCTGCGGAGTGGTTCGCCAGGATGGGGGACCACGGCCCGGCTGCGATTTTGGGGGACACGGTGCCCGTGGCGTTCGTGGAGCGGGCCTTCGCGAGCGCTCTGGACATCGCCGAGGCGGACGACCTGGCCGGAGCCGTGACCTACGAGCGAATGCTGATCGGCGCCACGGTCATGAGCCGGCGCTTCCGTGAAATCCCGGCTGCAAACATCGGCCTCTTGCTGCCCGCCACGGTGACGGCGGACGTCGCCTTCTGTGCCCTTGGCCTCGCGGGAAAGCTGCCGGTCCTGCTGAACTGGACCACCGGCCCCGCCAACCTCGCCCACGCCGCACGGCTCATGAAGCTCACCCATGTCGTCACTTCAAAGACCTTCGTCGATCGCCTGGCAATCGTCGTCGAGGGCACGAAGTTTCTCTTCCTCGAAGACGTGCGCGCCGGCATCGGCAAGTTCGAGTTACTCCGAACGATGGTCGCGATCCGCTACTTTCCAGGGCGAACGAAGGCACGATTGCTCGCCTCACTGGATGCGGACCCGCAGAAGCCGGCCGTGGTGCTCTTCACGAGCGGCAGCGAGAAGTCGCCGAAGGCGGTGCCCCTGTCGCACGCCAACATCATCGCTGTCCAGCGAGGTGTGCTTCAGTCATTCCGCTTCACCCGGACGGAAAGCGCGATGGGCTTTCTTCCGATGTTCCACAGCTTCGGCCTGACGATCACAGGGCTGCTTCCCTTGCTGGCGGGTGTACGCGTGGTTCGCCATCCGGACCCCACCGATGCCGCGGCGATCGTTCGCAAGATGGTGGGGTACCGCACCACTCTCGTTGCGGGGACGCCAACGTTCCTGGGGCATATCTTCGATCGTGCGAAACCGGGCGAGTTTGAGTATCTGCGAATCATCGTTTCCGGGGCGGAGAAAGCTCCGGAATCGCTGTTCCAAAAGGCGGCACTGACGGCTCCGAGTGCAGATGTGCTCGAAGGCTACGGGATCACCGAGTGTTCGCCGGTGGTGTCGGTGACACTGCCAGGAAAGCCGCACCGAGGCACGGTGGGGCCGCCGCTGCCTGGAGTCCTCGTGAGCGTTCGCGATCTGGAAACGAACGCCCCGCTGCCGCATGGCGCTCGCGGCATGCTCCACGTGGCGGGGCCGACGGTGTTCGCGGGCTACCTTGGCTCGGACGTCCCGCCGCCGTTCCTGGAAGCTGAGGGGCAGCGCTGGTACGTCACGGGGGACCTGGGCGCGATCGACGAGCTTGGCGAGGTCGTCTTCCATGGCCGCCTGAAGCGGTTCCTCAAGGCGGGTGGCGAAATGATTTCCCTTCCCGCGCTGGAGGAGCCATTCGCGAAGCGATTCCCGGCAACCGATGCTGGCCCTCGTGTGGCCGTCGAGGGGATCGAGACCCCATCGGGTCGACGGATCGTGCTTTTCACGATCAATGAGATCACGCTGAAAGATGCCAACGCGATCCTGAGGCAAGAGGGCCACCTCGGTGTGATGCGTATTGACGAAGTCGTGAAGCTCGACGTGATCCCGATCCTCGGCACGGGCAAGACCGACTACAAGGTTCTTCGAGCACGCATCGCACCGGCAAGCTCACCGTAGGGAAACTCACATGCCCATATGTCGCGGCCAAGCTGAAATGGTCGTGATACGTAGTTTCTCCGCTGTGGCTTGATACTCTTGGCGTCCTCCGCCACAATACTCGTGTGGTGTCCGCAGCTTGGGATTCGACGCGGGACGGTGCCTTGTGATGATGCTTCGCCTTCGCGGCCCCATGAGCCTGGCGTTATTCCTCGGTGCTTCCGTCGCACTTGCGGACGATCCCGAACCGCCGGATCACGATCTCGTGACGGCAGAGCGGCTGCAACAGGCCTTGCTGAAGATGAAGCTCGATGTGGAATTCGGCACGATGCCGAAGCTGTCGCCCGAGATGTTGAAGAGGATGACGGAACGTCTGAATCCGGGCGAATTCTCGAAGCTCCTGGATCGTGTGAAGGATAACCCCGCGTTCCGGAAGATGCTCCAGGAGAAGGGCGTCTCGACTCCACCAAATCTCGCACAAGACCCAAAAGCGATGCAGGCGATCAAGGACGCCATCACGCGATCCCTGCCACCGAACCCGTCAACAAACCCCGAACCATTACAGTCCACGGGGCGCAACACGGATATCCGGGTTCCGGACTATTCCGAAGTCTTTCGCCCGGAGTTGGCTCAGAAGCTCCCGATCAAGCCGCTGGAGCGTCGCTTCGTGGACGAACTTCGCCCACCGGGTGCGAAGAATCGCCCGCTGACGCCGGAGGAACAACGCCGAGAGCGAACGGCCAAGAGCCTCGCCAAGGGCTGGGAACGCATGGTGGGCCCCATCAACGACAACCCCTCCCTGCGCAAGGCTCTGATGGAGATGGTGCTTGCAGGCGAGGATCTCAAAGGCTCGGATGGCTCGGATCTCTGGAAGTTCCTGGAGGAGAACGCCGGCGCCGAGAGTGGTCAGGACTTCGGCGATTTTCTCAATGGCCTGGACGGCTTTGGCAGCGATTGGAATTTCCCCAAGCTCGATCTCTCGGGTCTGGACTTCAGCGGCTGGAACTGGAACGGCAGCGGAGGCGGCCCGAGCGGCCTCGACTCTCCTTCCTCCATTTCCACGGGCTCTCTTGGCGACGGCGGGTTCTTCGGAGACTCCTGGGCACCCGTGATCCTGTTCATTCTGGTGGCCATCGTGAGTCTGCTGGTCTGGCGATTCTGGTCACCGGTCGCGGCGGATAAACCTCGCTTCGATTTCGGGCACGCAGGCTTTGGCCCCTGGCCTGTCGATCCACGTCGACTCGCCTCGCGCGAGGATGTCGTGAAGGCCTTCGAATACCTGACGGTTCTCCGTTGCGGCGAGGAATCGCGGACCTGGAATCATCTCACGATCGCGATCACCCTGGGCATGCTGGCCTCCGACTCCACCTCGGCCGTGCAGGTGGCACGCCTTTACGCCCAGGCTCGTTACGCACCCGTGGCGGACGATTTCTCCACGCAGGATCTCGCGGACTCTCGCCGCCACATCTGCCATCTTGCGGGAGTTCCCACGGCATGATTGCCCGCTTCTCGCTGCTAGTTCTCGTGTTGATTCTCGCTGTGAATCCGGCCGTCGCGGAGCCTCTACCGACGCCGAGTTATACGACGGATGGCCCCGAACTCTTCCAGGCCTGGCTGAAGCTGGCGGGAGTGATGCCCCTGAGCATCGCGGAGGCTCTTGGCGGGGAATTCAAGCCTTCCGAGACGATTCTCGTGGTCTGGGGTACGGAAGGCTCGCTCAAAATGCAGATCGACTGGGCTAGCGCGGCTCGCTCCGTTCTCGAGATCGGCGGCGCCGTGGTGATCCTTTCCCATGAGCCCACGGAACTCGGTGCCCTGATTGCGGGTCAGCCGGGTATCCGCATCACGGGTGAGAGCCCCGCGGGGAATCCGCCGGATGGCGTTTACCCGATCTCGTGGTTCGACTCGCTGAAGCCGCCGTTCTCCGAACTGATGAACTCCGCCGGGATGACAAGCCGACCGCTCCAGAAGCTGGGCACACCGACGCCGCATCGGTTGACGATAAGGAACCTTGCGGGGCCCTTGAAAGAACCTCTGGCGTACCTGACTGACCTGGGCTGGCCCTTTGCGATGGGCGGGGAAGGGCCCAAGGGAAATCCTTATCGCTTTCTGGTCTTCGCGGATCAGAACGTCTTCTCGAATGCGATGCTTCTGGATTCAAACCTCGACAACTACTGGCTGGCGTTGAACACGGTTCGTTTTCTCCAGGGGCCTGAGAAGCGTTCGCGATGTTTGTTCCTCGATCATGGCCGGGTGGTGGAGACGTTCCCGCTGGAGTTCACAACGCCACCGCTGCCTGACGTGCCGCTGCCCATGCCTGGCTGGCGGCAGTTGCAGACGATCGTGACGGATGCAGGCAATCGCATGATCGACCGCCTGGAGACGCAGGACTCCATGAACAAGTCGCTTCTGGGTCGAAGCGCGGGCGAGCAGAATCGGCGAATGGCCGGCTGGCTGCAAACGCTGGGGATGATCGCCGCGGTCTTTGCGGTGCTTTACCTGCTCCGTAAGGTGTTGAAGGCTCGACAGCCCCAGGATCCCGTGTTGAAGTCGCGGTTTTCGCCTCCGATCTCACACACGCTCCTGGGCCGCCGCGGCGAGGAATTGTTGCGTCAGGACAATCTGATCGAACTCGCGCGAGCCGCCGCACGCGATCTCTTTCGCGAGGCAGGGGCTCCCGAGGCGTCTGGCTCCAGGGCTCCTCCGATTGAGTTTTCGCGAGGTCGGCCGGCGGACCTCGAAGAGCAGATCGCCCGCCTCTGGAGGCTCGCGTTCGGCAAGGGCCTGACGACGATGAAAGCGGAACGCTGGGTGGACTTTGAACGCACTCTGGCCGCTGTGAACCAGGCCCATGAGAACAAGCACTGGCGCTTCGCCGCCAACGGGAACGTCGCCACATGAACCCGCTCACGACCGCTGCGACCGACGCCCACGCCAACGGGCAGCCCCCCGTGCCGGACGCGGATCGCGCCCGCGACCTGGCCCGGCACGCTCGTCAACTTCATCAGCGCGTCGTCGCTGAGGTCGCAAGGGTCGTCGTCGGGGCCGAGGCGGTCACGCAGCAACTTCTCATGGCCCTGCTCGTCGGCGGTCATGTGCTCCTCGAAGGCGTTCCAGGCGTCGCGAAGACCACGCTCTCGAAGGTTTTTGCCAGGCTCCTGGGCTGCGAGTACCACCGCGTGCAGTTCACGCCGGACTTGCTTCCCTCCGATGTCACCGGCACGTCAGTCTACGACCGCAATGCCAACGACTTCGTGCTCCGCAAGGGCCCGATCTTCACGCAGGTGCTGCTCGCCGACGAGATCAACCGCGCCCCGGCCAAGACCCAGGCGGCCTTGCTCGAAGCGATGCAGGAATCCCAGGTGACTGTGGACGGCGCCACACTGCTGCTGCCCCGGCCGTTCCTGGTGATGGCGACTCAGAACCCCGTGGAGCAAGAGGGAGTCTATCGCCTTCCCGAGGCCCAGCTTGACCGGTTCCTGTTGCGAATCGAGATGGGTTATCCAGGCTTCACCCACGAAGTGAACATGCTCAAGCTCCACGGCAAGCCCGCCGTCGAGACGCAGCGGCTCTTCACGCCGGAATCGATTCTCTCGCTCCAGGCTGCGCTGCCCTCGGTTCATGGTGCGGACACGCTCTTCACGTACATCGCTCAGATCGCTGAAGCGAGTCGGGAACACCCTGACGTGATGCTGGGCGCGAGCCCACGGGCGGCCCTGAACATGCTGCACTGTGCCCGGGCTCGCGCCGTGCTCGAAGGCCGACATTACTTCACACACGAGGACGTGCAAGCAATCGCCCTGGGCGTCCTCGGCCACCGCTTGATTCTGCGGCCCGAGGCGGAGATCGAAGGGAAGATCGTGACCGACGTGGTGCGAGAAGTGCTCGCATCGGTGCCCGTGCTGGAAACGCTCTGAGCGTCGGAAAATCCATGGCGGCCCTGTGAAGAGAATCACCTGCAAATCCTTGATTCCTGGGATATGTCTTGCTGACCTCCCGCGGTTACTGGTTCCTCCTGATCGTCAGCCTCGTCGTGATCCTCGGCGTGGTCGCGGTGCCGACGTGGTCGGTGGCGCCCGCCGTCATGGGCCTCGCACTGCTCGCGTGGTTCGCGTACGAGTGGGTTCGCTTTCGCTGGCGGCTCACCTCCGCGATCGCAAGGCTCCGTGTCGAACGTGTCCTCGTTCAGGGCGACCGCATCGTGCCCATGGTCTGGGCGGGGATACCCTTCCGCGTTCGCGTCACAATCCAGTATCCCTCCGGCTCCTCGGTGCCTTACGCCTTCGTCGAGGATCGCATTCCTCTTGGTGTCGAGATTCTGCAAGGCACCGGTGATCGACACTCCGCGTTACGGCCGGGCCAGCCTCTGGAGGTGGAGTACGAACTTCGCGTCGCCATGCTTGGAATGCTGCGGTTCGAGGGGCTTCGAGTTCGCGTCGTCGATCTGCAAGGGTTCTTCTTCCACCATGCGTTCCTTCGCGAGGGCGTCGAGTATCTCGTGCTTCCACCCCTCACGGACGACGAAGGACGGCAGCGAGCGGATAAACGCTTCAACATGCTTCCGCCGCCTGGCATTCACCGGTTCCGACGCCCGGGCACAGGCAGCGAACTCCTCGACCTTCGCGATTACCGCCCCGGCGACCCTCCCAAGATGATCGCCTGGAAGGCGTCGGCCCGACGCGATCGGCTCATCATCAAGGAGTACGAAAGCGACGTCCCGGTGCGTTGCGTGCTGTTCCTCGATGCGTCGCAGAGTGCGGTGATCGGCCCTCCCGGCGAGACGGCCACGGTTCGCCTGGCGACGCTGGCCTCGGGCGTAGCTCAGGCCGCGGCTGCGAATCGCGATCTCGTGGGCCTAACGGTCTTTGACGAGAACGATTCCCGCACACTCGCCCCGGCTCGTACCCGCACGCACCTTATCACGATGATGCAACGACTCGCGGAGACGGCGGCACGTCTGCCGGACGTTCGCCATGTGCATCCGGAGGAACTCTCTCGACGAGCGACCTACCTCGCACGATCTGTTTACCCCGAACTGATGACCCGCGGCAACAACGCCGTCCCGTTTGGACGCCACTGGATTCCGCTGCTGGATGCTCGCTGGGGCTGGCTCGCTGTCGCGGCGATTGCGGCCACGCCCTTCCTCGTGATTCAGAAGGAATGGCTTCGAGCCACCGCAGGGATTGCCTGGGCGACACGCCTGGAGGCGACCTCCGGCATCGTGCGGTTCCTCTCGTTCCTGGGCGCGTGGGCTTGCATCGCCTTCTCTCCCGCACTTGTGGCCCTGGGCTTTTGGTTCCTCTATTCCTTCCGCGGTTGGTTCAACCCTCGCTGGGGTGCGCTCAACCGCCGAAAGCGACTCGCCTCACTCCTCTGCCTGCGCGATGGCACCGGGGTCGCCGGCATCGAGCGACTCATTCACGACGATCAGGCGTTTGCCGAAGCCGTCGCGAAGTTCCTCACAGAGCATCGGCTCCGCTGCCCGTTCCCACTCCACGACGAGGATGGCCGATACCTTTTCCGCGGCGAGGCCAAGGTCGAGATCCTCGCGAACTCGCTTCTCCAGGCCGTGAGCCGGGCGCGAGACAACGAGTTGTACGTGGTGCTCGCGGACCTCGTGGAGCTTGGCCCAAACCTTGCACGGTTCTTGAAGGCCGCCCGCGTCGCGAGGTCGAAACATCACCAGGTGCTGGTGATCGTTCCATGGCCGGCGGATCTGGAGGAGCCTGCACCAAAGCCCGAAAAACCTGAGCGATCCCCGAAGGGCGTGACGATCCGCGAAGGAAAGTTGAAGGCCGCAAGGCGTGGCTCACAGCAATCGGAGCGGGAGCGACTTGAGACCTTCCAACCCGCCCTGCGTGCGGCCTTCCGCCAGCAATTCGAGGCCGCCTATCAGCAACTTCGCCGCGAACTGGCTCGTGCGGGAGTGACCGCCATTCGCTTGAACCCGGCCGACAGCGTGCAGGTGGTGCTTGATCGCCTTGACCGCCTCCGAGGACTCCGGACCCGACGATGAGTGATCCCAACTCCGCGAACGACGCTCAGGAAAGTGCGAAGCCGCTCGCAGATCCCACCGTGGGCGAGTTGCTACGTCATCCCGAGGTACGCAACTACCAGGTGGCAGCCCTCGCGGCGCTGGTCGTTCTTTTCGGAATGCTCATGGGTCGTGGCATCATGCTCGGCGGCGCTCTCACCGCCATCATCGGCGTCGCCGGGATCTTCCTCCGCTGGATCGCGGCACCGGTCTTCGTCATCATCCTCACCACCTACTTTGCCCTGTTCCCGAGCGGCGTACCCGAGTTCGGCTACAGCGATCCCTTCATGATGAGTCGCCAGCATTTTCGGCTCGAAGACATGATCCTCACCGCGGCCGTCCTCGTGTATGTCGCTTCACAATACCGGCTCTTCGGGGTGCTCACCCAGTCCGTGCCCAGCGAAGACCGACGCTCGAATCTCAAGCGAGCGGCCATCCGTCGGCCGCCGAGTGCGATCCCGGCTCGTGAGATCGCGCCGATGTTCCTCGCGATCGGGATGGTTGTCGTCGTCGGCCAGGCGGCGTGGTGGTGCCTCTCGACGGTGCGAATCGTAGCCGGTGACGGCTTCTCACTCGTGATTCCGAACGTGTTCGCTTACCGCCAGTCTCCGCAGGCTGGGCGGTTCTCGCCCGCAGGCTCTCGATTCGTGTTGCTGGCGGGGATGGTGTTCTTCCCTGCGGTGCTGGCGATGGTGGTCTTCGCATATCGCCGTTACCGAGCCTTGCCCCCGCTGGAGGCGAAACAGATTTTGCAGGACACGCAGTGGCGCGAGAACTACCGCGAATTCTCGCGGATCGAGACCTGGCGAACCTGGGCCCAACGGCGACAGAATCGCCGGAAGTGACTGTGATTTCAAGGCTCGCAGAAGAGTCACTTCGCGATGGTGAGGCCTGGTGGAATCGCTTCACGGCCCGTCGCAGCAATCCCCAGGGCCGCGGAGACGATCGGCCCCACGAGCAGCGAAGACACAGCGTCATCCTTTCGGCCGAGGGCTGGCACACCGGCGCCGAAGGCCACGATGGGAACGTGCGTGTCGTACGAATGCGGGCTGCCATGGCTGGTGCCCGAGGGGTACTTCGTCATCAGTACGCCACGCTGCGGAATCACGACGACATCGCCGCATCGATCGGGCTGATACGCCAACTTCACCTGGGCGAGAATCGCCTTGGCCTCGCGTTCCTGATCGGGGGGCAGAGGAGGCAGGGAGCCGGACTCGATCTGCTTGCGTGTGAAGGCCGTCAGTGTGTAGTCGCGGTTGCCCAGGAACTGGGCGGCGTAATCGCACACGGCGTCGAAAGGGATACCTCGCATCTGCAAGTTCGCCCGATGGAAGTAAACCCAAGGCCACACGTCCTCCGCGTATTCCTGCGAAGCATACCAGTGCCCTGGTTGATCCGCGGGGCCGAACGTCGCGTCAAGTGCGGCGGTGAGTTCCGTGAGCACCGTGGAAGGCTTACGGCGATCCGCCGTCGGGATCTTCCGGGATTCGGGAATTGGGCAGATGCCATGGTCCGCGGTCATCACCAGCGTGTACCGATCCTTGCCAAGCCGGGCGTCGAGGTGCGTGAGAAGTTCCTGGATGATGCGATCCGAGCGGAGCGTCACGTCGAGCACCTCCCAGGAATCCGGCCCCCACTGATGGCCGATGAGATCGTTGGAGGAAAAGGAGACGCAGAGCAGGTCGGTGGCGCCCCGGTTGCCGAGGTTCTCGCCGGCGATCGCTTCCTTCGCGAAGGCGAGCAGCATCTCGCTGCCGAACGGGGAGTTCTCCAGGGCTCGATAGTATTCGGGCCCGCCGTTCGGGGCGTTCTTGTTCATCGGATGCGGGAAAACCTGGCCCTGGTTATAGCCATAGCTTTCGCCCGGGCCGGGATCGGGGCCGGCGAGTTTGTTGTAATCGAGGTCCGGGCGCAGGCGGTTCCACTCCTTGCCAACCCACTCGTCGAAGTTCTTGCGATTCGCATTGAACTCGCTCACCCACTTGGGCACGCCGTCCGCGTAGTACGCATCCGTGTGGAAGCGGCCATCGCGAACGTCGAAGCAGTACACGAGGGGCGGGTTCGCAGGGTTCATCTTGCCGCCCATCAGCACCGCGGCACGATCCTTGATGGACAGGCTCACAACCTTGCTCTGGCTTCCTGGCGTCGCACGCAGAGCATCGCTGACGGTGGCGGCCAGCAAGTTCTCGGGGGAGAAACCGTTCTCGCTGCCTCGCTCGGGCTTGCCTGCATTCGCCGGGAGCGGTGGCACGAGGGCGAACTCGCGGGAAGGTTGAACGCAGTAGACGAGCCGCACGCTGCGTGAATCCGCGGAGCGTTCAAGCCAGGCATTCTCGATGATGCCATGAACTGAAGGCGGAACCCCCGTGGCGATGGAGGCGTGCCCCGGGCCCGTGGAGGTGCAAGCATAAGGGATATGTGCATTCGCGAACCAGACGCCCTCGCGCTTGAGACGCTCAAAGCCGTCCTTCTCGAACACGCTCGACCAGCGTTCGAGGTAATCATTGCGAAACTGGTCGAAGACGACGAGGACGACGAGTTTGCCCGTCTCACCCGAAGACGATCCTGGACCCGCCACCGTCGCCGGGGGATCACCTGGCTTCCCCACAAACGAACGAACGAGGAACCACCCACCCGCCCCGGCGAGCAACACCAGCACCATGACGATCGCGACACGAGCGGGCTTCATGCTTGGCTCTTCTTTCGAGTTCCGGGGTGTAGCCAAGATTTCTGGGCCTTCAAAGTCGCTCACTCGCTCCGCGAGTTACAGCCTCGAATTGCGAAGCAGATTGATTCACAGGAGATCCCCCGCGCTCTCTTGATCAAGCAATCACTCGCGGAGCGAGTGGACGACATTGAAGACCCAGAGAATCTGGATGCACCCGGATTCCGCGGTCCGAATTGATAGATCATTGATATCGACCTGGGAAGCGAGTTGTCGTAAATTGTAGTTGGATCAAACCTCCTGCCAGAATCCTGCCTGAAACTTTTCGCCCGGTCCGAGCTGGAACTCTCCATGAAGCTCCTTCTCTCCGCACTCCTGTGTGGTGTTCTGGCCGTTCCCGTTGTGTGGGCTCAGAAGCCCAGGGATCCGGAACAGGACAAGCAGCATTCCGAAGACAACCGCGTGGAAAATGGGGCGGAGCGATTGACGCAGCCAGGCGAATCGGAGCGGGATCGTTTCCTGAAAGAGGCGGCCAAGCTCAGGCCGGCCGATCCGGTGAACGAGCCGGCGAAGGCGGAGATGGACGCCCTCTTCGACCGCCTCGCGGGTGGGCCTGAAGAATGGACCATCGATGCGGCCCGACAGCGTGGCGTCCGTGATCTCTTTGAACGCGCCACGGCCCGCCTGAACATGACCGAGCCCTTCATGACCCGCACTCAGTTCCGGACTTACGCGGGGAACTTCCTTCGGCCCGAGTCGTCGCCGCCATGGCGGACGCCCGCGGATGACGAGGACCGCGCTTTCCGTCAACTCGATCTCAACCGTGACGGCGCACTCGATCCCGGCGAGGCGACGGTCACCTTGCGAGAATCACTGGCCCAGTACGACGCGAACCGCAACGGCCTGATCGAACGCATCGAGTATGCCACGTACTTCTCGGCCCGTGTGGGCGTGCTGGCGAAGCGGATGGAAGACGCCCGCCAGGCACGCGCAGCGAAGGAGGCGGCCCGTGCCGGACAGGTGCCTGCGGCGACTGCCCCTGCGGCCACGGCTCCCGCGAAATCGACGACCTCCGCCACGAGCGCGAAGCCGGCTCCGATCGAGGCGACTCGCTTCGGCCACCTGCCTCGCGGGCTGCCAGAGTGGTTTGCGCTGTTCGATATGGATCGCGATGGGCAGATCGGTCTTTACGAATGGCGGCGTCGTGGTCGATCGCTGGAGGAGTTCTCGTCCCTGGACGAGAACGGCGATGGGCTGATGACCCCCGAGGAATGGCTGCACTTTGAACGCACTCACCCCGAGGAATCGGTGGTGTATGCTGCGATTCAACAATCGCCCCCCTCACCGCAGCCGCCGATGAAGTTCAAAGGGATGAATCCAGCAAGCCGCCCACGTTGAGGTGTTTTCGTGGGGACGAGACGCCGGTGCCACAGTCCCGAGAAGATCGACCAGCTTTGAAATGGCCTCCTGGCCTGTGATGTCGATCGAAGTCACAGCGGCTTCTTGAAAGCCTCTAACGCCTGCTTCATGCCTTCCTCGAACAGGACTTTCGGTTCATATCCCAGCTTCGTGCGGGCCTTCGCGATCGAGAAGTCGAGGTTCAGCCCCGCGAACTTCAACTGGGCCTGCGTAATCCGCGGCGGGGTCGGTCGATTCTCCCTGCGGAACTTTCCTTCTCGCTGGTTCGCCAGGACGCGTGCAAGCCAGATCGGCACGGGTGGGAAGCCACGGGGCCGCTTCAGCCCGAGGCCGTCCGCGATGGTGACAAAGAAGCGACGCTTGCTGACAAACTCGCCATCGGTGATGTTGAAGATCTCGCCAGTCGCGGCAGGATCGTCCGCGGCGAGCAGGCAGGCATCGGCGATGTTGCCGACGTAGGTCGTGTTCAGGGCGTAGCGTCCGCGGGCAATGTAGATGATGCTGCGTTCCTTCAAACGCTCGGCGATTCGAGGCAGCACCGTGCGATCACGAGGACCATAGACGAACCCAGGCCGCAGGATCGCGATCGGGGTCTCGAACTTGCGGTGGTACTCGAGCGCGAGCGTCTCCGCCTCCACCTTGGACTGGGTGTATCCATCGATGTGTTGCAGGGGCAAGGGCTCCGCTTCCTCCGTGCCGTGGTGATGGCGTGCCTCATAAACGCCGAGGGTGCTTACGAGCACGAAGCTCTTCAGCGGTCGGCCTTTCACGGCTTCAAGCAGCGTTCGCAGCCCTTCCACGTTCACTTTGCGATAGTCCTCGACGCTGCCCCAGTCGCCCACCTTGGCGGCGCAGTGAATCACGACGTCCACGCCCTCCAAGGCTGCTGGTAGCACGGCCGCGTCGGTGAAGTCGCCGCGAATGATGGCGACTCCCAGCGACTCCAGAAAGCGAGTGTCGCTGCCCTGCCGAGCGATGGTGCGGACAGGATCGCCGCGGCGAACGAGGGCTTCCGCAACGTGGGAACCAACGAAGCCGGTCGCGCCGGTGACGAGATAAGTTTGTGGCATGGGGTACTGTTGTGGTGGAGGCGGAAGTTCTGGCAAGTGGCGAAAGCTTCCGAGTGGGGTAGCGACGCGAGAACTCCCATGATTGTGGGTAAGGGATCAACATTTCCTGCGCGGTTCTGCGCGGTCTTGACATCCGATTCCCTCAAGTCTATGGCCGGGTCTGCCGCATGCGCTGCACCGGGGGCGCCGTGTTGTCGACTGGGGGAGAACCGATGACCGTTAGTTGTCGCCTGAGCCGAGGGTTCTGGCCGCTGCTGCCACTGCTGCTGCTGCTGGCAGGCTGCCTGCTGATCGTGCCCAGCGTCTCGGCCGCGGAATCGCCGGCCGGCAAGATCATCACGGACATCGTGCCCCTCAACAATAAGCTCCGCTCTCGCGAGAACATTCTCAGCATCATGCAGTCCCGTGCGGGCAAGCCGTACGACGAAGGCCTGATTCAAGAGGACGTTCGCAAGCTCCAGGGAACACGCTGGTTCACACCGGGCGGCGTGCAGGTGCATACCCAGCCGGACGACGCCGGCCGAATCCTCGTCTTTGTCGTCGTGACCGAGGTCACCAATACTGTTCAGGAAGTGGTTTTTGAAGGGCTCGAACACATCAGCATCGGCGAGCTCCGCAGCCTTGCCGGTGTTCGCAAGGGCGACCCGATGAACCCGCTCACCAACGAGCAGGGCCGGGCCGCCATCCTTCGCAAGTATCAGGATGAAAGCCGCTATTTCGCAAGCGTCGAACTCGTGGAAGGCGGCAAAGCCTCGGACACGCGAGTGGTCTACCGGGCCGTCGAAGGCCCCGTGGTGAAGGTCGGCGCCATCGAATTCGTCGGCAACGATCACGCCATGGCCGGCCGTCTCAAGGAACAGGTCGCGACGAAGAAAGCGCTGCTCGGTTTCATCGGCGGCAAGTTCAACCCCATGAGCCTCGAAGCGGACCGACTCAAGATCGCCGAGTATTACCACGGCCTGGGCTACCTGCGAGTGCAGGTCTTCCCCGAGGTGATTCCCGCGGCGGACCTGCACACGGTTCGCATCGTCTACCACATCATCGAGGGTGAACCGTACCTCGTTGCGAGCCGGCAGATTGATGGGAACAAGTCCATCGGCCTGGACAAGCTTGAAGCGTTGACCGCGATGAAGGCCGGGGATCGCTACGACGGCCGCTTGGTCCGCGAGGAGATCAAACGCATCGAGGACCGGTACGGCTACGAGGGGAAATCCGTCCACGTTCAACCGGCCCTCTTTGAGGTGCCCGAAGAGCCCGGGAAGGTAAAGGTCCATTACCAGGTCGAGGGCGACCGCGGCCAGCCGGACCGTGTGGGCAACATCTTCGTCGAAGGCAACACCGTGTCCCAGGATCGCGTGATCCTGAACCAACTCGATCTCCGCCCGGGGCAGATTCTCCAGTACCCGTTGATCCGTGATGCGGAGATGAGGCTCATCCGCCTGGGCATCTTCGACGCGGAGAATCCGCCGAGCATCGAAGTCGTGCAGAACGAGTTCGACAACATGTTCAAGGATATCCGCGTTCGCGTGAACGAGACCCGGACCGGGCAGTTCATGATCGGGGCCGGTGTGAATTCAAACTCGGGCGTCAACGGCAGCATCGTGCTCAATGAACGCAACTTCGACCTGTTCCGCTTCCCGACCAGTTGGGACGACTTCCGCGATGGCCGGGCGTTCCGCGGGGCGGGGCAGGAGTTCCGGCTGGAAGCGGTGCCCGCCACCATCTTCCAGCGATATTCGGCCACCTGGCGCGAACCGTATCTGTTCGACAGCCGGTTCGGCCTTACGAACTCCGCGTACTACTTCACTCGTAACTACGTCGAGTACACCGAAAACCGCGTCGGCTTCCGCACCACGGTGGACCGCAGACTCGACCAGTTCTGGCGGACCAATCTTGGCGTCCGCATCGAAGGAATGGATGTCAACAACGTGCCCGATTACGCCCCGCCCTCGATTTCCGACGACATCGGCCAATCCACCGTGTTGGGCATGAGGCTTGGCGTCACTCGCGATAGCCGCGACTCGTTCCTTTACCCGACTCACGGTAGCGTCTTCGACGCGGGGGTCGAGCAAGTGCTCGGGGACTACACCTTCCCCGTTGGCACGGTGGAATACACGAAGTTCCTCTCCACACAGTATCTCCAGCGTGAGGACGGCAGCGGCAAGCACGTGATCGCCCTTCGCTCGCAGTTGTCCGTCGCGGGTAACGATGCCCCCGTCTTCGAACGCTTCTACGCGGGCGGTTTCCGCAGTATCCGCGGCTTCAGCTTCCGCGGCGTCGGCCCGAACGAGAACGGCTTCTTCACCGGCGGCAAGTTCTCATTCCTGAACACTGTCGAGTACCAGATCCCGATTCTGCCCAGCGATAAGCTGTACTTCGTGAGCTTCGTGGATCACGGCACGGTCGAGACGAACGTGGACATCAAGAACTATCGCGTGGCAGCGGGCTTCGGCTTCCGCGTCGCGGTGCCCATGCTCGGGCCAGCCCCGCTGGCGTTCGACTTCGCTTTCCCGATCACCAAGGCGCCCTGGGACAACCAGCAGATCTTCAGCTTCTACGTCGGTCTGTTCGGCGGTTCCTGACCCGTGTGAAAGCCCAGCCGAGGCTGTGATGCCTCGGCCGGGCTTGAATACAATCTCTTTGTGGGCGTCACACCAAACCAAATCGAGTCGGATCTCCGCGGAACCTTCCGCGGCCGACTGCAATTTGATGCCGTCACTCGCGGCCTTTACTCCACGGATGGCAGTCCGTTCCAGATCACGCCGCTTGGCGTTGCCGTTCCCGAAGACGAGGACGATGTTGCCACGCTCGTGGCATACTGTGCGGAGAAGCTTATCTCCGTGATCCCTCGCGGCGCCGGAACCGGCGTCGCGGGAGAGTCGCTTGGCCCTGGTCTTGTCGTGGATCTCAGCCAGCGTTTCCGCCGCATCGTCGCGATCGGAGCGGACAGCGTTATCGTGCAACCGGGCGTCGTCCACGCGGAACTGAACGAGGCTCTCGCGAAGGTTGGCCGCCGCTTCGCACCGGACCCCGCCAGCAGCACCACCTGCACCCTTGGCGGCATGGTCGCCACCAACGCCTCCGGTGCGAACACCTTCCGCCACGGCTACACGCAAGACCACGTTCTGGCACTGCGAACGGTCTGGGATAACGGTGAGAAGTCGTCCGTGGGGCGAACGCACTCTCCCGTGAGCGAAGGCACGCGGGTGGCCGAGATCGTCCACACCTCAATGAATCTTCTCACCACCCAGCGCGAGGCGATCCAGGGTTCGCAGCCGCGAACGCCCTTCAATCGCTGCGGCTATAGGCTCCATGACGTCCTTAGCGACGGCGGACTCGATCTTCCGAAATTGCTGACGGGAAGTGAAGGCACTCTCGCGATTATCACCGAGGCAACGCTCAAGACCATCCCGCTGCCTGGCGGGAACTGCCATGTGCTGCTGGGCTTCGGCAACCTCGACGCCGCGGTGCGCGCCGGGCTGGATCTTCGTGATCTCGACGCGATGTCGTGCGACCTGCTGGATCAGCGGCTGCTGTCGCTGACGCGCGGAGGCCGCGGGTGGTCGTCGCTGGTTCCGCCGGGCGTGGGGGCCGCCCTTGTGGCCGCGTGGGAGGCGGACACCCAGCGCCAGGCCCTCGAACGAGCCGAGGCCGCGATCGCAAAGCTTCGGGAGAATCATCGACTCGCCGTTCTCGTGGAACCCACCTGCGAGCCCGAGGGCGTCAAACGCATCGTCTCCGTGCGTGCCTCGGCCGTCGCCGGGATGTACGCGATGAGCCCCGGCTCGCGGCCTGTCTCGGCCATCGAGGATGTGGGCGTTCCCGCCGAGGCCCTGCCCGAATATCTGACGCAAGTGCAGGACATCATGCGAGGCCTGGAAATCTCGGGCTCGCTGCTGGTTCACGTGCTCACGGGGCAGGTTCACGCCCGGCCGCTGCTGGACATGAATCGGTCCAAGGACCGCGAGAAACTCTGGCCGCTGGCAGAGGCCGTGCATGCCCTCGCCCTCTCGCTGGGTGGCACCGTCAGCACGCAGCACGGCACCGGCCTCGCGCGCACGCCCTGGGTCGAGAAACAGTACGGCCCGGCGGCGGCTGTCTTCCGCGAATTGAAGCGAATCTTCGACCCACGAGGCATTCTCAACCCCGGGAAGATCGTCGGACCCGATCCGAGCCGACCTGCCTGGCCGCTGCGTTCCGAGACCCGTCGCCCGGAATCCTCTGCCGTCCGAACGCAGGAGCCAGACGCGAAGGGGCGGGACTCCGGAATTCGAGACGCACTCGCAGCGGACACGCCCTTCCCCACGCCCCTGCTCGTGTGGTCAGCAGCGGACGAGCCGATCGCGATGGCCGGCACCTGCAACGGCTGCGGCGACTGCCGACCACGGGCGAAAGGGGAGCGAACCTGCCCCGTCTTCCAGGCCACCGGCATCGAGGCGGCGACTCCGCGAGCCAAGGCGAACCTCGTGAATCTTCTGAACGGGCCAACATCCGCGGAGATCTCGCAGGACAACGCCGCCGAGGTGGCAGCCCTCTGCGTGAACTGCAAGATGTGCCGGGACACCTGCCACGCCAAGATCGACGTGCCCAAGTTGATGCTGGAAATCAAAGCCGCCCGCCAGGCCGAACACGGCCTCGACTGGACCGACTGGGTCTTCGCGCGGCTCGAAGCCGTCGCCCTCACGGGCAGCAACTTCGCCCCGATCGTGAACGCACTTCTTGCCCGCCCCTCGGTTCGCTGGGTCCTCGAGAAAGTTTTCGGGCTCTCGAGGCATCGTCGGCTGCCGGCCTTCACCTCGCGTAGCTTCCTCAAACGAGCCCGAGGTGCAGGGCTCACCCGCAAGCGCGGAGTGCGGAACTCGGAATTCGGAAGTCGGAATCCCTCATTCCGAGTTCCGAGTTCCGAGATTCCCCCCTCCCCCGTGGCCCTGTTCGTCGACATCTATCCCAACTTCAACGATCCACTCATCGCGATGGCGGCGGTCGCGATCCTTAAGCATCATGGCATCGAAGTGTACGTGCCCCCGCGTCAGGAAGGCTGCGGCATGGCCCCGCTCACGCAGGGCGACATCGAGACGGCTCGCGAGACCGCCCAGCAGAATATCCGCATCTACGCCGACCTCGTTCGCGAAGGGTACACGATCGTCGCACTCGAGCCGACCGCTGCACTGATGCTGACGCAGGAGTACCGGAATCTCGTGGACGACGCGGACTCCAAAGCGGTGGCGGAGGGCACGATCGAGATCACCGCGTACCTGGCGGGGCTTCACGAAAAGGGACGGTTGCGAACGGACTTCACACGTTCCCTGGACGCAACGCTCGGCCACCACGTGCCATGCCACATGAAGGCTCTCCACGGGCCCATCGCCGGGCCGGCGTTGCTGTCGCTGATCCCCGGTCTTCGAGTGCAAGAGATCGATCTTAGTTGCAGTGGCATGGCCGGCGTCTACGGCATGCGAGCGGCGAACTACGAGAATTCCCTCGCCGCGGGAAAGCCGATGATCAACGAACTCAACCGCCCCGGTGTGCTCTTCGGCTCCACGGAATGCAGTGCCTGCCGCCTCCAGATGCAAGAAGGCACCGGCAAGCGAACATTGCATCCTGTGCAGTACCTTGCCTACGCCTACGGTCTGATGCCCGAGATCGGTGCTCGCCTCCAACAACCGCTTCGCGATCTGGTGTCCGAATGACGATCCGCGTTCATCTCTTCGCCAGGGCTCGCGATCTGGCGGGTGCGTCCACACTCGAGGTGGAACTGCCCGAGGGCGCGACGGTCAGCGATCTTCGTCGCGGAATTGCAGCACAGATCCCCGTGATGAAGACGCTGCTGGAATCGAGCGCGATCGCCGTCAATCATGACTTCGCGAGCCAGGATCGCAAGCTTGATTCGCTGGACGAGGTGGCGATCATCCCCCCCGTGAGCGGCGGCTGAGCGGCATCCGACGTTCCGTTCCTGGCCTCTGATGGCCGGGGGCGCAGTACGCCGTATAATTCCCGGACTTGCTACTGCTGCGGAACCTCCGACGACGAGCGAACCATGCCCGACACGATGAGCCCCAAGTACCGACGCGTTCTCCTCAAGCTCAGCGGCGAGGCCTTCGGACATGGCGGAAAGAGCGGCATCAGCCAGGACGAAACCGCGGCCATCGCCCAGCAACTCAAGCGGGTGTACGATCGCGGTGTCCAGCTCGCGGTTGTCGTCGGCGGTGGGAATATCCTCCGCGGAGCCCACTTCTCCGCCGCGGGCGACACCATCAAGCCTGCCACCGCGGACTACATGGGCATGCTCGCGACCGTCATGAACGGCCTCGCGCTTCAGGACACACTCGAGAAGTATGGCGCCGAGACGCGACTGCTCTCCGCCGTCCGCGTGGACATGGTCGCCGAGCCTTACATCCGCCGCCGAGCCATCCGCCACCTGGAGAAGGGCCGCATCGTTATCCTCGCGGGAGGCACCGGCAATCCCTTCGTCACCACGGACACAGCGGCGGCCCTTCGCGGGATGGAGCTGAACGTGGAAGCGGTGCTCAAGGCGACGAAGGTCGATGGAATCTACACTGCGGACCCGATGAAGGATCCGTATGCGGAGAAGTACGATCGCCTGACCTATGAGGAAGCGATCAAGAAAGATCTCCAGGTGATGGACGTGAGTGCCTTCGACCACTGCAAGAAGGGGAAGTTGCCGATCGTTGTGTTCAACTACAAGATGGAAAATGCGATCGAGAAGGTGATCGCGGGACATCCGATCGGAACGGTGGTCGGCGCGAAGCTGTGATCCAAAGTGACTCGCCGCAAGCGGCGAACTACACAGCCGGTTCCTCCTGCTCGGCCAGAACGGCCAGTTCCGTGAGCTTCGCGGCGGTGACACCGATACGCTCGAAGCACTCGGCCACGATGCTGTTCGGTGTGGTGAAGAGCGTGATCAGGAGATCCATGGGTGCAATCTGGGGGCGATCGCTTTCCTGGCAACGCGAATACGCATCCCTCAGCAAGCGGATGACATTGTCCGAGAGGAACTCGCGATTGAGAACCAGCGGCGGCAGCGTTTCCTCGAGATCCTGGTGGAAGAGATCTTTGAACTGTTCGAGTAGGCCGATCAGATCCGCGCCGAGCTTGACGGCCCACTTGAAGACGCCCGTATCGGGTGCGGCAAGAAGTCCCATGAAGAGGTGTGGCGTGCGAACGCTGTCCCAGTTGGTGCTTCGGGTATACGACAGCGACTCCCTCAACACTCGCTCCGTGGTCTCGTCGAGGATGTCCGGCCGCAAGCGGCCGCTGGGAAGGAAGATTTCGTGAGCGTGTGACGTCATTGACGATCTACCCGGGGGGAACGGGGCTATCGGTTCCACCGATTTTTACGCCTCGATTTCCTTAGATTATGCCGCGCCCCCTGAATCCCTGCAAGGGAGCCTTCATGCCTTCGACTCGACTTTTTCTCTTGCCAGAAGGCGATTCCACACCGAGCATAAAACTCGCGAGGATTACGAGGCCTGCCTGAGAGCCACGCTTGCTCCGTTGTGACTCCCCCCTCAACTTACTCCGCTTAACACCTTCTAGGGAACGCCATGGCACGGAATCGGATTCGCTCCTTCGCAATCGTGGTCTTTGCCGGTCTGGCAGTGGCCATCACCCATGCCGCGGAACCGGCCCCGATGGGCGAGGTGATCACCGTGGTGGACGGTGAAGGCAAGGAAATCAAGCTCACCGGCGTGAAGTTCACCCTGGGCGTTCGCCGACTGGCCTGGCTGGGCGAGGTCGCAGCACCCGCGGACGAAGAGAAGAAGGGGCCCTGGGGTTTCGAGATCCGCGAGCCCGATTCCACCACTTTCCAGAAGGGCGTCGTCACGCTGATTCCGCTGCCGAGCATTGAAGGCGTGCAGTACGACTACTCGAAACTCACCGCCGCGATCACCGTGAAGGGGCTGAAAGAACCGGTCGTCGGTTCCACGAAATACAAGGGATTCTGCTTTCTGGGCCTCGAAGGCGATGTCGGTGGCGTGAAGGCCAAGCTCACCGGCGGCGAGTTCTCCAAGGCCAAGACGGGACCACGCACCGGCTTCAAGTCAGTCGCCTTCCCCGGTGCGAAACCGCTACCTCCACGATCCGACAACGCCGCGACGTGGACCGTTCGCGTCGAAGGCCTGCCCGCGACCGATCCGCCGCACACCGTCCGCAACCTCAAGGCGATTTACCAACTCGCTCCAGGAGTAGAGTTTCTCGTGGATGTACTGTCTCTTCGGAAGGGAGATCCCATTTCGCTCGGCGGCGCGAAGCCTGCATCGTTCAAAAAGCTGGAGGTGCTGGCCGTCGATCCGAACAAGAAGTCGCTCGTGGTGGAACTCGATGGCGAACGCACGGCGATCGTACCCACAGGTGAGCACGACAAGAAGCCCGCGACGCTCCTGGGTTTCCTCGGCGAAGTCGAGTCCGGCTGGAAACTCTTCCCACTGCACACTGTCGCCAGTCTGGAGCTGGGAAAGTGAGCGCACGCTCGGGCGAGGTTCGCCACCCGCGGCTACGCTTCTTCTCAGAAGGCCTTGCAAATCTCACCGTGACCGGAAGCGGAATCGCGGAGCAGGCCGGTCGGTCGGTGTCTCCGCCGCGGGCCGTGGATAGCTCGTTCCGAGTCCGTCGATGTAGCCAGGCCCGACGCCGACGCCCAGGTTTGAAGTGAATCCTCGCCCCGGCGGGGCGGCCACGGGGTAATGATGGTAGGGCCCGAAATACCCGCCATCCCCGACTTGCAGGTTTCGGTATCGTGCGGAATCGCGAGGCTCCGCCGCGAAAGCCTCCAGCGACACCACGCCTAGAACCAGAGCGGCCAGTCCGAATCGTGTGCGGCACATGGTGAGATCGAGCCTGCGTTGCCGAGGGATACGAGAAGCGTTACATTCGCGAGAGTTCTCGTACTCATGGAATCGGCGGGGCTCATGAAAACCAAGACGCAAATCGTCCAGGACTGGCTGCCCCGCTACACGGGTCGGCCCTGCGATCAATTCGGGCAGTACATCCTGCTCACCAACTTCGCCAACTACGTCGATATGTTCGCGGCTCGCTTCGAGGTGGAGGTGCTCGGTCGGGATCGCCCCATGCAGTCGGCGACGGCGGAGAACATCACGATCCTCAACTTCGGCATGGGCAGCGCCATGGCCGCAACCGTCATGGATCTTCTCTCCGCCATCGAGCCGAAGGCGGTCCTGTTCCTGGGGAAATGCGGCGGGTTGAAGAAGGTGAAAGTCGGCGATTTCCTCCTGCCCATCGCGGCCATCCGCGGCGAAGGCACGAGCAGCGACTACCTGCCGCCGGAGATTCCCGCGCTCCCCTCTTTCCGGATGCAGCGGGCGATCTCCGAAACGATCATCCGTCACGGCTTCGATTACTGGACCGGCACCGTCTACACCACCAATCGCCGGGTTTGGGAGCACGATGAAAAGTTCAAGGAGTACCTGCGAAGCATCCGGGCCACCGGCATCGACATGGAGACGGCGACCATCTTCGTTGTCGGTTTCGTCAATCACATCCCGAAGGGGGCGTTGCTGCTGGTCTCCGACGCGCCCATGACGCCCGAGGGCGTGAAGACTTCTCATAGTGACGTGGAGGTGACAGAGAATTTCGTCCGCAGGCATCTCGACATCGGCATCGAGTCTCTGATCGAACTTCGCGACCGCGGCGAATCGGTGAAGCACCTGCGTTTCGAGTAAGGCGAAAGACACCACTCGATGGTGAACGACGCGAAGCCGAGATCGTGGCCACAAGGTTCAGGCTTCATGCTGCGGAGAGGTCGCTTACGAGCTTGCGGATTTCCTCGAGAGCCCGGCCGCGATCCTGACTCGCGGTCTCCAGCTTCTTCACCAGGGCGCTGCCCACGATCACGCCGTCGGCCATTGTGTTCAACTCCCGGACATGCTCGGGCTTGCTGATGCCGAAGCCCACGCAGAGCGGAAGGTCCGTCATCGCCCGGAGGCGGGCCAGCATGTCGCGAAGCTCCGTCGGCAGGCGGTCGCGCTCGCCCGTGATCCCCACGACGCTCACCACGTACACGAACCCCGAGCACGCCTTCACCACACGCTCGGCCCGCTGCGGAGAGGTCGTCGGCGTCACCAGCAGGATCAACTTGAAGTCGCGATCCTTCGCCAGCTTGGAAAGCTCTTCCGCCTCTTCCGCGGGAAGGTCCGGCACCACGGCACCGCTGAGCCCCGCGGCCTTTGCCGTTTCAATGAAGGCCCCTACCCCCCGCCGATACATCAGCGAATACGACGTCATCCCCACCAGCGGCGTGTTCCACTTCGGCACGCTCGTCACGTCCTTGATCGTGGCGAAGAGATCCGCCAGCTTCAGGTGCTTCGAGAGTGCCCGAGTGTACGACTCCTGGATCACGGGGCCATCGGCGATCGGATCCGAGAATGGGAAGCCGACCTCAATGAGACTCGCGCCGGCCGAGGCAATCACGGGCAGAGCTTCGCGAGTGAAGGCCAGATCCGGATCCCCGGCCGCGAGAAAGGGCATGAACGCCTTCCGACCGGAAGCGCGGAGATCACGGAAAAGAGAGTCGATCGGGTTCATGGAATGCGATTCGGAGTTGGGAGTGTCACGGCGACTTTGGAGCGGAGCCATCAACCACGTTCAGAGATACTTCAAACAGACCACCCCGGCCACCACGAGGCCGGCACCGATCACGCGCGGAAGCGTCATCGGCTGTTGCGGCAGGCCCACGAGCCCGAAGTGATCGACCACGAGCGAACAGGCTAACTGGCCGCCCACCACCAGGGTCACGAACAGCGCTGCTCCCAGTTCGCGGATGAGAAGCGCCCCGGCGAAGACGAAGATCGCCCCGAGGGGACCGCCGATCCAGTTCCACCATTCCGCCTGTCGGATGTTCACCCACGAGGGCGTGGCGGGGCGGACGATCAGCATCGCCACGCAGATGCTCATGAACGTGCCGCAGATCGAGAAGAAGGCGGCGTAAAGAGAATCGTTGACGAACGAGCCACCGAGATTCGAGCGCAATCGACTGTTGGCAGGGGCTTGCATGGCGATGCAGAATCCCGCGAGGATCGCACCGATCATGAAGAAGAGCTTGGGCATGGTGGAGCGTGTTCCCGGAGGGAGATGATCACGTTGTATGAGGTGGCGAAGGCGAGTCGGCATCGCGGTGATGTCGGATGCGGTACAGCGTTCCCTTCACGCGGTCGCCGCCAGGTTCCCCAGCGCGGATGAACGAGGGCGCGACATCGAACCCGGCCTCTCCGAGCGACCGACGAAACGCTCGCGCAGGCTGGCGATCCGGGTCTGTGATGTACGCTGTCCCCTCTGGCGATAGCACGGCGTGAAGCAGGTCCACGAGCGGTTCGACAAGCCTTTCCTCGTACATGAGATCCGAGCCGATCACGATGGGGTACTTCACATCGCAGGGTGGATCGCGGAAGTCGAGCGGCCGGGTGCGAAAGTTGGTGAAGCCGTTCAGTCGGGCGTTTTCGGCGGCGAACTCGAGAGCGGTGGTGTCCACGTCGGAGAAGGTGACCCGCATGCCACGAGCGAGCGCAGCGATCCCCGCGAGGCCCAGGCCGCAACCGACTTCGAGCACCTCCGTGGGCGGCCAGGATTCGCGGAGCACGACTTTCGCCAGCATCCGGGCGGAGGGCCAGAGCGTCGCCCAGAAAGGCGTGTACCCATCGGCAGCGTACGCCGAGCGAACCCACGGGTGATCCATCAGGGCGTCGGAATCGATCGGCCGACGGATGTGGAACCGTGCCGGGCCAATCGTGACGACGTCATGCACCGTCTCGTTGATAGACTCTCGAGGCGTGGCATGGAATCGAGGCATGGCGAAGCGGCGGCGGCGGGTGGAGGCAAATCGCTATTCTAAGAAGCAGGTGTTGAAAAGCTTGACCTTCGAGGATGGAATCGATGCCGAGCGCAGCCGAACTGGCCGAGGCTTACTGGAAGGGCGCCGTGGACCTGCGAGCCGCCGTGGCCGGGATGTCGCGAGCCCAGCTCATCGCCCGACCGATCCCGGGGCGGTGGAGCACGCTCGAAGTTCTGGCCCACCTGGCGGACTTCGAGCCGGTCTTCGCCGATCGCATGCTCCGCGTGATCGCTCTGCCTGACCCGCTGATGTTGGCGGCGGACGAGACGCTTTTCACGAAGGCCATGGATTACCACTCCCGGGACGCGGAAGAGGAGCTGGCCATGGTCGAGGCGACGCGGAAGAAGTACGCCCGCATCATTCGCGGTCTAACGCCGGAGCAGTTAAAGAAGACAGGTGTTCACAGTACGCGGGGATTGCAGACGCTGGAACAGGTGATTGTGTCCGTCACCCACCACATCCCGCACCACCTGCCATTCGTACAGGAGAAGCGAAAGGCCCTGGGTCTGGCGTGACATGCGGATGTCAGATGCCTTCGATGAACCGGATGGCGGTTTGAGCCGCCTGTCGCAGGGCAGGCGAGCCATTGCGAATCGCCTCTCTCAAATCGGGGAGCACGGAGACGGCCTCAGAACCGATCCGGCCCAACGCCTGGGCGGCGTAGATTCGGGCCGTGTCCTCGGCGCTCGACGCCTCGGCGGGAACGGTGAGGGAGGTTGGCGTGGTGGGCGTGTTCCTCAGGCTTCCGGGGATTGGCGTGGCGTCCGCCGCTGCGGGAGTCGCATCATGGAGCTCCGCGGCCAGGAATGGCACCGCGGTCCGTGCTTGCGAGCCCATCCACCCGAGCGCCAGGGCCGCCTCGCCACGGATGAAGGGATCGGTGTGCTGAAGGTGAGCGATCAATGTCGCGAGCGCCACCGGGCCGACTTGGCTCAGCGCTTTCGCCGCCAGCCGACAGAGAACGATGTTCGTGCCTCGCATCGCTTCCGCGAGTGCGGGAACGCTCTCGGCCCCTTCAGAACCCATGTTGCCGAGGGCCTGTGCTGCTCCGGTGGCAGTTCGGGGGTCCACGTCCTTCAACGCGGCACAAAGGTGGGTCAGAGCGTTTCGTGCCAGCGGGCCCAGCTTGCCCATGCCCCACACCGCCTGTCGGCGGACATACTTATCCTCGTGCGTGAGCATCGCGCAGAGTGCCGGCAGCGCATCGGGCCCCATCTGCCCCACGGCCTGGGCGGCCGTCTCGCGGACTTTCCCGTCCTCGTCCCCCAGCGCGATCATCAGCGATGGCATCGCCTCACGCGCCAACCACCCCAGCCGGCCCAGCGATTTCGCCGCGTGGACGCGCTCGAGCGCGGTGCGGTGCTTCAACGCCCGGATTAGTTCCGGGAGCGGATCATCGGTACTGGTCATGCCTTCTTGTATCCGGGCCAAAAAAACGAGGAGGAAGCCCTTACCTCAATCTTAGTTCACTCCGGCCTGAACGCAAACTCGACGGGGCGATTCCCCAGTTCCCCTCGCCTTGCGTTTCGGACACAGCGTACACTTCCCCTGTGAGCAGAGTCTCCCTGTACAATACTCACTCGGTCTGCGGCAGTGGCAGAAATCTGAGGCTGGACGCTCAAACACCTCGCCGAACCCTCCTGAGCCAGGAACACGCGATGTATGGCATTCCAACGCAGTTGAGCCCCAATTCGGGGTTCGATCCCTCGATGGCGATGATGACCTGGTATCTCTTCATTGCCATGGCCGGCGCTATAGGCATGTCGTTTATGATTGGGCTCTTCACGCTGCCGCTGTTCTTCGCCATCATCTTCGCGGCGGAGTTGGTTCTTCGCTGGCTGTCCGAAACGGGCTCGCTGGTCTTCAAAGTGCCGTTGATCCTCTTCCGCGGCCTACGCCGAAATCCCCTTCGGACCTCACTGACTTACCTGGCCCTGTTCGTGCTGACGGCGGTGCTCGCGATCCTTTACAGCATGATCTCGTTCATCGGCGAGGTGACGCGCGAGAAGCAAGCGAACTTCAAGGTCATCATGACGGAGAAATACTCCATCCCCAGCATGATGCCGCCAGGCTACGAGGATCGGCTGAAGCGAATGATCGCGGAGATGCCGCCGGAACTGAGGCCGGTGAATGGCGACGATGACATCATCGCCTGGTCGTTCGTCGGAGGCACCACCGATCCGAACAACCCCAAGCCGGACAATGCTCTCTTCATGTTCTGCGTCGATCCTCGGAAGATCCCCCTGATGATGGACGGACTGGAGAAGAAAGATTTGACCGAAGAGGAGTACGCGACACTTCTGGAGAACGTGAAAAAGATGCAGGAAGACCCCCGTCGGATCCTTGTGGACGACGAACGCCTGCAACAGATGAACCTCCGCGTCGGGCAAAAGCTGAAGCTCTCGAGCCTAAACTACAAAGACATCACTTTCGAGTTCGAGGTGGCAGGCCTGCTGCCGAAGGGAAAGTATGCAAGGGTCGGCTTCTGTAGCCGGGCGTATCTGGACAACATGCTGAAGGCGTACCAAAGTTCGCACAACGGGGAGAACCATCCGCTGGCGGACAAGTGCGTGGCCCTGCTCTGGGTGCGCGTGCCGACGCGGGAATCGCATGAACGCCTCGCGGCAATGGTGGCGGACCCGAAGAATTTCTCCTCGCCCGCGGCGAAGCTCGAGACGGCGTCCTCCGGCATCGGGGCGTTCCTCGAAGCATACAAGGACATTTTCTTCGGGATGAAGTTCGTGCTCTCGCCCGCGATGGTGGCGATCATGTCGCTGGTGGTGGCGAACGCGATCAGTATCAGCGTCCGCGAGCGTCGCACCGAGATGGCCGTGCTGAAAGTGCTGGGCTTCCAGCCCTGGCACGTGATGGTGATGGTGCTTGGCGAGGCGCTCCTGATCGGCCTGTTGGCGGGAGGAATGAGCACGACCCTCGTCTGGGCGATGGTGGGCTCGTTCAAGTTCCAGATCGCGTTCCTGGGTGCGTTCAAGGTCCCGATCGAGGTGTTGGCACTCGGGCCGATGATTGGGACAATCGTCGCCTTTGTCGGCAGCATCGGTCCGGCGCTCTCCGCCAAGAATGTGAAGGTCGCCGAGGTCTTCGCGAAGACGGCCTGAGCCATCGCGATGTCCTTGGCTCCAGGAACTGACTCCGCGGTGACCCCATTCCCTTCAAGGGTCGACTAATGTCTTACCTACTTCGCTTTCTTCGCTCGATCGGCCGGCTCGTGGGCAACATGTTCGTCCTCGGCCTGTCGCTGCTGCCGTTGACGGCGCTGCTGGTGGCTCTGCCCGCGGTGTCGCCGAACGAAGCGGTGCTCTCGGATACCGTGTCCCCGGCGACGACTCGCCTGCAACGGCTGCTGCGAAGGCTTGGCGGGGTGATGGCAGGCCTGGTCACGCTGCTCGCACTCTTCGCGTTCTCCATCGAGACCGTCGGCCGCTTGCCCCTGCCCTCACGCGGACAACTCGGTTCCATCGCTCAGAAGATCTTCGGCTTCCCTCTTGTCGACCTCCTCCCGTTCTCGGATGGGCCCAAACGCGAGGTCGTCGAAGGGAAGTCGCCGATGACGCCCAAAGAGCTTGTCGAGAAGAAACGCCAACTCGATCGCACCATCTCCGCGGGGCTTGATGATCCGATTCGCCTCCGCGAAGCTCAGACGCAACTCGACGACGTGAACCGCCAGATTGAAGAGATCCGACCGAATTCGTCACGGTTGCGAATCCTGCTCGATCCCGAATGGGGCCCGCTTCTCGGCGTGCCTCTCTGGAAGCTGCTGCCCACGGCGCTCGTGCAGCACTGGCCGTTCGTGTTTCTGCTCATGTACCTCCTCGACCTTGGCCTGCTCGCGATGATCGGCAAGGTTCCCCTGGCGTACAACCTCCGCAACCTTGTCGTTCGCTGGCGGATCGCCGGCCTCACGGCACTGGCCTTCACCGTCGTCGTCGGCTTGCTCGTCGCGTTGCTCGCCTTCGTCAACGGCATGTATCAACTCAACGAAAGCACCGGTGTCCCCGCGAACGTCTTCGTTCTCTCGGACGGCTCGACCGATGAACTCTTCAGCAACCTTGGCTATGGCGATGTCGACAACATCCTGAACGTGACGGTGATTCTCGATCCCACGGGTGCGCCGCTTCCCTCGCCGGTCCGCATCAGGCAGGGTCAGAAGAAGCCGGACGGAACGCTGGAGGTTCTGTCTCCCGGCCGGGACTCACTACAAAAGGGGGCGGAATATCTGGCCAGCAAGGAGATTTACTTCGCGGTGAGCCAGCCGGTGCCCGCCCGCGATGGCATGCCCGCCCGGCGGCGGCTGCTCAGCATGCGAGCGATGGAAGATGCCATCATCGCGGGGGCCGTCCACAACGTGGGCCTCCAGAAGGGCCAGTGGTTCGATCGCACGGGCGTCGTCGAGGTCGACACGCCCGCGGGAAAGAAGAAGTACATTCCCTGTGTTGTCGGTGAAGGCATCGCCGGCGTGCTCGGCGAGGACGCCAACAAGCCTCGGCTCGAAGTGGGCGACACCTTCATCCTGGGCGACATGGACTGGATCATTGTCGGCATCATGAAGGCGGAAGGGACCACGTTCGGTTCCGAGATCTGGGTGCAGAATCGCGACACCGTGACCACGACCTTCGGCAAAAAGGGCAACTACACCACACTGGTGCTCCGCAACGATGCGGAGGATCTCAAGGATGCGGCCCGCTCGCTCGAGGCAAGCCGGGCCATGGCTTACCAGTTGCAGAGCCGCTACACCCAACAGAAGTTGAAGGCGTATGCCGAGCCGGACTATTATGCGGAACTGACGAAGACGAACGACCAGTTCCTGACGGCGATCGTGATGGTGGCGGGAATCATGGCGATTGGCGGAGTCTTCGGAGTGATGAATACCATGTTCGCTTCGATCGCCGCCCGCATCCGCGAGGTGGGCGTCCTCCGCATCCTGGGCTTCAAACGCTGGCAGATTCTCATCTCGTTCATGCTGGAATCGCTGCTCATTGCCGCGATCGGCGGCGCCCTCGGCTGCATGCTCGGCGCTCTCGCGAACGGGTACGAGGCCCGCAGCCAACTCTCCGGCGGCATGGGCGGCGGCAAGGGCGTCACCCTGACGATGATTGTCGACTACCAGACGATCACGGCCGGAATGCTCTTCACGCTGATCATGGGGCGGCTCGGGGGATTGGTCCCCGCACTCTCCGCGATGCGAATGGAGATTCTCGACTCGCTGAGATGAGAGAGGGCTCGGCAAGCCTCAGCGAGCCGCGAGACGCTTGCGCCTCGCGGGTACGCCTGCGGAAATCTTTCATCCCACAAGGTGGTGGCGTAGCTTGCGGATCGCCTTGTACTTCTCGTCGCTGACTCGTTCCACGGTCGTTCCCAGTTCGTCCGCGATTTCGGGGATCGTCCAGCCATCCACCGTGAACTGGAGAATCGATCGCTGTCGGCTGCTGAGCACCTCGGCGGCAGCCCGGGTGAAGACCTCGCGATCGTCGCGGAGGGTGTTCTCGGTTCGCTGAGTTCGAGCGGGCAGGTCCGGCGAGATCGCGGCAAACTTCCGGGCTCGCTGCGTTCGCTTCTTCACGGCGTCAATCGCTCGCAGGAACTCACGGCGTTCCTCGCCTTCGTCGTCCTTCAACACGCGAGTCCACTGTTGTGGCTCCAGGCGTTCGAGAAGGCGAGTCAGCACTTCCTGCGTGCAATCCGTCCAGCGGTCGGCCGGCAGGCGGGCGTTACGCCAGCAGGTCTGGCAGTAACGACTGATATCTTGAATCGCCTCGTGGCTCAGGTCTTTGGCAGAGGCGCGTCCAGGGCTGCCGGCCACAAGAGCCGTGCCCAGCACTGCGGCCATCATCACTGTCCGCGACCGAATTGATGCGGCGGGTGTGATCCGAGACATTGCGTGCCTTCCTGCGGGTCAACGGTAAGGAACCATATCCAATCTCGATTATACCGACAATCAGCCTCGCCGTTCTCGCCTCATGCTGAAAAATTCCTCCCCGACTGGGGTGCCCCGGCGGATCCTGGTCGACATCGGCGTGCACCGACCCCAGGCCTTGCACCTGACATCTTCGAGCCAAGGTGGGAACCAGACTTGGGGGGCCACGAGTGCTGTGCCGTAGACCTTTTGGCATCCTGCGGCTCCGCCGAGGTCTTTTGCAGGTCCCCTCAAATCAGCGAGGCGGGATCGAGCAGCCCGATCGAGGCGAAATCCGTCTCGACGACCGAGTGGAAATGCGGGCTGGACGCCATCACCGTCCCCTGGCTGGCCAGGTGGACCAACGGCAACGTCACCGAGCGGCAACGGCCTGGGATGAGCAAGCCGGCGGGCTCGCCGAGGGCAGGATGAAAGCAGATCAGGCACTTCTTGCGAGTCTCGTCCGCGGATGCTGAACCGACAAAACAGGTCAGGTCCAGCACCGCGACTGCGGCGTCACGCCAGAGACGCACGCCGTGAACCTCCGGGCGCGATCCAGGGATCGGGCTGATCTCGCCCTCGTCCAGTACTTCCATCACTTGCGATTCGAGCAGCCCTGCCATGCGGGGCCGATGGCCGACGGCGTCGTCCCCCAGCGGAAAAAGGATCAATCGACCAGGAGTGTGGCCAGTTCGAGCAGGAAAGGCCATCTCTCGCGACGCCTGGACCGCCTTCGTGGGCGAATTCACAATACCCAGAGCGAAGAGGTCGAGCACCGGAATCAGCCTGTCGCCCAGCCGCAACAAGTGCGAGAAGTATGTCTCACCCAGGCGCGATGGCAGAGTCAACACGGGCACCTTACCCCCGGTGGCCACGGGTTGTATCTGGTCAAAGTGCAAAACATATCCGCCCTCCGGACCTGCGAGCGGGACGCAACGACCGCGGCCCGGGGTTGCGTCACTGGTTTCAAGGCCGGGAATCGCGAGAGTTCGCCGGCGGGGTCACAGTGTGGTCGCGGCCGACAAACCACTCGCTGGGCCCTTCGATTCGCAGGGCCAAGCCGGGAGCCGTCAACCGGCACGTGGCCGTCGCCTGGCCGCTAAGGCCGTCGCTGGCTTTCACATGAACCTGGAGTGAACCATTCCCCGGTTGCAACGCGGTCACGAGGATCGGCACCGTTACCGAATGCTTCGCGGGCAGGTCGCCGAGCGTGAGTTCCGTTTCCTGAGCGATTCGCAACTCGGGGGAGGCGGTCAGCTTCAAGATCGCGCCGTTAAGGCTCAAGGTCTCAACAACTGTCCGAGCAATGAGCGAGCCGACTTGTCGCACATGGTTGATTCCAGCGCCGACCCTCCCACCCCTTGGTGGAATCATGTCGAAAGCTGGAATCACTTCGTTCTCGAGTCTAACGTCATTACCACACTCGATTTCCAAATCGAGCGGTGACTGGAATCACGTCCGGTCACCGACCAAAAAAGCGTCGATGATTCTGGATCAATTGACGTGGGTTGAGACGGAAATCCTGACAATTGTTGATGCGCCAGCCCTCAGATGCCAGTTTCCAGGATTCGAGACGCGGACGTTGAAATGACCGCTCGCGCCGATCTCGATCTCATTCGGGGCGTCCACGGCCACTTTCACCGCCTGGCGAACCACGGGAACCACCACAGCGCCACGGCAGGAATAACGGGCGAGGAAGGCCGCACGATTCGTCGAGGGCTTCCAGTCCGGATCTTTTGTTCGCACGGTCACCTTGAGGGACAGCCGCTGCTCGGCTTGCACTTCGCCGAAGAACCAGACAAGCTTGTTCCCCATCCGCTTGGATGCCGGGGCGGTGGCCACCACTTCGACGCCTTCCGGGATCTCATGTTCCACGCGCAGTGAATGAGCGGTGAGCTTGGACGCGAGCGGCCGAGCATGGCCTGACGTGCACACAGCCTCGCCCGGTCCGGGCTCGACCGGGGCGATCCATTCCTCAGCTTTGCCTGGCTGGGAACTCTCCGCTCTGGATTCTCCAGGGACATCAGAATAGTCTAAGCCCCAAGGGCGTGCGTAGAAGCTGAGCGTTCCTGATGCCGCATTACGTGGGCGGCCCTTTCCGCGCATCGTCCCGATCTCCACCCGAGCCATGGATCATGACCACCGCTCCTTTCCCGCCTCTCGCTCGCCGGCAGTTCCTCCGCGTCGGCGCCTCGATGCTCGCTCTACCGTGGCTGGAAACGCTCGCCCTCGGTGCCGATCAGGGGCCGCCGAAACGCATCGTAACCGTCTGCACGAACTTCGGCCTTTATGGCCCCGCCTTCTTCCCAGGCGATGCGGGCCGTGATTATGAGCCAAGTGAATACCTGCAAGTCCTCAAGGACTTCCGCAGCCAGTTCACCGTGTTCTCCGGAATCTCGCATCCGGACATTGGTGGCGATCATGCCTCCGAGTCGTGCTTTCTCACGAGTGCGAAGCACCCGACGCGGCCTGGCTTCCGGAACACTGTGTCGCTGGACGTCGTTGCTTCACGGCATGTCGCAGGAGCGACGCGATTCCCCCTGATGTCGCTCTCGACGCTGGACAGCAGCCCGCTGTCGTACACGGCGACGGGGGCGGGAATCCCGGCGATCAGTCAGCCGTCGCAGATCTATGCACGGATGTTCCTTGCCGGGAATCGCACGGACGTGGACAGGGAACTGGCCCGTCTTCGCCGCGGGCGAAGCATGCTCGATCGCATGACAGAGCGCCTCGCCGATCTCAAGAAGTCCGTGAGCCAAAAGGACCAGCAACAGATCGCGGATTACACCGAGGCGGTTCGCGATCTCGAGAAGCAACTCGTTGCCGAAGAGGCGTGGGTGAACCGTCCGAAGCCAAAGGTGGAAGAGCCTGCGCCGACCGACGCCACCGAACGAGCCGACAGCATCGGCCGGGCTCGCATTCTCCTCCAACTCACAAAGCTTGCACTGCAGACGGACTCGACGCGAGTTGTCAGCGTCTTCATCCGCGGCATGGATGAGAAGCCTCCGATCGCGGGAATCCACGAAGGCCACCACGGCCTCACGCACCACGGCCGCAATCCAGCGAAGATTGAAGAACTCAAGATCGTGGAGAAGCTGAAGATGGCAGCCTTCCGCGATTTCCTTGCCTCGCTCCGCGACATCAAGGAGAGCACCGCCAGCCTGCTCGACAGCACACAGGTCCTTATCGGCAGCAATCTCGGCGACGCCAGCGGGCATGGCACCACCAACCTGCCGATTCTCCTGGCCGGCGGCGGATACCAGCACGGCCAGCACATCGCGGGCGACCGGAAGAACAACACGCCTCTCGCGAAACTCTTCGTCAGCATGCTCCAGAAGTTCGGCGTCGAAGCGAACAACTTCGGCAGTGGCAACAGCACGATCGAAGGATTGAGTTAGTGCCCTGAGCCGCCCGACACCTGAACCCGTGTGGACGTCGTACGGGCCAATCGCTTCCAATATCCGTGGTGGATTCGCCCATCCCACTTCGATCTCTTAGCCGAAGACTTCCATGAACAACACCTCCTTCGCTCTCGCGATTCTGCTCAGCGCTCCGCTCACTCTTTGTGGGGAGGATGCCTCGACTTCGTTCCAGAAGACGGTGCTGCCGATCCTCGAGGCCCATTGCACCAAGTGCCATGGCGGCGAAAAGCCCAAGGCCAAGCTCGACCTGAAAGGCGCGAGAAGCCTGGAAGCTCTTCGAGCCCAGCAAGGCCACTGGTTCCAGGTTCTTGAACGGGTGGAATCGGGGACGATGCCGCCCGAAGGTTCGTCGCCGTTGTCGACCGCGGAGAAACGAATCCTGACGGCGTGGGTGCATGGCGAGTTCACGAACTTGCTGGTCGAGCAGCAGCGCCAGGAAGGCCGCAGCAAGCTTCGCCGCTTCTCGAGGAACGAGTACGCCAACACCATCTTCGATCTCTTCGGAGTTCGCCCGGCCGTCGTTCGCAACCTTCCCGGCGATGGCCGCGTGGATGGCTACGACAAGGTGAGTGCAGCGCTGCCATTCTCCACCGCGAGCACCGAAGGCACGATGAAGATGGCCGAGGAACTGGTCACGAGCATGTTCGCGCCGCCGGCCAAACGCACGGGAAGCCACTACCGTCTCTGGGGCGGCTCGAGCGAGCAATCGGCGGGCCATATCCTCGAACTGCCTGACGGCACGATGGTTTCCTTCAACACCGACACCACCTCCGGGCCCCTGCGACTGAAAACGCCCGAGGGCAAACTCACCAGCTACGGCGGCGCTCGTGTTCCAGGAGTCCACAAACTTCGCCTTTCCGTCTATGCGTATCAGACCGACAAGCCGATGCTCTTCGGCATCTACGCCGGGCACACCGGGGCTTACCCGCAACTCATCGAACTCCTCAAGGTGCTTGAAGCCCAGCCTGGCAAGCCGACCGTCGTTGAAACAGAGGTGTACCTGCGCACCCGCCTCGATAACGACATCGCTCCTGTTAACGATGGCTTCCGCCTGATCCCCCTCGGCCTCGGCGTGCAGGTGCCGAAGAACACCCAGGCCAGCAATTGCAAAGGCCCGGGGCTTGCCGTGCAATGGGTCGACGTCGAGGAACCTGAAACGCCCCTGCCCGGCCTAGGCTGGCTGACCGCGGACTTCACGCCTGCGGTGCTTGACGCCTTCGCGAAACCCAACCTGACGCTGACCACCAAGAACCTCAAGCTGCCGCGGGAGGATCTTCAGAGCGTGATGGAGAAGACCTTCCGACGGCTTGGCTCGCGTCTGTTTCGCCGCGACCTCACCGGGGCCGAAGCGGGTGCGTGTTGGGAAAGTTACCGCAAGCGACTCGAGGGCGGCACGCCGTTCAAGACGGCCTTCATCGAGGAAGTCGCGTTGCTAATGACCGCCCCCGATTTCCTCTGCGTCCTGGAGAAGCCCGGCAAGCTCGATGACTTCGCTCTGGCTTCTCGGCTGTCGTATTTCCTCTGGAATTCCACCCCGGACGACGAACTCCTCGCCATCGCCCGCCAGGGCAGGCTCGGCGATCCGGCGGTTCTCCGCGAGCAGACCGAGCGAATGCTCAAGGATTCCCGGTCCCAGCGATTTGTGAAGGATTTCGTCAATCAGTGGCTCGGCCTCTCGGGCATCGACAACACGACGCCGGACAAGGATCTTTACCCGGAATACGACGACGTGCTGAAGTACTCGAGCGTGCAGGAAACGCAGGCCAGCTTTCGCCATATCCTCGAGAAGAATCTCAGCGTTCGCGATTTCGTCGCTCCGGACTGGGCGATCGTGAACGCTCCGCTTGCGAACCTCTACGGCATTCCCGGTGTCGATGGATTTGTGATGCGCGAGGTGCGTCTGCCAGCGGATTCGCCGTTCGGCGGGCTCTGGACGCAAGCCGCGACGATGAAGGTGACGGCCAACGGCACTCTCACTTCACCCGTCAAGCGAGGTGTGTGGGTCGCGGAGCGATTGCTGGGCATCGCGGTGCCTCCTCCGCCACCGAACATCGAGCCTGTCGATCCGGATACGCGAGGCGCCAGGACGCTTCGTGAGCAACTTGATCTTCACCGCGGCAAGGGCTCCTGTGCGGCCTGCCATGCGAAGTTCGATCCGTATGGCTTCGCACTGGAGAGCTTTGACGTGATGGGGAACTTCCGGACGAAATACCGGACCGCGGACCCCGACGCCGCGAAGAGGAAGGGCCAAGCTCGATGGAAGGACGGCCTGCCGGTGGATGCGTCCGGTACGACGCCTGACGGCAAAGCCTTCGCAGGGGTGCAGAGCCTTCGGAAGAACCTCGCGAGCCAGCCGGAACAACTGGCCCGCGGTGTCGCCCGGCATCTCCTGACGTACGCAACCGGGGAACCGACGACGCCGCTGGACCACGCCACGATTGACGCCATCGTGACGCAGTCCGCGGGCGAGGCTTATGGATTGCGTTCGATCGTCCATGGCGTGGTGCAAAGCGATCTCTTCCGCTCAAAATAGCCTCGCGGGACACTTCTCACGGTGCAACATGCTGGTCATCGACGGCAGCCAGGGCGAAGGGGGTGGGCAAGTTCTTCGCAGTTCGCTGGCGCTGTCCGTCCTCACGGGAACGCCAATTCGCATCGAGAACATCCGGGCGAAGCGCGCGAAGCCCGGCCTCCAACCCCAGCACAACATGTGCGTGAAGGCCGCGGGTGCGATCAGCGGCGCCCTCTTCAAAGGAGCCAGTGTCGGCTCGACAACGCTCACCTTTGAACCGAAAGAGGTTCGCTCGGGGCCATACCAGTTCACGATCGGCACCGCCGGGGCCACGTCCCTGGTGCTCCACACGGTTTACCTTCCGCTGGCCCTTCGCGGTTCCAAGGCCAGCGAGGTGGTGATCGACGGCGGCACCCACGTGCCCATGAGCCCATGCTTCCACTTCCTCAAAACCACCTGGGCGGCGTACCTTCGCAAACTGGGAATCAACGTCGCCGTCGAGATGATCCGCCCCGGTTTTTACCCACGAGGCGGCGGCCAAATTCGCGCAGTCATCGAGCCTTGTAAGGCCGTGAAGCCGCTGCACCTGATGAGCTGCCCGGAACTGACGACGGCCAGCGGCTTCAGCGCCGTCGCGGGCGGCCTCCCCGAAGCGATCGCCAAGCGCCAGGCACGCCGACTCAGCGAACGCCTGAAGCGCGAGGGGCTCGAATCGCATATCCGCATCGAGGAGTGGGAAGCCGCCAACCGCTTCGCCTCGCCGGGAACGGTGGCCGCGGCGACATTCCTTCAGGCTCCGGTGCCGCCGCTCTTCTTCGCCATCGGCGAGCGCGGCAAGCCCGCGGAAGTCGTCGCCGATGACGCCGCGGACGAAGCGATCCGCTTCCGGGAAGCGAATTGTCCGGTCGATCCACACTCCGCGGATCAGTTGGTGCTGCCTTTGGCCTTCGCGAAGGAAGCGTCCGAGTTTCGCACGTCCGAGATCACCCGGCATCTCACCACTCACATCGACGTGCTCAAGCTGTTCCTCGATCGCGAGATCACGCTCCAGGGCCGTGAAGGCGAAGCCGGAACGGTGACCGTCGGTGGGTCCGCCACCCGTCGAGCCGATCTTTGACCTACAATACCCTCATGCGAATCGCGCAGATGGTTCCCTGTACCGAAGCGGAAGGCCCAGGCCGACGGTTTGCCCTGTGGTTTCAGGGCTGCCCGTTGCGTTGCCCCGGGTGCTGCAATCCCGAGTTCCTGCGCTTCGAGGGCGGTGAAGAACGATCGCAAGAAGAGATGCACGACGCCATCACCCAGGCGCAGACCAACCAGGGCATCGAAGGCCTCACGCTCCTGGGCGGTGAGCCCTTTGCCCATGCGAAGGATGGTGCGAGCCTCGCGCAGTTCGCCCGAAGCCGCGGGCTCTCGGTGATGATCTTCACCGGTTTCACGATCGAGGAACTCCAAGTTCGTGCCGAGCCGGAGATCCACGCATTGCTCAGCGTCACGGATATCCTCGTGGACGGCCCGTATCGCCGCGAGGAACCGGACACTCGGCGCCGGTGGATTGGATCGCGAAACCAGCGGATCCACTTTCTCACCGATCGCTACCATGCGGACGACCCCTGCTGGCGAGAACGGAACACGCTCGAGATTCGCGTCAGCGGCCTGGGCGTCTCGCTGAATGGATTCCCCGGCGAGAGCGCATCGGCCTTGTGGAAGGGCTGGAAACGCAGGACACTGAAGACATGACCGCTGCCGCGACACCACCGGCTCGCACCCACGAAGTCTCACGCTTCGAGTATCACCTGCTCCGCGTGCTTCGCTTCTTCCTCGGCCACTTCCCAACGGATCAGGGCCTCAGCCTCCTGCGATCGAGCATCGCGGCTCCGACCTGCCTGAGTCGCACCGCGATTCGCCTGGCCGAGGAGACGCTTGCGAAAGGCTGTGTGCTCTTCCTCGCGCGAAGCGGGGCCTGGCGGAACGATCGCTACCTCCACGAGGGGCAGCCGATCACGGGCCGGGTGTGGGAACGCATTCCGCTGGCGGAGCGAACGCTGTCGTTCACGCCCGCGGTGCTCCGCTTCGTGGTCTGGGCCACGTCCGAAAAGCTGCCAGGCACCAAGGAGAAATGGAACCCGCCCGCGGAAGGCCTCACACCCGCGGATGAGCTATTCTTCTACCTCGCCTTCGAGGCCTGCCGGGCCGATCCGCCGCTACTGGACGTCCTGCGTCACCGTGAAGCCTTCGCCACCAATCCGTGGGCCTGGCTCGCCTGCCCCGCGGAGGTCGCAGGCCACGCCGAAGCCCGGCCGCCTTCCTTCGATCCTCTCTTTGCGGGGGAAAGGGCCGCGATCCTCGAAAGCCTTCAGCCGCTGTTCTTCCAGCGATGGCTGAACAGCGAACGGCTCAAGGGGAAGCAAAGCGACTGGAAGCAGATGCGTCAACAGGGGCGCGCCGAGTTGGCCTCGCTTCAGGCTTTCCTCGGCGCTGCGGATCGTGCGAATCGACGCGATCTGGCTCGCTTCGTGCTTCAGGTGAACGCGGCCCTGTACACGAAGGATCTGACACCGACCTACTGGACCGGCAGCCTTACAGCGCAAGGCCCGCCGCGCCTGGCCGATCGGCTCGACACTCAACGAGCGGCCCTGGCAGTGCCCAGGCAGATGGCGGTCTTCCAGGCGTGGGCCGAGCAGGCTCGCAACGTCAGCTACTTTGATGAAGGCTATACTGCGAGCCAGTTGTGGAAAGCGGAGTGGGAGGCCGCAAGCGGCGACGAGATCGCAGCGCGAGCGGAACGAACGATCGAAGCGATCGAGCCATTGCGAACAGACCCATTGCCGCCAGAGCCCCAAACCGGGAGTTCCTCATGAGCCGGGCGTATCGTATCAGCGTGAAGAGCAGCGAAACCCGCACTCTCAAGGCCGCGGACGAGATCGGCACCACGCTCGAGATCCTCGAGATCCTGCCGCCCGAGCAGATGGCCGGCCTGCTTCGCGGCGAACTCACGGCTCAGGGCTTCGAGGATCAGCCCGATGGCACCATGATCCGTCGTGATGGCGATGTCACCATCACCGTGGACCCGTGCAGCGGCGAGGTGACCGTGAAGGCCGAAGCCGCCGGCGAGGTGAGTGCCGAGGCTCGACAGAACTCCACCGGCTTCGACGACATGGGCCCCACCGAGGAGATGATCCGTCGCCAGATGAAGGAGCAACTCCATGGCGATCTGGAAAAGAAGTTCGACACCGCCCAGCAGAAATTGCAGCAGCAAGCGACCAAGGAACTTGAACAGCACCTGCAAGACTTGCAGCCAGAGATCGCCAAGATCCTCAACAAGGTGACTCGCGAGGCCCTCAAGCAGAAGGCCGCACAGATGGGCGAGATCAAGGAGATGAGCGAGAACGAAACGACCGGCGAGTTGACCATTAAACTGGAAGTGTAAATCAGCAGCGAAGGCCCGGTGGTGGACGCCGCCATCGTAAAATCTCCTGTACGCCCATCGGACTGTCGGCAACCATTCCTGGAGTCTTGACGACCGAATGAGCATCACCATCCCTGAGAAAGACCTGCCCGCGAGCCTCACCCAATCCGAGGCGGTGGAGGCGGCGTATCCGGGTGAACTCGCGGAGATTGTCAGCAGCCTGGTTCGCAAACTTCCTGTGCTCGTCGAGTGCGACAAGGAACTCGCTCCGTGGATCTACATGAGCGTTCGTGATCGCCTCAAACGCTCGAAGATGCAGGCGGTTCCCATCAACGGCTTCCAGGCGAAAGAGGCTTCTTCCGGCGGCGTGCCTCTCGGCTTGATGGGCACCATGATCGCCCAGCTTCGCGAAGCCGTCCGCGGCGGCGTCGCCGAGCAGCGAGTCGTCGTTCTGCAACACCTCGATCTTCTCACCACCAGCCAGGGCGGGCTCACCGGCGAGGCCCGCGAGGTCATTCCGCTGCTTTACGAGAACCCCGAGATCGTCTGGCTTGGCTTCAAAGATCCCTCGTTCCCGTTGCCAAAGGTGATCGAGAATCTCTTCACCCACTGGGTCAGCCTGCTCGGCACCCCTCGGAATCGGCTCAAGCACCTCATCACCCAGAAGGAGAGCCGGAAGTTCGGTCGCGATTTCTCCCCCTGGCAGCTTTACAAGTACATTTCCGGCCTCAATGCCGTCCGCCTTCGCAAGCTGCTCAGCACGCTCGAAGGCGAGGATTTCCCGGCGGATCCTCGTCGCGCCTTCCTACAACTTCGCACGGCGACCGTGGCCGGCGAACTCGAAGTGCCGAACATTGACCTCGATGCCGACATCGGCGGATACGCCAAGGTGAAACAGCGGCTGCGAGCCGAGATCCTGGACGTGCTGGCGAAGCGGGACCGTTCCGCGGACCCCGACGAAGTGAACCGCCTGGAGGAACTCATCCCTCGCGGCATGATCTTCTGGGGCCCGCCGGGCACTGGCAAAACCTACTTCGCCAAGGCCATCGCCACGGCCATCGGGGCCGCCATCACGGTCATCTCGGGTCCGGAACTCAAGTCGAAGTGGGTCGGCGAAAGCGAGGAGAATCTTCGACAGGTTTTCCACCGTGCCCGGCAGTCGGCTCCGTCCATTATCGTCTTCGACGAGCTCGACTCCTTCGCCACCGCCCGCGGCACTTACACCGGCAGCGGTGTCGAGCACAGCATGGTGAACCAGCTTCTCACCGAGATGGACGGCTTCCACAAGGATGAACTCGTCTTCGTCGTGGGCACCACCAACTTTGTGGAATCGCTTGATCCTGCCCTGCTTCGACCGGGCCGGTTTGAGTTTCACCTCCACATCCCTTACCCGGACGAAGCGGATCGCCGGGCGATCCTCAAGATCTACGATCGCAAGATGCACCTCCAGTTCAACGACGAAGCTCTGGAATACGCCGTGCGACGAACCGGCGACCAGTATCAAACGTCCACCGGCACGCCCTACAGCGGCGACCACCTCAACGCCCTGTGCCGTTCTGTCGCGAGGCTAAGGCTTCGCGAAGACATCAAGGGCGAGACGACACCGAAACTCGTCGAGCGCGGCCTCACGGAGTTCGATGATAAGCTCGAAGTCTCCGACAAAGACGCTGTCATGGTGGCGACTCACGAGGCTGGGCACTTCCTCTGCTCGATCTTCTGCGAACACCACCCGCCGCCTGAAAAAGTGACGATCCAGAGCGAGATGCCCTGGGCTCCGTTCTTCACGCAGTTCAAGCATGAGAAGCGGAAGATCGGTTACACGCGAAACGAACTCCTCGACATCCTCTGCGTGCTCTACGGCGGCATCGAGGCCGAGCGCGCCCTGCTGGGGGATGTGTCCACGGGGGCGAGCAGCTTTGGCGATCCCCGCTCCGATTTGAGCCGGGCAAGTGCGCTGGCCAGCGACTTCGTCGAGGCCTGTGGCATGAGCAGCCTTGCAGCGCCGCTGCGGACGTTCCGCGACCGCGAGGGTAAACGCGATGTGCTTTCAGGCTCTCAGGCCGAAGCGATCGATCGCCAGGTGAACACGCTGATCGTGGAAGCACAGGCACGGGCCGCGGACATGATCGCGAAACACCGCGACGAACTGGTGCAGGTGCGAGACGAGCTTGTGGAGAAGAAGACGCTGGAGCCCGCGCGCGTCGCGGAGATCGTGGCGCAGCTGCGAGGGAATTCCTAGCCGCTTGCCGCTTACCGCTGTAACTGACGATGACTCGTGACGAACGAGTTGCTGTCGCTTTGTCCTTCAGAGACTTCTGATCGATCGACTCAGCACTCGGAAGCAAACGGCTCCCATTCAAGGACCAGTCCATGGCCGAACTCCTGATCCTCCTTCGCCGCGATCCGCAGACCGGCAAGCAGAACATCATCGTGAAGCTCGACTCCGATCCGGACGCACTGCCGATCGAGCACGAGCAACTGCACCGCCGACTCGTTGAGAAGCTCGTGGGCAAAGGCCTGAATCCCGAGGATCTCGGCGAGGTGATCATCGAACGCGAACCCGAGGCCCCGACCGCAACGCCCACGGCGATCGAAGAGCCACAGGCTCAGAAATCCGCACACAAGGGATGACATCGTAGACTTTAGTCATGATCCTTCAGTTCCCCGATCTTGATACGCTCCACCTCGTGCTCGCGGGCCACGTTGTCGAACCGGCCGTAGTTCTCGCACCGGCCACCCTCAGCTTCGATGCGGAGGGCCGGCCCGCGATCGAGCCGAGCGTTGACCCCTCGAAGGCCGCACTCGAGAATCTCAAAAAGCTCGGCATCACTCGCCCTCGAAAGCATGCCGGCGCTGCGATCGAATCCCTTGCCACCTGGCTGCAAGCCCTGCCGCTTGTTCGCGACTCGGCCACGCCGATGCTCTCCGCACAGGCACCGGTGCTCTTTGAACTCACGAACGCGGACGACCTGCCCACGCTCGTTCGCGAGATACTTCGCCTGGGCAACGACCGCCAAAGTTATCGCTGGATCGCGGACCCTGCGAACCCCGATCAACCTCGCGTGCTGCTTCGCGTGATCGGGCCGCCTTACTACACGCTCCTTCGCGCGCTCGATCGCGATTCTTCCCGCAGCGTTCGTGGGTACCTCGAGCGATCACCACGGGTGTGGGTCGAGATCGGATCCACACATCCGTTTGCCGGGCAGGTCCGCGTCGCGGAGGGGCAGAGCGTCCTCCTGCGTTCGCCAAGAAGCTGGCAGTTCCTTGACGATGCACCGTTTCACGACGTCTACGATCTTCTGCGATTTGAACTGCCTTCGCACCAAATCGCGTGGGAAGCGTCCACAAACCCCACGAGGATCGAGGTTCCGCTTCGCCTCGCTTTGGGAAGCGCTTTGGATGTTCCCGAGTTCTGGGTGCTCCGTGACAATCCGATCGATCAACTCGATTCCTTCGTGCGTGACTCGGTCGATTCGCTCGTGTCACGACTGATGTTTTCGATCGCCACGGATGATCGTGGGAACACGCTGGCGGTGCTGCGAACGCGGCCCTCCAAGCATGCCCCGCCGATTCTGAGCTTCGAGAACGCCATCGGCTTCAAGCAGTACTACAAGCTGCCGAACCTCTACGTTCCCGTGAGCCGTCGACTCCATCCGCAGATGCGCCGCGATGCCGTTCGGCATCTCCTCGCGAACGATCCGGAGCGTGTGGTGTGGCTGATGCCCACGGGAGAGTCGGCAGCGTTCACGCCGATGAGCCTGGCGGACGGTGCATTCCGTGCGCTCGAGGACTGGGTCGATTACGTGATCGATCGGGAACAGGAGCCGCTTGCCGCGTGGATCGAGTCGACTCAATTCGAGTTTGATTCCTTCATCTGCAAGGATGGTGAGTCGAGGCCACCCACCGATCCGGGTGTGGGCAAGGCCCCCATGCCCCGTGAGGTAAAGCCGGAGGTGTTACCCAGCGACGCACCCTCCGCTCTTGCACCCACGGATCCGCTCGCGAGTTCGCCGTCGCGAGCGGATCCGTTCAAGCCTCGCGAGCAAGATCCAGGTGAGTGGCGGAAGAAACGGAAGGCGATCGAGGACGAATTCCTCAGCCTCGAAGGCACACTTGATTCGCAAGCTCGGCAGGTGCTTTGGCCCTCGCTTGCGGCAGCGAATGCCGGGGCCGGCGATGCGACGGAGGCCTCAATCTGTTGGCTTAATGCGATGTGGACGATGGACGAACCACTCGCAGAGTGGGTGGCCGGGTGGGCTCGCAGCGAACGGCCAGACGCACACACGCCGATGACCGCCGAGGAGTTCGATCGCCGGCTCAGGCAGGAAAACCCCACGCCTGGCGATGCACGTGCCCTGTCAGCAGGGTTCCTCGAACTCGCAGTTTTGCCCTTGCGGCCCGAATGGTTGTCGTCGCGATTGCCGACCTTGCAGGACTATCTCGTGGCGAACGAACGCCTGCTGCCCCTCCGCGCGGCCTGGCTTGTCGGCCTCCGAATCGCTCATCTCACGGGCTCGGATCTTCTCGGCCTCGCGCGTCTGCGCGATCGACTCCTCCAGCGTTTGCTCGAAGTCGGACTCAGCCCGGAGCGTGATCTCCCCGGCTTTCTCCGCTATTCCGACTCGCGAAACATGGATCGCCTCCGTGCTGTGAAGGACAAGATCCTTGACCTCCACGCCGTCGTTCGCAAGTGGACCGAGCACATCCCGGTGAACTTGCCGTACATCGATCTGGAGTTCGCATTCGCACTTGCCCGCCTTGGAGAAGTGGAGGAAGCTCGCCATCAACTCGAGGCGGCCCGCAACGCTCTGCAAGTGGCGATCCCTTTGAGCGGGGACATTCCCATCAAGCTAGCCGTGGTGAAGAACGCCCTCTTCACCGCGTTCGAGCACCGAATTGAAGAAGCGATCGCCGGTCGGCCGCACAGGGGTTCACTGCCTCCGCAAGTGCAGACTGTGATCGAGGCGTTCGCTGCGAAGAGTCGGAGCAGCCAGATGCGGACGGCCTTTTCGGAAGCGGATTACACGATCGCGAAGCTACGCCAGCATTCGCAGGTCCTTGAACCTCAGGAACGGCTCAACGCGTACAGCAGCATCACCCGCAAGAGCGATCCTTTCGAGGATGAACTCGCGAGCCTGGGCGACATTCGCGATGTCGATCGACTCGCGACGCAGGTTCGCAAGCTCTATCAGAACGGAGTCGCCGGCCGTCGGCCCGAAGCTTCGCGCGTCCCGCTGCTGCGTGCCGCCCTGCCTCTGGCTCCGCGCGTCGGTGAAGCGTTCGTCGAGGAACTGCTTGACCTCACGTCGGCCTCGCTCACAGCGGCCGAAGCCGCTGGCAAGGGAGCCGAGTCTCAGGATGATCTTCGTGATCAGGGTGAACTGCTGGAGCGGTCCCTGCAACTGGCGGGACTCTACGAGCGACATGAGTGGGTGCCGAAGCTTGTCGATCGCTTTCTGGCTCTGGTGCTTAGCAAGTCCAAGGACGAAACTCGCTTTGAACTGATCCACCGCGTGACCGCCCACTGCCTGCGAAGCCTGAAGAAGTTCCACTTTTCCGGTGAGATCGATCGCTTGCTTGGTCGGTTGCAGACGGACGTGATTCGAAGCACGAGTTCCGCGGAGCTTCGCAGGCGTTACCCGAGCGACACCTTGGGCAAAACTTGGTCGCAGGCCTTGCAATCGCTGGTGCACATCGCGGGCGGATGGCTGATGTACGGCGTGGCCGAGAAGGCCGTTCCCATCCTTGATGAAGCTCGCTCGGCCCTGATCGGCAAGGCCGCCGTGGCGATCTCGCCCCAGTATTACGCCGGGCTTGCGAGCGCCTACATCAGCGCGATTGGCCATGGTCCGTTCCAGTCCGGCATCGAGCGGCTCTTGGAATTCTTCCAGTCCATGGACCGCACCAGGATCACGAACACGACAAGCACGGCCGCGAGTTTCTCCCGGCATCACCTGGAAATGGTCGAGGCACTCGTCTGGTCACTGGTGAGTGACGATTTCGTCCACGGCCAGTCCGGTCGCCGCTGGCTGGACGACGACGAGTACCTCGTTCGCCGACGGATCCATCGCGACCTTCGGCGCGTGTTGGAGTAAAGTGCTTCGCCTGATCGATCCGTGACCTTCCACCGCTCACGCGAAAACTACCGGGGACGCTCCGCGTGAGCTTCTTCCTTCGATTCGCCTTGATGTGGTCGACAATTCCCGATTCGAATTTCGAGTTCCTCCGCTACTGGCCATCGTCTGGCAGCAGTTCCCACTTCTCGCCAAAGAAGCCAGCCTGGACGATCTTGCCGGGGTACCGGAAGTTCGGAGGCGTGGTGACATCCACGATCGCGTAGTCCGGCAGCATCGGCACCTGGCGGGCGTTGTTCAGGTAGGCATATTCGCGGAACGTGAAGCCGCTGTTGAGCACCACATACTTCTTCGGGTTCAGCGGGTTCGGGTAGATCATCACCGGCACGTGCGTCCCCGCGGGGTAGGTCTTGCCGCCAATGGTGACGCTGTCCTTGCCCCACTGGATCGGAAGCTTGCCGGCGATCTTCGCCAGTACGGCGTTACTCGAAGGATCGCCCCACAGGATCAGGTTGCTGTTGGCGATATCCGCATCGGTGATGTCCTTGTCCGCCTTCACGATGGCGTCGCCACGGAAGTGCTTCCGCCAGTGCTCGACCGCATGCTTCATCTCGCCCTGTACGAACGACTCGACCTTCTCATTCGACGACTTCCCGGAGGGCGACACCATCACGAAACGATCCATGAGGGCATCATCAATGGGACCCTGAAGGCCTGGCTTCTTGACGAGTTCGTCGGACTTGCGAGGAGCAGGTTCCCACTTGCCATTCACCTTGCGATAAAGAGCGTAGACCTGGCTATCGGTTCCGAGCGGAATTTCGAGCTTCGTACCATCGATCACCACATGCCGAGGAGGGTTCTTCATGATGAACTCGGGCGCTCCCCACAACGTCAATCGACTGACATTCTTCGTCGTGATCGAAGGCGTGCCGTCGGCCTCGATCTTCGCATTCACCGACGCAAGCTCCCAGTGCTTCTCGAGCCCCGTGACTTCGATCCATCCCGATCGCGAGTAGCGGGTAGTGTACGTGACGAACTTGATTTCCTTCGGTGCCTGGTCCTTCCCCTTCGCCGCGATCGCGTCGATTCGCTTGGCGACTTCCTTCTTCGCCTCGGGCTCGTACTTGTGGCCGGTCTTCGGGCCGATGATGTGCGTCAGTTCCAGACCTACCTTCTTCATGTCGCGGGCCATCACGTCGGCGGCCTGCTTTTGGCGATCGATCTCGCCGCTGTACGCCACCGTCGGCAGGTTGAAGATGTTCTGGGCATAGTCCGTGGCGTTGTACATGTGCCAGAGCTTCTTCTCGTACCAGGTCGGCTCGACCTTTTCGTTCTGGAAAACGTTGAGGAACTCCGGCGTCTCCGCGAAGCCGGCCCCAGGGTTTGCGGCACACCACAGCGTGGGGAAGTGAGTGGCGAATTGCCAGCAGGCGGCGCCGCCCATCGAGAAGCCACGGGCCACGAGGCGGTTCTCGTCGATCGGGTAATGCTTCTTCGCGTGCTCCAGGCACTCGAACGTGTCGACCTCGCCCGCGAACTTGTTCGCGTTCGAGTACCGCCCGTACGGGTGCAGCACGAACGCATCCTCCGGGGCGAACTCGCCAACGCTGGCCTGCCGTCCGGTGATGAAGTTCACCTCGCTGAGCGTCTCGCCGCGGCCGTGCCACCAGAAGTCAAGGCGTCGCGGTTTCTTCGCGTCGGTGCCGAACGAGGCAGGCACCACCAGGCCGTACGGCTGCACGGAGCCATCGATCTTCGAGCGGTACCCGCGGACCACGAGGCCGGTCGCGGTCGGCCAGGAAGGTTCACCGGTTCGGAGCTCTGCCAGTCGTTTGTTGCCTGTAATCATTAGTGCCTTGGCCGAGGTAATGTCCTTCGCCGTGAAGAATTCGTCATACCTCAGAGCATCGCTCACGGCTTTGGAATAAATCTCGACATCCGGCAGAAGCTCGGCGAGTTGAGGGTTTTTGTTTCGTGCCGTGAACGCCTCCAGGCCGAGGCGGAGCGCCTGCAATCCATCCTCGAAAGCCTCTCGATCGGCCGGCGACACGGCGACTCCCTTCGGCGGGATCGGCCGGACCGTTTCCGGGACGTTGTCCTTTGCTCCATCCGCCCGGATCGTGGCGAACGCTGTGAGTGTGAAGAGTGCGGACGCGAGCAGACCGCGGTGGAGAATACGCAGTGCGAACATGATGGCTCCTTGTGGCGTCGGTTCCCTTGCAATCTAAGCCCGCGATCACTCATCGGCCAGCCGCGCCTGCCCGGGTCACTGTGGTCAGTCGGCGTTGAGTTCCTAAACTTTCATCAGGAACGTGATTCACGACGGGCCAGTCGGCCCCACTTTCGGAGAATGAGCAATGGCTTCCACGAAGATGATCGACATCCGTCGCGGCATGGTGCTCAACATGGGCGGCCAACTCATGTACTGCCTCGAACGAGACCTTAACACCCCCGGCAACTGGCGCGCGATCCTGTACCTCAAGCTCAAGAACCTCAAGACCGGCTCGATCACTGACGAACGCGTCCATCCGGACGACAAGATCGATGTCGTCTACCTCGACACCAAGGACTACTCGTACTCGTACAAGGACGGCGACGACTTTGTCTTCGTCGACAAGGAATCGTTCGAGCCGGTCACCCTCTCGGGCGCCATGGTTGGCGACATGATGCCCTTCATGCGCGAGAACGACGATTGCAAGATTACGTTCTACGACGGCAAGGCCCTCTCGATGGAACTCCCGCAAAACGTGATCCTGAAAGTCGTCGAGACGGAGCCTGGCATCAAGGGCGCCACCGCCGCGGCTCAGACCAAGCCGGCCACGCTCGAAACGGGCCTCATCGTCCAGGTGCCCTCTTTCATCGCGCAGGGCGAATCGATCGTGATCGACACCACCGACGGCAAAGCCAAGTATCTCAAGCGAGCCAAGGAATAGGACCATCCGCATCCGGAAAGCTCACAGTTCAAACGGGATCATGGCCAATCGGGCCGCGACCTCTTGGACTGTGAATCGCATCTCATGTCCCCGATCATCACGCTCACCACCGACTTTGGCGACTCTTCACCGTACGTTGCGGTCATGAAGGGCGTGATCCTTTGCATCCATCCCGCTGCCCGAATCGTCGACCTCAGCCATCAGATTCGCCCGCAAGACCTCCGCCACGCCAGCTATTTCCTCGGCACCGCGATCCCTTATTTTCCCCCCGATACGATTCATGTTTGCGTCGTTGATCCTGGTGTCGGTGGTGAACGCTCGGCCATTTATCTGGAGGCAGGCGGTCACAAACTGCTCGGCCCGGATAACGGACTGTTCACCGGCGTCTGCCAGCACCTCGGGGAACCGACCACGCTACGGAAACTTGCGAACCCACATCTCTGGCGGCAACCCGTATCGAACACTTTCCACGGCCGAGACATCTTCGCGCCCGTGGCGGCTCAACTCAGCCAGGGCCTGAGCCCCGAGGAACTCGGCCCGGTCGCCACGGACCTTGTCAAGCTGACGTCGCACTCCGCAGTCTGCTGGCAGAATCGCTGTGAAGGTGAAATCCAGTTCATCGATGACTTTGGCAACCTCATCACCAACATCCGCGCAGGCCTGGTGAAATCGCTACCGCTCAAGATTTCGCTCGGCAAGGAAGCGGAGCATTCCCTTCGCTGGGTGAACACTTATGCCGACGCCGGCCCGGGCGAGATGGTCTGCCTCTTCAGCAGCGATGGATTCTTTGAGATCGCAGAAGTGAACGGCAGCGCCGCGAGAAGGCTCAACGTCAACGTGGGCCTGGCGATTAACCTCACCTTCGAGTGAGGGCAGGCCTCGGCGACCCGCCCTCTCGGTCGGAGTCGATCAGTTCCCCGAGTGATCGAATGCAATCCTGCGATGGCGACGTCTGAAGGTCGTCACCGATGAGCACCGCCTGAAAGCCGGACGCGAGAGCGCCATCATAATCGTTGCTGGGACTATCCCCGACGTGCAAAATCTGGGCGGGTTCGCTTCCGAGAAGTCGTGCAAGTTCGTCGAAGAAAGCCCGGGCCGGCTTGCGATGCCCCACTTCGGAACTGATGAGAATCCGGTCACTCAACAGGCCCAGGGCCGGGTGCCCTTCCATCACGAGGCGAAGTCGCTGATCGAAGTTGGATGCCATGCCCAGCGTCACCCCGCGAGATGAAAGAGTTTCGAGAACGTGCACCGCATCCGGGTTCACATGCCAGGCTGCGGGGCTTGCGTAGTGAGCCCAAAGTCTTTGGAAACAAGCTTCGGCATCGCGGACGCCAGCAAGAGTGCTGTGGACGATTGCACGCCATCGCACCAGTTCCCTCGCCTCGTTCGTCGTCCATCCGGAAATGCGATCGATCTCTTCCTCACGCTGGAAGGCTGCCAGGAATCGCTCGCGAATCGTGGGCATCGGCAGTGACAGTCCGTTGTCACTCGCCATGGCCGCGTAGACCGCGAAGGGAGAGGGCTCCGGGAAGAGAAGGGTGCCGACGGCATCAAAGGAGACGGCGTGCAACGCAGCGCGGCGGTTCATCACGGCTGCGGTCCTGGCATGGCACGGCGCGGGTCCGTCACGATCACTCGTGGTTTCGATCCCGGTAACCTGCGGAGTGTCGTGTGAGCCGGCATCGGCGTGGAGGTTTCTCGCACGGCTCTCACCGCCATTGACACCTTCAAGAGATGGATGCCGCCACGGAACACAGCGAACCCCACGAACGCCAACGGGCCGGCCTCAAAGATTCGCTTGTTCAGGAGCAAATCGTAGACGAGTCCGAAAATCACGAGCCCAAGAATCAACACGATCCACCCTGCGAACTCGCGAAGCCAGTAACTCATTCGAGGCGTCTCCCATCTGGCGAATTCATCGGCAAAGGCCCAAATACCAGTCTAGCATCTCTCGGCGCGCTTTTCCGTGCCCAGTGCCCCGCGTCATTTCTTCCGTCGCTTGCCACTCCTCGCCGGCGATCATGTCCCACTCTCCGCCAGGAGCCCCCGCAGAATCCCCAGGTTGATCGGGTCCATGGGCTCGTCGTCGTCGCCTTCCTTGGGCGTTTCGAGAATCATGGGCCGATCCTGGAAACGCGGATCATTGATGAGCCGACGGAACGCTTCCAGGCCGATGTGGCCCAGACCAAGACCCGCATGGCGATCAACGCGGCTGCCGAGAGGTTTCAAGCTATCGTTGATGTGGAAGACCTTGAGGAGTGCCAGGCCCAGGCAGTCGTCGAAGTGCTGGAAACAGGCTTCAAACTCGCTGGGCGTTGTCAGGTCGAAGCCGGCGGCGTAGACATGGCACGTGTCCAGGCAGACGCCGAGGCGCTCGGGCTCGGCGACTCGTTCGCGAATGGCGGCGAGGTGCTCGAAACGATGGCCAAGGGTCGTGCCCTGACCGGCCGTCGTTTCAAGCAGCACTTGCACGCGGAATCCAGGACAGCGTCGATGGGCCTCGTCGAGAGCGGCTGAGATCCGGAGGATGCCGGCCTCTTCACCGCTACCCGTATGCGCGCCGGGATGCGTCACGAGATAATCGAGCCCCAACGCCTCGGCACGTTCGATCTCCTCGGTGAAAGCATCAATCGACTTGCGATAAAGCTCTTCCCCGGGAGTCGCCAGATTGATGAGATAGGAATCGTGAGCGGTCAGAAACTTGAGCCCAGAGGCGACGCAGGCTTCGCGGAAACGGCGAATGTCCGAATCGGTCAGCGGCTTCCCGGCCCATTGATTCGAGTTCTTCGTAAAGAGTTGAACCGTGCCACACCGAAGCGAGACGGCGGCCTGGATCGATTTCTCCAGCCCGCCCGCAATCGACATATGAGCCCCGAACAACGGCATCGATGAGGCCCCAGACGAGGAAGGATCGTGAGATATCGTCGATAATTTATGGAGAGGGTTCGAGACCGTACCAAGTAGTTCCTACAAATCCTCCGAACCTTTCATGAGCTTCAGGAGTCGTTCGTGGAGTTCTTCCTCGGCCGAGGCTGACCAGAGGAACTCGGAAGGCGGTTTGTATGCACCCTCCGCATTGAAGGTGGCCCGGGGAATCGGGCTCAGGGATAGTGACGCCAGGACCCGCGACCGGTGCCGAAGCTCGAACCCCGCAACACGACGAAGGCGGGGCACTTGCATCAGCACGGGGGCGAACACCGCTCCCGCGTCCGTCAGCAGCACATCCTGCTCGGCGAGACATTCGTTCGGGCCGCCCTCCTGGAACACGGCATTTAGCGACAGCCGGCATCGGCCGGCGATGCCCGGATCGCTGGACGCCAACAGGAAGCAAGGGCCAACGCAGGCAACGTCTTGCAGGGGCGGCAACTGCCTGACGACGCGAAGGCCTCGCTGACGATCCGAAACCACGAACTTTGAATCAAGCACTCGAAGCGACTGGTGGAATTCTCTCAGTGCCAGCCCTTGCACGCGAGCCACGGCCTTTACGTCGCCGTTCGTTACCCAAATCACCTGCCATGGCCCCAGAAATCCAGGCTTCCGTGGTAGAAAAGCCGTGACCAGCGCCTCTCGCGATTGCATCTGCGATCGACTCAAGGGGATGTCGACGGAGTACTCCGCTCCACGGCCCTCGTTGCGAAAGACAACCCTCAAGCCACTCGAAGTGAGCGATGCGAGAGGCATCGGGCTCGAGAGCACTGCACTCGCGATGAAGCCTTGACCGTGCCGGGCCACGAACCGTGGCGCGACGGTGGTCTGCTCCCCCAGCCGGACAGCCAGCGTGACCTGCGAGAACTTGAGAGCCGCGTTGAAATCCCGGGGCGACATCACGGGAAGCATCACCGGGGCGAGTCGGTGTTGTTGGAATCGAAGCTCGCACCGTGTGGACTCCGCCGGCGGCGAGAGGCGAAAGAGGAGGCGATGGTGGTCCTCGTTCTCGGCCAATAGCGTCTCGGGCAGCAATGCCGGAAGACCCGGGGCGTGCAGCGAGAAGTCCACGCGCCGTCGAGCCTTGGAGGGGAGTCGGCAGAGCACCTCCACTTCCACAAGATCTGCATTCCAGGGGATGGCCTGCTCGGTGAAGATCAGGCTCGCCTGTTGATAACGCACCGTGACGCTGAGCATCCGCGGCCACTGGCGCGAGAGTCGCCGTGCATTATTCCCGACCCAGCCGAGCCAGCGCGTGATCGAGTGCCTCATCGAGCGACTCCTCGGGGATCGGCTTGGTAACTTCGGAACAGAGCAGGCAGGTCGACGACCGCGGGATCGCGAAGCGATGCGTTCGATAAGCCGCCTCGAAGACTCCCGGAACCTGCTTGAGCGTCAGCAGCAGACTCAGCGGCGTTGGCGGAATGGCCTTGTCGAGGATTTCGAGAGTCACATTCGCGTGCAGGGCCGCGATGGCCGCGATGCTCGCTTTGCTTGCGGGGATGCTCTCCTCGGCCGTTTGAGGCACGGGGTTGGTGTAGTTTGAAGGCGGAGCCGTCTCCGCTTCCTTCACTTCCCGCTGAAGAAAGCTCGCCACGCAACCGTAACAGGGACCGGTGGGCACGAAGCGATGGGCCCAGCCGCCAATGCCGCCGCTGAGCACTTCACCCAGCGTCCAGGGCTTGTGATGTTTCCTCAGCAAGGCGTCAAAGTGATACTTCGCCCTCTCAGCATCGACCGCACAGAGGCCAAGGTCGCACGCAGCCACCTCGTTGGAAATTCGTGACTGGCTTTCCGGGGCAAGCAAGTCGAGCGGCAGCGCGTTGACCTTGATCTCGGGCCGATGTTGATGAATCCAGTCCGCCGCGAGATCCACCTTGAGCCGACCGACGCAAGAGGTGGGAAAGAGGTGCCGATGAACGTTGTGGGGCTTGTAAATGTCCGGGTCCACGATCGTGTAGTGCGTGATCCGGGGATCGCGGAGCAGGGAATCGAGGATGAGAATCCCCCCACTCCCGACACCAACTTGGAACAGCTGAGACATCGCGGCACACAGGTGGAAGATGCAAGGCTACTTGGCTTCGGGGAGCGGCCATTCGCCGGTCTCGTGCCAGATTTCGTAGCAGGCCAGCCAACGCCACGCCGCCTGGACGGCGAAGACGGCCGTGAATTTGGAAGGGTCCCATCGGCTCGTGGCCCGCACCGAGCCTTGCCGCCAAAGGCAGAGCGTTTGCCCTTCGAGCAGATGCGGACAGTGTTTCATGGGAGAGAGAATTCGCGTGTCCGGAGGCACGCTGGGGTAGCTGGAAAGCAGCCTGGTCTCCAGGCGATAGATATTGTGCATCGGCTTCAAGTCATACCGCAACACTAACGACAGTCCGACCCGAGTCGCGGAGATGCGAAACTCCGGGTCGCGGCCATCGTTATACTTCTCAATCGCCGGAATCTCGATCGTGAGAAGCCGGCGCTTGCCGAGTTCGGTATCGAGAAGGCCCATGTCGACCACGATCGCGGACATTGAATGACAAAACTGGAGAGGCCAAAGGCCAACGTGAACCGTTCAGGGTTCCAGGGCCCATCACACACGGTGCCGCGACCCCTCAGTAATGGCAGGGGACGGACTTCACGGCGTTGATCACTTCTTCTTCGGGCACATCGCTGGCCGTGCCCGCGAAGCTTGTATCCGCACGATTCATAAGCAGGGCCAGGCCTCGGTCGGCGTGGCCACGAAGTGCGATCGCCAGGTGGCGACGCTCCAGTTCACTCAACGGACGGAAGTCCATGACGCAGTCCTCCTCGACGGGCGACGACGGAACAACCTGAAGCATTCAGGCTGGCTTATGTCATCACGCGAAGCTCCTCGCGCGATGGTGTCACAACTGTGAGCGAAGTTCATGCCATTGACAGGGACCTCGATCAGGGCGTTGATTGCTGCAGAGAGGTGTGCGGAAGTGGCCGGTCCTGGCGTCCGGATCGGTCGATCGCATCGCCGTCAACCATATGATAACCGCGCGACCGGGAAAAACTCAAGAGGTCGCGGAACTTGGGTTCGCCAGGCCACGGGTTGAGCCTACGCTCCGGGTTCGCCAGGCGGCCCAGCGATCTCGATCGAGTGATCGAAGCCTCCGCGTTGGGAAATCCGCATGGCGAACCTGGATTCTCAGAGTCTCTCGGGAGTGGACCGCTTGCAAGCGCCGAGTACTACATCGGGACGTTGGGACTTCGCAGCCGAACTCGCGGCCTGGGGTCCCGGAAAGTCCCGAGACACGCCAGAAGCGATGGCCGCTCGTGCGTACTGCTCGCATGTGGCCCGAACGCACTATGAGAACTTCACGGTCGTCTCGCTCTTTCTGCCGCGTCGCCTCGTGCGACATTTCCAGGCAGTGTATGCCTACTGTCGCTGGGCTGACGATCTCGCGGATGAGACCTCCGGTGGCGAGGAAGCTCTGAGGTTGCTGGACTGGTGGCGCGAGGAATTGCACGCCTGCTACGATGGTATGCCCAGGCATCCCGTGATGGTCGCCTTGCGGGAGACCGTTCGTCGCTTCGACATTCCTCGCCAGCCCTTTCTCGATCTTCTCTCGGCCTTCGAGCAAGATCAAAAGGTGAAGGAATACGACACCTTCACCGATCTCGTCGACTACTGCCGACGCTCGGCGAACCCCGTCGGTCGACTGGTGCTGTATCTGTTCCACTGCCACGATGAGGTCCGCGGCGCCCTGTCGGACGAGGTTTGCACCGGACTGCAACTGGCGAACTTCTGGCAGGACGTTCGCAGGGATCTCGACATGGGTCGAATCTATCTTCCGAAGGAAGATCGCGAGCGTCTGGGTGAAGCGGATTCGGACCTGCGTTCCCGGCGCTTCTCGCCTGCATTCGCGGATCTGATGCGCTTCGAGGTGCAGCGGGCCCGCGGCTGCTTCGATCGCGGAAGTGCCCTGCTTCCCTTGCTGCCGGGGATGGCGCGGTTGGAAGTCTCTCTGTTCATCGCGGGGGGCAGGGCCATCCTGGATGCGGTGGAGAAACAGGGATTCGATGTGTGGTCGCGACGACCGGAAGTGAGCCATCGCGAGAAGTTCAGTCTCATGCTGCGAACCCTATGGACCGAGATCCGAACGCGACGGTGGGCATGAGGCCGTGAGCGTCTCCGCGCGTTCAGCGTCGGACCATCCAGCGTTCGGCAAGGTCGAAGAGACCTTCGACCGCCAGGGCCATCAGCGCCGCGGGAATAGCACCTTCGAGCATTAGTGAGAGGTCGCCCTTGTCGATGCCGCGGAGGATGGGGCTGCCGTAACCGCCGGCGCCGATGAAGCCGCCGAGCGTGGCCGTGCCGACGTTAATGACCGCGGCCGTCTTGATCCCCGCGAGGATCGTGGGCGCGGCGAGAGGAAGTTCGATCTGCCAGAGGATGGCCATGCGTGAGAGGCCAAGCGCCTCGGCGGATTCGCGAAGCGGTTGTGAGATCGAGATCAACCCCGCGTGCGTGTTGCGAACGATGGGCAGCAGGCTGTAGAGAAAGAGCGCCGCCACCGCCGGTGCTGGGCCGATACCGCTGCCGACGAGCCACTTCATCACCGGGATCATGAACAACAGCAGGGCGAGCGAGGGAATCGTTTGCAGGATGCTCGTCGCGGCGAGAACGATCCGCCCGAGGCGCGGGCGGCGTGCGGCGAGAATGCCCAGCGGAATCGCCGCGATCACGGCAGCGAAGAGCGAGGGCATCACCAGTTCCAGGTGCTGGAGCGTGGTCTTCCCGAGCCGGAGGGCGAGCGAGTCCTCCCTGGCCTCGATGCCCGCGGCGAGCTTTTGATTCACGAACTCGGCCGCGACAACGGCTTCATTTTCCTTGTCGCGCTGCACGAGCGTGTTCAGCCGTCGCATGTCCTCTTCCGAGATGCGGCCTTCGAGCCGGCGCAGTTGCCTCACGACCTCGGGCACGCGTTGCTCGAGGTCGTCGCGATAAAGCCAGACGGCCTCGTACGCAGGGAAGAAATTCTTGTCGTCCTCGAGGACCAACAAGTTGAATTGGGCGATCTCGCCGTCCGTGAGATAGACCTCCATGAGGTCGATTGATTTCTCCTTGAGCGCCGCGTACGCCACGGCGTGGGCCATTTCTCGCACGTCCGTTTGCGGCAAGTCATAGTGCTTCTTGAGCCCCGGCCAGCCGTCGGGGCGATCCTGGAATTCGGGGATGAACCCACAGCGCAACTCCGGGTGATTGCGAAGGTCCGAGATGGTGCGGATGCCTTTCAAGGTGGCTGTGTCCTTGTGCATGCCGAGGGCGTAATTGTTGCGGAAGCCGAGTGGCCGACTGATGCGCACACCGTGCTTCGCGAGCGCCGCGGCCAGGTCCGGCGGGTTGCTCTTGAGGATCTGCTCTGTAATCGTGCCGGTGTACTCCGGGTAAACGTCAATATCGCCTTGTGTGAGTGCAAGCCAGACGGCAGGCGTGCCGCCGAGGTCTCGGCGATGAACGTCGACGCCCGCCTGCCGCGCAAGTTGCACGGCCATCTCCGCGAGCAGAATCGATTCCGTGAACTTCTTGTCGCCCACGTTGACCACGGGCTGCGGCGCTGCCGGCCGCGGCGACGAGCACCCGGCGAGCAAGGCCAACGCGAGGAGCGAGGTTCGCTTCACGACGCCTCTCCAGGCACTTGCGGCCCGCGTTGGGCCTGGATGAATCGCGTCACGAACGGGTCCGCGGGGCGATGCCAGAGGTCCGCGGGGGTGCCGTCCTGAACGATGCGGCCGTCCCGCAGCAGCACCAGGCGGTCCGCGAAGAACGCCGCTTCGCCCAGGTCGTGCGTGACGAGCACCACGGTCTTGCCCAGCGACTGGAAGATAACGCGAAGATCGTCCTGCAAGTCCGCCCGCACGAGCGGGTCGAGGGCGCCGAGCGGTTCGTCGAGGAGCAACGCCGCGGGGTCGAGCATAAGGGCACGCATGAGGCCGACGCGTTGCCTTTGCCCGCCGGAAAGCTGCTGCGGATGGCGTTCGAGCATCTCCGGCGGCAGGCGTGCGAGGACGGCAAGTTCACTCACGCGGTTTTCGATCCTTCTGCGTTCCCAGCCCAGGTGCCTTGCCATGAGCGCGACGTTCCCGCGAGCGGTGAGGTGCGGAAAAAGGCCGCCGTCCTGGATGACGTACCCCACTCGCTGGCGAACCTGGCGAACGGTTTCGGCTGTGACCGGCGAACCATCAAAGCTCACGACGCCAGCGTCCGGCGACACCAGCCCGATAAGCACGCGCAGCAGCGTGGACTTGCCGCAGCCGCTCGGGCCGATGAGGGCAGTGGTCTTGCCGACCGGCATGTCGAGCGAAGTGGGCCCGAGCGCGGCCCGCCCAGAGTACGACTTCACGACTTCGACCAGTCGAAACATCACGCCACCACAAGTGATGACCCATGCACACTCAGGTGCAGCACCGCGAAGTACCGCTTCTCATCCATCCACGCTTCGTCGAGCCGCCAGCCGCACAGCCCGGCTCGCGACCGGAATTCGTCCAGGTCGTACTTGTACGAATTCTCGGTATGGATCGTTTCATCCTTCCGAAACTCGAACGAGTGGTCGCCTACACGCACGCACTGATTGCGGCGGCTCACGAGGTGCATCTCGACCCGCGAACGCTCACGATTGTAAAACGCCCGATGGCTGAATGCGTCCCGCTCGAATTCACCTGCGAGTTCGCGGTTGATTCTCACCAGCAGGTTCCCGTTGAATGCGGCAGTCACGCCTGCACGGTCATTGTACGCCGCTTCCAGAATCGCCGGATCTTTCCGCAAATCGAGTCCGAGAAGTAAGCCGCCGCCGGGGCCGACAAGTCCCGCGATGCGTCGAAGCAGTGCATCCGCGTCCGTGGGTTCAAAGTTGCCGAGAGTCGAACCGGGAAAGTAAACCGTGCGTCGCGCTTCGGGCACCAATGGCAAGGGAAAGTCTCGCGTGAAATCCGCACAGACGGGGAGCACGGTGAGCCGCGGATATTCCCGGCTCAACTCGGCTGCCGCGTCGCGAAGATGGCGGCCGGAGACATCGACCGGAACATAACCGGCGGGTTGAGGCAATTGGTCGAGCAGAAGCCGAACCTTGAGCAAGCTGCCCGCTCCGAACTCGATCAACAGCGAATGCGGGCCGCAACGCGCTGCCATCGCGCCCGCATGGCTGCGCATGATGCAGCGTTCGATGCGAGTGAGGTAATACTCGTCCAGTTCCGTGATGCGGTCGAAGAGCCGTGAGCCAGCGTCGTCGTAAAAGTACTTCGCCTTCAGGTGTTTTCGCGGCGCGGCGAGCCCTGCAAACACGTCGGCCAGGAAAGCGGTGTTCTCGATCGTGGAAATGGTGGCCATCATGCGGGTGTGTCCTTCGCGAGTCGGAGTCCGGAAAACTGCCAGCGGGTGTCGGGCGGGAAGAAGTTGCGATAAGTCGAACGCAAGTGGCCCGGCGGCGTGACGCACGAACCGCCTCGGAGCACCATCTGGTTGCACATGAACTTGCCATTGTATTCGCCGATGGCGCCGGCCGCGGGACGATAGCCGGGATACGCGCTGTACGGACTGGCGGTCCATTCCCAGACGTCGCCGAAGAACTGGCCGTGGCCCGGATCCGCGGCGGGATGCAGACGCGCGGAGTCGAGGAAGTGGCCAGTCGGAGTGCGAGCCACGGCCGATGTTTCCCATTCCGCCTCGGTCGGCAACCGTGCTCCAGCCCAGCGGGCGAAGGCGTCCGCTTCGTAATAACTGACATGGCAGACCGGCTCATCGCGATCGAGCTTTCGCATGCCGCGAAGCGTGAAGCTCGACCAACCTGACGCGGTCATTTCCCAGTAGAGCGGCGATGTCCAGCCATGCTGTTGCCGGGCGGCCCAGCCGTCGGAGAGCCAGAGCGTTGGCGTATCGTATCCCCCATCATCGATGAACGCGAGATACTCGCCCACCGTGACCGGTCGCGAGGCGATCTGGAAGGCCTGGAGGAACACGCGGTGTCGCGGCGCTTCGTTGTCGAACGCGAACCCCGCGCCGGCATGGCCGACCTCGCGCACGTCCTCGGCAAACGATTCCCAGCGAAGCGATCGAGCCTCGCGAGCATCGTCCTTCGCGAATTCCGACGGGAGATACGCCGGCCGCAGCGGGTTCAGCCCGAAGGCGTGCTTCAGATCGGTGAGCAGCAGTTCCTGGTGTTGCTGTTCGTGATGGAGCCCGAGTTCCACGAGTGGAGCGATGGCGTCGAGGTTTTCGAGCAAGGTCAGTATTCGTTCATCGACGGCCCGGCGGTAGTCGTTCACCTCGGCGACGGTCGGACGCGATAATAGCCCCCGAGCCGAACGCGGCCAACGTTCACCGACAGCGTTGTAGTACGAATTGAACAGAAACCCAAACCGCGGATGGTGCGGACGGAAGTTCGGCTCGTGCCCGGCCAGGATGAACGTTTCGAAGAACCAGGTGGTATGCGCGAGGTGCCACTTCGGCGGGCTGCAATCGGGCATCGATTGCAAGCTGTAGTCCTCGATTGCGAGGGGTTCGCACAAACGGCTGGTGCAGCCACGGATCTCGCGATACCGCCTGCTAAGTGTCCAGGAATTCTCGCTCGGTGCGGAGCCGTTCATTTCCGTCCCCTCGCATACGCCAGTGTGCGACGATTCGCGCTCATCCCTTCCGATCGACCTCGTCCCGTAATTTTGAGATTCCGTTCCGAAACGACCACGCCATCTTATTCGCGATCGGATGTCGCGGTGTCACTCGTTTACCGGACGGGGCTTGACAAAACCCCTTGGGACTCCGAGGATCGTGTTTAGCTTTTCCCCCTTTTCTCGGAGCCAGTCGGCATGCCTCCCCCCGCGCAACCCCGAAGGACTTGGACGGTCCTTCTCGGTTGCCTGACGATTGTTGGGCTGGGACTCGCGCCGACGTGGGTCGCGTTGCAAAGGACGCTTTCGAACGACGCTCGCTCAATCGTGGAGCCATCGAAGGTTCATACTTGGTCGCCAAGCGTGGCGGCTCCCGCTGACTCTCCGCCATCCCCGGCGGCCGGGAAACTCGCTCCTGAACGAAAACGACCGCAACCCACAGCCCCCACTTCGATCGCAGGTTCCCGCACGCAGGAGAGCCGGGGCCTGGTGAGTCGTATCGAGATGAGGCAGGCAGGCGAGGTCGGTTCTTCAACCTCCGCCACAGTGGCTGGCGGGTTGCCCTGGCGCTTTCCGATTAGTGTTTCAGGAACCGCAACTCGGTCGAATCTGATCGGATTCCTGACGACTCGTGGTGGTGACCTCGCCAGGGCGAACGACGCACCTCCTGCCTCGATGACGACTCAGCAGACGACGCCGGCCTACGTTTCACGACGGAACACCGCGACCAGCCCGGTGGCTATCTCAGCGGGGTCCGTACCAACCCTGGCTCCGCTTCTTGTGAGGCCGCTGGCACGGCCAGCTTCTTCATCGGTCGCTTCGCTTCCAGTTGTGACATCCCTTCTCGATCCCCTGCCGAGAACGGCGACGATCACTTCGCCCCTGACGAAGATCGTCACGAAGACCAGCACTGGAGGCGGGTCGCCTTTGATTTACGGAGTAAATTACTTCGTGAGCGTGGGCATCGACATCGGGGCGAGCCTCGGCGCGACGACCTTCTACAACGCGGGCTACGCGGGCGGAAATGCTCGCGTCGCGAACATTGAGGGCGGCACGCCATGGCGCGGCCATGAGACGCTCGACTGGATCCTTGCTGCGAACATCTTCAGCCCCGGCCTCGCACTTTCGGAGAGTACGACACCCGTCTCCACCACCCAGCACGCCACGGGGGTGACGCAGGTCATGGTCGGCAAGGCGCCCGCCGGCTCGACATTCGCCGAGGCTCAGAAGGGGATCGCGTACGGAGTGCCGGCCACGCAGTTCTTCGCGGGCAACATCGCTTCCACGATCGATACCAGCACAGGCTCGTTCAACTTCGAAGTCGCGGACATGCGAGCCGCATACACCACGGCCCTGATCACCGGAGTGAACGGCAACCCAGCGAACCGCGTCGATGTGGTCAACAGCAGCTACGGCGGCGATACGACCAGCGGCAATCTGGACGGACTGGCGAAAGTACTCGACTCCGTCGTCTTCGCCGCGAACGCGACCCGTGGCAGCACGATGGTGATCGCAGCGGGCAACTCCGGTCCAGGCGCGAATACGCTCGGCAGCCCAGCGAGTGGGTACAACGCTCTCGTCGTGGCGGCACTCGGCGAACTCAGCTCCGATCCGCAACGGCTGATCACGTACAACTCAGTCGCAGCCTTCAGCAGTCGCGGGCCTGCAGTCTACTTTCAGCCCAGCTTGGCCACAGATGAAGTCGGAACCGCAACGGCGCTCGGCCGAGCCCGAGTTGACATCGCGGCTCCGGGCGTGAACAACCTCCTCGCCTACTACGATGGCACGCCCCCGGCGAGCACCCTGTACTCAATTGGTTCTGGAACCAGCTTTGCCTCACCTACCGTGGCCGGCGGGGTCGCTCTGCTCGCGGACTACGCCCGCTCGCCGCAGGGCCTGGCCGATCCCACCTTCGCGACGGATGGCCGAGTCATCAAGGCTGTGCTCATCAACTCCGCGGACAAGACCAGCGGCTGGAACAACGGCCAAACCTGGAACGGCACCACCTGGAACACCACGCAAGGCCTCGACTACGCTGCCGGCGGCGGACGCATGAACCTCGACCAGGCCTACCGACAGTACGCGAACACCGCGACGAATACAGTCACACAACTGATCAACCCCACAGAAACCGGGCCCATCACTGTCACCTCCACCGGCTGGGCCCGCGCCACGCTCGACCGACCGAACGCCAGCACATCGGCGAATGTCGATTTCGTGATCTCGGGAACGCTTTCAAAATACACCGAACTGAACACGACACTCTCGTGGTTCGTGAACCGTATCTCGGACGTCTCGGGGAACGCTGCGGAGATCGGCTTCCACAATCTCAATCTCGAAGTGTGGCGAACCGACGCCAGCGGCAACCCCGTCACACTCGTCGGCAGTTCCGCGTCGCACGCCAACAACACCGAGCACCTGTCGTTCCTCATCCCGCAGGATGGGACCTACCTCGTTCGTGTCACACGCCCGTCTGGAACTGCTGGCACGTACTACTCGTTCGCGGGGGATACCACGTCGGATGTCTTCGGCCTCGCATGGATGTCCCGGCCGGGCTTGGTCGCGACCAGCGGCGCGAACACGAATATCGGAGGGACCGATACGCGGGCGAACGTGCTCATCGCGCCCGATCTCGGCCAGTCGGCGAGCCTCACCCTATTCGCACAGCAGATGACCGTACTCAACCGCGTCTTCGTCGGAGGCAACGATCTCGGCGCAGGCGGAACAGGATCGCTCTCGCTCATCAGCTCGGTCTTCACCGTCAATAACGCGATGCGAGTCTACCCCGGCGCCTCGCTCAGCGTAGCGGACTCCGGGATCGGCTACGGCATCCTCGCGCTCGATCCGGGCTCCTCGTTCACGGTCTCCGGCTCGTCCCTGCTGCAGTTCTCGCAAATCAACACCTCCGTCCCGCTCGTCGTACCCAGCGGTTCGTCCACGTTCTACACGTTCATGGACACAACCGGCGCAAACGTTGGGCGGTACAACCTGCTCTCGGCGGTGGCGACGTTCGAAGTGGCCGGGACCGTCAGTATGGAACCACTGATCGCAGGTGCGTTCGACCTCGTGAAGAATGGTGTCGGTACGCTCGTTCTCTCCCCCGGATTTGGTGGCGCCAACCTCTACACAGGCACCACACAAGTGACCGCCGGCACCCTGCAACTCGGCAGCGGTGGCGGCATCCCGGTGAACGGCAACATCATCGTCGCCAGCGGCGGCACCTTTGACCTCAATGCTCAGAGCAACACTAACACGACCGCGATCGGCCGCATCACACTCAATGGCGGCCTGCTCACGAACACCGGCGGCACCTCCGAGTATTACGCCAACCAGGTCGTCACCACCGGCGGCACCATCAACTTCTCGCTCGCCACGGACTTTGCCCTCCATCTCCTTGGCAGCGGGGCCACGATTTCCACGAACGCCTCGGCGAGCACCACGACGTGGACCGCCAGCGGCACGACCCGCTTACTGAACGACACCACCGCCGCCCTTCCGATCCAGGTGGCCCCCGGAACGACGCCCAGCGGCATCGACCTCGATTTCGGTGCGATCCTGAGCCGGGCCGGAACCTCGACCTCCTTCGCCAAGACTGGGTCCGGCACCTTACGGATCACCAACGCGGGCAACACCGCGGACCTTCAGCTACTCGCGGGGAGAGTCCGCGTCGACGACTTCGCCGCGCTCGGTAGCGGTTCCATCACTCTCAATGGCGGCACGCTGAGTTACGCCGGAGCGACCGCATCCTCATCGAAGTGGCTCACGATTGCCAGCAACGGGGGCGCTCTCGAAGTCACTTCGCCGGGATCACTCCTTACGCTTACAAACGAGATCGCCTTCGGGGCATTCGCCTTCACCAAGTTGGGGTCGGGAACGCTGAACCTGACGGGAACGAATACCGGCACACCCGCCGCGGTGGCGATCGTAAACGCGGGCATCCTTCAAGTCGGAGTCTTGGGGGGCCTTCCCGAAGGTTCGCGAGTGAACGTGAACTCGGGCGGCACGCTCCACCTCTCGGCCAGCCCCGTCGCGAACGTCCGCGTTTTCGCCGGAGGCACGGTGGCTGGGACCAGCGGCCTCGCAGCAGGGAGTGAGTTGACGATCGACGGAATCCTCGCGCCCGGGGCTCCCGGTGCAGGCAATCGCGGCTCGCTGAGCGTAGGCGGCAACGTCGCGTTTAACGCCGGCGGCCGCTACAACTGGGATGTGTCCCACGTGCCCTCCGCCGGTGGTGCCGGCCTCGACTGGGACTTCCTCACCGCAACTGGCAGCCTCAACGGCACCGCAAGTTCCACGACCCGCTTCGAAGTCGTCGTCTCCGCCGCCGGCCCCGTGAATGGTTTCAGCAACCAAACCTCGTATGCGTGGACCATCGCACACTTCGATGGAGCCGTCTCGCTCATCGACACGTCGTTCTTCGTCACACCCCAGAACTGGACCGGCAGCAATGATCTCGGCGGCGGATCCTTTTCACTGCTCGTCTCTGGTCAGGATCTCCAGGTCTCCTTCACACCGGTTCCCGAACCAACCACCGCCTTAACCTTCGCAGCCCTCGGCCTCGCCTTCCTCCACCGCCGATCTCGTCGCCACTTTCAACAGCGTTGGGCGAATCTCAGGGGTGCTAAAGTCCCTTGCAGACATGCTGAAGGCTGGACCCGCCCGGCTTGAGCTTCGCATCACGGAACTCGGGCAAGCCGGAGTCCGATGGTGTAGTAGCGGATCGCCGGACCATACCGGTACCGGATACTCACCGCGCAGGCCGCCGCGGTGGAGTGCCAGGAACCGCTGCGAGTCACTCGCTCCGGGGCTCCGTCCGCCTTCATCAGCATCTCCTCGTTCCACTCACGCACGTTTCCGTGCATGTCGTACAAACCGAACGTATTTGGACGCTTCTCACCCACCGCATGAGAACGGCCTTCGATGTTCTTGTCGAACCACGCATACTCCAGCAAGTCCTCATCACGATCACCA
>Ga0105044_10000164_pt1 | contig 73081 bp, 68 predicted proteins | sample MAT01_FD_78092 | JGI IMG/M metagenome (GOLD analysis project Ga0105044, IMG submission 78092) | Freshwater microbial communities from Lake Fryxell liftoff mats and glacier meltwater in Antarctica - MAT-01 | ecosystem: Environmental > Aquatic > Freshwater > Ice > Liftoff microbial mat | place...
CCGGTTGCTAATAGCGATAATGCTCCGATTTGAACGGCCCCTCGACGCTCACACCAATGTAGTCCGCCTGATCCTTGCGCAGTTCGGTCAGCCTGACCCCGATCTTCTTGAGGTGCAGGCGGGCGACCTTTTCATCCAGCGACTTGGGCAGGATGTAGACGCCGGGGACATATTCGCTGCCCTTGGTCCACAGTTCCATCTGCGCCAGCACCTGGTTGGTGAAGGACGCACTCATCACGAATGACGGATGCCCGGTGGCATTGCCGAGGTTCAGCAGGCGACCCTCGGACAGCAGGATGATTCGATTGCCGTTCGGCATCTCGATCATGTCCACCTGTTCCTTGATGTTGGTCCACTTGTGGTTCTTCAGCGCCGCCACCTGAATCTCGTTGTCGAAGTGGCCGATGTTGCCGACGATCGCCATGTCCTTCATCGCGCGGATATGCTCGATGCGGATGACGTCCTTGTTGCCGGTTGTGGTGATGAAGATATCGGCGGAGGACATCACATCCTCCAGCAGCACAACCTCGAATCCGTCCATCGCGGCCTGCAGCGCGCAGATCGGATCGACCTCCGTCACCTTCACTCTTGCGCCGGCCCCCTGCAACGACGCCGCAGACCCCTTTCCGACATCGCCGTAACCGCAGACCACGGCGACCTTGCCGGCCATCATCGTGTCGGTCGCGCGACGGATGCCGTCCACCAGCGATTCCTTGCAACCATACTTGTTGTCGAACTTGGACTTGGTGACGCTGTCGTTGACGTTGATCGCCGGGAAGGGCAACTGGCCCTTCTTGTGAAGATCATACAGGCGGTGCACGCCGGTGGTGGTTTCTTCCGAGACGCCCCTGATGTCAGCCTTGGTCTTGGTGAACCAGCCGGGGCTTGCGGCAATGCGCTTCTTGATCTGGGCCTTGATTACCACTTCCTCTTCCGAGGCCGGCACCGGCAGGATCTCTTCCCCCGCTTCGGCGCGCGCGCCAAGCAAGACGTAGAGTGTCGCGTCCCCGCCATCGTCCAGGATCATGTTCGCGCCTTCGGCAAACATGAACGACCGGTCAAGGTAGTCCCAATGCTCTTCCAGCGTCTGACCCTTGATCGCAAAGACCGGCGTGCCGCTCAGGGCAATGGCGGCTGCGGCGTGATCTTGCGTCGAGAAGATGTTGCACGAAGCCCAGCGCACATCGGCACCCAGCGCGGTCAGCGTTTCGATCAGCACTGCCGTCTGGATCGTCATGTGCAGGCTGCCCACGATCCGCGCGCCCTTCAGCGGCTGACTGGCGCCGAACTCCTCGCGGCAGGCCATCAAACCCGGCATCTCGGTTTCGGCAATCACCAGTTCCTTGCGGCCGAATTCGGCCAGCGCAATATCCTTGACGATGTAATCATTCGGCATCCGCCGTACTCCTTGATCCGAACTTCCGAAGCCCCATAGCAGTTGCGGCGGGCGGCGACAATTGCGATGCTGTGTCGCGTGGTTCGACGATCACGCGACACGCCCGCTGACTGAGGCAGATCAAGGCGCTGATCGTCTGCACAGGTATCCTTTGCGCGATTCCAGTCCCATCGGAGGTAACGCCTGTGACATTGCCGAAAACCATGAAAGCCGCCGTCTGCGCGCAACTGGGAGCACCCTTGGATGTGCGCGAAGTGCCGGTGCCGCAGATCGGCCCCGGACAGATTCTGATCCGAATCCGCGCCTCTGGGGTGTGCCACACCGACCTGCACGCCGTCTCGGGCGACTGGCCGGTCAAGCCGCAACCGCCGTTCATTCCGGGCCATGAAGGCGTGGGGGAGGTGGCCGCGGTCGGTCAGGGGGTCACCCATCTGAAAGAAGGCGACCGGGTCGGCGCGCCTTGGCTGCACACGGCCTGCGGTCGCTGCCCGCATTGTGTGGGCGGCTGGGAGACACTGTGCGAAAGTCAGCAGATGACCGGCTACACCGTGGACGGCGGCTATGCCGAGTTTGTGCGGGCCGATGCCAACTTTGTCGGGCAGTTGCCGGACGGGCTGGAGTTTGGCGCTGCCGCGCCTGTGCTTTGTGCCGGGGTGACCGTTTACAAGGGGCTGAAGGAAACCGAAGCGCGCGCCGGTCAATGGGTCGCAATCTCTGGCATCGGCGGGCTGGGGCATATGGCGGTTCAATATGCCAAGGCGATGGGTCTGCACGTCATTGCCATCGACATTGCCGAGGAAAAGCTCGCGTTGGCGCGCAGTCTGGGGGCGGACATCGCGCTGAATGCGGTTGATACCGATGTGGTGTCAGAGGTGCAAAAGCTGGTGGGCGGCGTGCATGGCTGTCTGGTCACCGCCGTGTCGAACGCGGCGTTTGCCCAAGGTGTCGGCATGTTGCGGCGCGGGGGGTTTCTGTCGCTGGTCGGATTGCCGCCCGGTAATTTCCCGCTGCCGATCTTTGAAGTGGTGCTCAAGCGGATCACCGTGCGCGGCTCGATCGTCGGCACCCGCAATGATCTGCGCGAGGCTTTGGCCTTTGCCGGCGAAGGCCGCGTGGCCACGCATTTCAGTTGGGACAGTCTGGACAACATCAACGCAATTTTTGACCGGATGAGGGCGGGTCAGATCGACGGGCGCGTGGTGCTGCGCATCTGATCTTGAGCCCGGCGCGTGGCCGGGTCATCTTGGCGCGGGGCAACCGGGGGCGGGCATGGCGAAGGTGGCGCGCGCGTGGCAACGGATGCTCTCGGGCCGCAGGTTGGACCTGCTCGACCCGACCCCGGTCGATATCGAGATCGAGGACATCGCGCATGGCCTCGCATTCGTTGCGCGCTGGAACGGGCAGACCCGTGGCGACTGGCCCTATTCGGTGGCCGAACATTCGCTGCTCGTGGCTGACATCTTTGGCCGGATCGCGCCGCCGACGCAACCACGCTGGCATCTCGCGGCACTTCTGCACGACGCACCGGAATATGTCATCGGCGACATGATCAGCCCGGTCAAATCGGCAGTTGGCCCGGCGTATGGCGAGATGGATGTCCGGTTGACCGCAGCCGTTCATTTGCGTTTTGGCTTGCCCGCCGTGCTGCCTGCGCCGGTGAAAAAGGCGATCAAGGCGGCGGACCGGGTATCGGCCTGGCTGGAAGCGGTTCAGATCGCAGGTTTCTCGCAGCCCGAGGCCGACAAGCTGTTCGGCCGGCCGGACGCGGCGGTGCTGGCGGGACTTCAGATACGGCTGCGTCCCCCCGCAGTGGTGCGGGCGGATTTCATGGCGCGGCATGCGGCCTTGCTGGCGCGCTGCATCTGAAATTCATCGGAACATGCCGGTCAGCGTGACCCAGCGGCCACGGGCCGGAACCTCGGCGCTTGCTGCGCGAACGGATGGACGTCGCCATCCGCTATGGTGACGGTGCCTGGCCGGGGATGGAGGCGCGCTTTCTGGCCTCGGCCCGGCTGGTGGTGGCCGGCGCGCCGTCGCTGGTGGAGAGCGGGCCGACCACAGCCGACCTCGCCGGGACTGCCTGGATACTGTCGCCCGACTGGCCCGAGCAGGACGATTATCTGCGCTGCCTCGGGCTCGATCCGCGAGCGCTGTCGCGCACCGATATCCGGGACGAGGATCTGTCGATCGCCGCGGCCCGGCAGGGGATGGGTCTGGTGATGGAAAGTGTGGCTCTGGCGGAAAGTGCGGTGGACGAGGGGGCGCTGGTGCTGGTGCACGACAGTCGCGACCATTTGCTGGCCTGTATCATCGTCACACCTTCCGGACCGCAGCGTCGCGCGGTCCGGCAGTTTCTGGCCTGGCTGGCCGAGGCGGCCTCAGGACTGGCGTCCTTGCTAGACCATCAGGTCTTCGGGCCGCTTGCCTGCCTTCAGCGCCGATTCAAACCAGCGCGGCTTGCGACCGCGACCGGACCAAGTGTCATGGGCATCGGCGGGGTTGGCATATTTCGGCGCGGCGGCCGCGCGCTTGCGCACCGGGGCAGCCGCCCCCGTCAGTTCGGCCAGCGAATAGCCCAGTGTGCGGGCCTTGTCTTCCAGCTCGGCCATCGCTTCTTTCTTCTTGCGGTCCTCGAACGACGCAATTGCCTTTGCCACTTGGGATTGAAGATCCCGCAATTCCTTCTGCGTCAGAGAGTTGAGATTCACGTCCACGGTCACGTCCTTTTTGTTTTCCAGACTGCAGGAATAGGACGGATTGATTTGCAAATCAAGACAGCTGTCACCTCGGGCTGCGTTTGGCCAAGATCCGCTGCAACGTACGCCGGTGCATCGAAAGCCGGCGCGCGGTTTCTGAAACGTTGCGCTCGCACATTTCATAGACCCGCTGGATGTGCTCCCATCTGACCCGATCCGCCGACATCGGGTTTTCGGGGGGCTGCGGCATGTGTTCGCCGCGCTGCAGCAGGGCGTTGGTCACGTCATTCGCGTCGGCGGGTTTCGAGAGATAATCGGTCGCGCCGAATTTAACCGCCGCAACCGCGGTGGCAATTGCGCCGTAGCCGGTCAGCACCACGATCCGGCAATCGGGCCGCCGCTCGCGCAGGCATTCGACCACGTCCAGCCCGTTGCCGTCCTCCAGCCGCAGATCGACCACGGCATAGGCCGGCGGCCGTGCCATCGCAATCGCCCGGCCTTCGGCAACGCTTTCGGCAGTTTCTGGCAGAAAGCCCCGCTTTTCCATGGCTTTGGCCAATCGCTTGACGAATGGCTCGTCATCATCCACCAGCAAAAGCGACCGGTCCGCCCCGATGTCCGCGTGCATCTCGTCTGCCATCTGCCCGTCCTTGTGAGATTTCGGTATTGTACAAGGTAGACCGCAGCGCCTGTCAGGTCAAACCGGCCCGTCTCAGCCGGCTTCCACGTAACAGGCGACCCGCTCGGCCATTTCGCCGGGCCGGGTTTCGCGGCGAAAGAAGTCGACAAAGCCCACATCCGGCAACACCAGATAAGTGAACGTCGAATGATCCATCAGATAATACGCGTCGCCGGTTTCCTGCTTCTTGTAGTACGTCCGATAGGCCCCGGACGCGGCGGCAACCTGTGCCTCCGATCCGGTCAGCCCGATCATCGCCGGATGCAGGTCTTTGGTGATGGCGGCCATGACCTCGGGGGTATCGCGGGCCGGGTCGATCGATATGAACACCGGCGTGACCTCAATGCCGCGGGCAGCCAGCAGGTCCACCGCCTCGGCATTCCGGGCATTGTCGAGCGGACAGACATCGGGGCAGAACGTGTAGCCGAAATAAAGCAGCGACGGTTTGGTGATCACTTGCCGGTCGGTGACGGTCTCTCCGGTTTGGTCGATCAACGTGAAGGGCCCGCCCAGATCGCCGCCGCCCACGACGCCGCCCCGGCATTCGGCAAAGACATCGGCGCTGCGCAGGGCGTAAATCGAATACAGCGTGCCGCCCAGCAAGGCCGCCACTGCCGCCACCGCAATGCCTGCAAGGAGTTTTGTCATCTGGTGTGCTCCGGTTTGATTTGGCGCATGGCCATTTTGGCTCATTGATCAGGCACAACGTCGCGCTTAACAAGGACCATCCTGCCGCACTCCTGATCACAAGGCCTTGCATGCTGTCCCCCGGACCCGGCCTGATCTTTCGCCCCGAGCGGACCGACTGGGTGCGCTTGCGCACGCTGATCCTGCTGCGGTGGATGGCGATTGCCGGGCAACTGGTGGCGATCGTCGTGGCCGATCGGCTGGTCGGGCTGCAACTGCCGCTCGGTCTGTGCTATCTGGCGGTCGGGGCCTCGGTGATCGCCAATCTGGTGTCGAATGTCGTGTTTCCTGAAAACAAGCGCCTGTCCGAGGCCGAGGCTCTGGCGACCCTGTTGTTCGACGTGTCGCAACTGGCCTTTCTGTTGTATCTGACCGGCGGGCTGAACAACCCGTTCGCCCTGCTGATCCTGGCGCCGGTGACCATTTCTGCCTCGGCGCTGGAGGTGAGGACCACGCTGGTGCTGGGGATTGTGGCGACCCTGCTGGTGACCGTGGCGGGGATCTTTCACTTGCCGTTGCGGATGGCCGACGGAACCACCCTTTCGGTGCCGGCGCTGTTCGAGTTCGGCTTCTGGTTGTCGATCGTGATCGGCCTGGTGTTTCTGGGCGTCTATTCGCGCCGGGTCTCAACCGAGATCCGCACGATGTCGGATGCGCTGCTGGCCACGCAGATGGCACTGGCGCGCGAGCAGAAACTGACGGACCTCGGGGGTGTCGTGGCAGCAGCAGCGCATGAGTTGGGCACGCCCCTGGCCACGATCAAGCTGGTCAGCGCCGAAATGATCGACGAGTTGGCGCAGTTCCCCGACCTGCAACAGGACGCCCGTCTGATCCGCGAACAGGCCGACCGGTGCCGCGACATCCTGCGCTCGATGGGGCGGTCGGGCAAGGATGACCTGCATCTGCGCAAGGCCCCGCTGGCGGCCGTTCTCGCCGAAGCGGCAGAGCCGCACCGCGACCGCGGCAAGACCATCGTGTTCACCGACCTGCATGGCCCCGAAGGGTCCGCGCGGCAGCCCGAGATCCTGCGTCGCCCCGAACTGATCCACGGGTTGCGCAACCTGATGCAGAACGCCGTCGATTTTGCGCGCAGCACGGTCTGGGTCGATGGCGAATGGACCGCCACGCGGATCATCGTGCGCATCGTCGATGACGGCGAGGGGTTTGCGCCGCAACTGATCGGGCGGATCGGCGATCCGTTCCTGCGGTTTCGCCGGGCCGACCAAGACAGCCAGAAGCGACCCGAATACGAGGGAATGGGTCTTGGCCTGTTCATCGCCAAGACCCTGCTGGAGCGGACCGGCGCCGAGTTGACCTTTGCCAACGCCGCCGATCCGTTTCTCGCCAGAGATGAGCGCCCCGACCGCTGCGGTGCCCTCGTCGAGGTGCGCTGGCCGATCAATGCCCTGTTGGCGCCGCCTGATCTGGCGCAGGGGCCGAACACGCCGATCGAGAGGTGATCCCGGCACCGCCTGCAGCGTCCGGCCTTCGCGCCGAGGATTAACGCATCGTTAAGACTATCGCCCTTAGGTTGATCTTTGGTGAATGACTGCGGGCGGACCTGACATGCTGATGGACTGGGTTTTGGGCACCGGCATTGTGTTGACGTCGCTGATATCGGCTGTGGCAGGGGTCTTTCTGATCTCGGTCCTGCCGGGCAGACCAGGCAGGGGCGACGGCAGCATCTTTTCCGATGCCACGCCGGGGGCAGTCTATCTGTTCGACGCTGACGTGCTGGTCGATGCCTCGCCGGCCGCGCGGGCGCTTCTGGCGACCTGCCCCAGCCGCGGTGGCCCCTGGGTCCGGCTGATGGCCTATCTGGCCCCGCATTTCCCCGATCTCGATGCGCGACTGCTGCGCCTGGCGCAGGAGGGCAGCCTGACGCTGACCTCTTCTCCCCCCGCTGGAAATCCACTGGTTCTGCAAGCCGAGGCGCGCGGCGGGCTGGTGCGCCTCATGCTGGTCGACCCCGACCGTGGCGAGCGTGTGGCGGGGCCCGACCCGCTGGTGCAGCGCGCGCTGCAAGAAGAGCTGGACCTGCTGCGTCAGATCACGGCCCTGTCACCGGCGCTGGTGTGGCGCGAGGCGGCAGAGGGCGAGGTCGTCTGGGCCAATGCCGCCTATCTGGGGCGGGCGAGCGGGCAACTGGCGGCGGGGCAGGATCTGTCATGGCCCCTGCCGCGCCTGTTTGACCGTACGGCGGCCTCGCAGGGGGCGGTCGGGCAGCGTCAGCGTCTGGTGTTGCCCGGCGGCGAAGTTGCGTGGTTCGACCTGGTCGGCTTTGCCGAAGAAGCAGGCCGCCTGCTGTTCGCCCTGCCTGCCGATGCCGCCGTGCAGGCCGAAGGGGCGCTGCGCGATTTCATGCAGACCCTGACCAAGACCTTTGCGCATCTGCCGATCGGTCTCGCGATCTTCGACCACAGCCGCCAGTTGCAATTGTTCAATCCGGCGCTTCTGGACCTGACCGGCCTGCCGGTGGATTTCCTGTCGATGCGCCCGTCGCTGCTGTCGGTGCTCGATGCAATGCGCGACCGCGCGATGATCCCCGAGCCGAAGGACTACCGGGGCTGGCGCCGGCAGTTGATCGAGATGGAGAAGGCCGCCGTTTCAGGGTCTTACGAAGAAACCTGGAGCCTGCCGGGCGGCCAGACCTACCGGGTGATCGGCCGTCCGCACCCCAATGGCGCGATTGCACTCATGATCGAGGATATCTCGACCGAAATGTTGCGGACCCGGCGGTACCGCGCCGATCTGGAGTTGGGGCAGTCGGTGATCGACGAAGTCGATGCGGCGCTCGCGGTCTTCTCGGAATCCGGGCAACTGGTCATGTCGAACGCGGCCTACTCCGTGCTTTGGGGCCACGATCCGGCTGCGGCACTGGGAGAAGGTTCCGTGCGCAGCCTGTGCGCGCATTGGCGGCTGCAAAGCGCGCCCAACGCCGTCTGGGCCGAGGTCGAGGATTTCGTGGCCAATCCTGGCGAGCGGCAGGCGTGGTCGGCCGAGGTGCGGTTGCTGGACGGCAGACTGCTGAGCTGCCGGTTTGCGCCCTTGGCGGCAGGGGCGACGCTGGCGGCCTTCCACACCGGCCGGTCGGGCGATGTGGTACCCGCGCGCGTCGCCGCCTCGCTCAAGACCGCCTGACCAAACACGACCCCTCGGGGCTTGCGGCCCGACAGGGGCGGTGTAGGCTCCCCCGATGGGTCTGACGCAGTTTCTGGCCGATGAGGCAGCGACCGACCGGCTGGCGGTCTGGCTCGCCCCGCGTCTGCGGGCCGGGGACTGCGTGCTGTTGTCAGGCCCGATCGGGGCCGGCAAATCGCATCTGGCCCGCGCGCTGATCCGTGCCCGCCTCGGGCGCGCCGAAGAGGTGCCCTCGCCCAGCTTTACCCTTGTGCAGGTCTACGATGCCCCGGGCGTCGAGATCTGGCACGCCGATCTTTACCGACTGTCGCACCCGGACGACGTGCTGGAGCTTGGCCTTGCCGATGCCTTTGCCAGCAGCATCTGTCTGGTCGAATGGCCCGACCGGCTCGGCAGCCTCGCCCCCGCCGATGCGCTGACCCTGACCCTGGCGGACGAGGGCGCGGGGCGGCGGGCGGTCTTGTCGGGAGGACGCCCTGGCCTGCTCGCCGGGAATGGGCCCGGCACAGGGCCCGGCACAGGGCCCGGCACAGGGCCCGGCACAGGGCCCGAATCAGGCAAAAATCGCGATATGACCGGCCGGGCGGAAACCAAACAGGCGTTTCTGGTCCGCAGCGGCTGGGATGTCGCCGTCCGCGCACCCCTGGCGGGGGATGCATCCGGGCGCAGCTATGACCGGCTGCGTTGGGGGGACGCGACCGCCGTCCTGATGGACGCGCCGCCCGACATCACGCCCGCCAGCGACGGACCGGCGCAATTCCTGCGGATCGCCCGCCATTTGCGCGGGCTTGGCCTTTCGGCGCCTGCGGTGCTGGCCGACGATCTCGACGCAGGCTTTCTGCTGCTCGAAGACCTCGGCGACGCGCTGTATGCCCGACAGATTGGTGCCGATCCGGGCTGCGAAGCCCTGCTTTATGCCGCCGCGACCGATGTGCTTGTCCACCTGCAAGCCCAACCCCGCCCGACGGGTCTGCCCGATCTGACTGCTGCGCAATGGGCCGAGGCAGCGACGGTTGCCTTTGACTGGTATCGCTTTGCCGTCACCGCAACCAGGGACGACACCGCCCCCTTGCTCGACTCCCTTGCCCAGGTGCTGACGGCCCATGCCGACGGTCCGCGCGTGATGATCCTGCGGGATTTTCACAGTGAGAACCTGCTCTGGCTGCCCGACCGTCAGGGACTGGCCCGGGTTGGCCTGCTGGACTTCCAGCTCGCACAGGGTGGCCAGCCGGGCTATGATCTGGTGTCGCTGCTGCAAGATGCCCGCCGCGACGTGCAATCCGGGACCGAAACTGCGATGATCAACCGCTTTGCCAGCGCCACGGGGCAGGATGAAACCGCCCTGCGCACCGCCTGTTCCGTGTTGGGCGCGCAGCGGGCGCTGCGTATCCTTGGGGTCTTTGCGCGGCTGTGTCTTGTGACTGGCAAGCCGGGCTATCTGCCGCTGATCCCCCGCGTCTGGGATCAGTTGCAGCGCAATCTGGCGCATCCCGCGCTGCAGGGTCTGGCCGCTGCCTGTGCGACCTTGCCCTTTCCTTCGCCCGAAGCGCTGAACCAGATCGAGGCGCAGTGCGGTCGTTTCCGCTGATGCTGTTCGCGGCGGGGTTCGGCAGCCGCATGGGGCCGCTGACGGCGCAGCGGCCAAAGCCGCTGATCCCGGTCGCGGGCCGGGCGCTGATTGACCATGCGCTTGATCTGGCCCAGGCCGCAGGCAGCGCCCCGCTGGTAGCCAACCTGCATTATCTGGGCGATCAGATTGCCCGGCATCTGGAAGGGCGCGGCGTTGCCCTGTCGTGGGAGCGTGGCGAAATTCTCGAAACCGGCGGCGGGTTGCGGGCGGCACTGCCCATGTTGGGGCCGGGGCCGGTGATGACGCTGAATACCGATGCGGTCTGGACCGGGCAGAACCCGCTGACCCAACTTGCCGCCGCGTGGGACGACGCCCGGATGGACGCTCTGGTCTTGCTGTTGCCTGCGGATCGCGCGCTTGGGCACCGCGGCACAGGCGACTTTCTGCTTGATGCGAAAGGCCTGATTCGCCGCGCCAACGGAGCGGCGGGGCCGGTCTATCTGGGGGCGCAGATCTTGCGTCCAGACCGGTTGCACGCCATCCCCGACCCGGCCTTCTCGCTCAATCGCCTGTGGGACCAGATGATCGCCGACGGCCGGGCTTACGGGCTGATCCATCAGGGCGGGTGGTGCGACGTCGGCCGTCCCGAAAGCCTGCCGCTCGCCGAGGGTCTGCTGGCCGATGTTTGACCCCCAGCCCGCGCCCCGTGTGTTTCACCTTCCCCCCGGGGCCGACTTTCCCGCCGACCTTGTGGCGGGCCTGCAAACCCGGATGGATGGCCAGCCGCCCGAGGCGATGGCTCGGGTGCAGGTCTTCATGAACTCCGGCCGGATGCGGCGGCGGGTGACGGCGGCGTTCCTTGGCAGCGGCGCGCAGTTTCTGCCCCGTCTGCGGCTGGTGACCGACCTCGCCCGGGATCCGGTGCTGTCTGACCTGCCCGGCGCGGTGCCGCCATTGCGCCGCCGGCTGGAACTGGCGCAACTGATCGGGCGTCTTTTGGATGCGCAACCTGACCTTGCCCCACGCACCGCCCTGTATGATCTGGCCGACAGTCTGGCGCTGCTGATGGAAGAGCTGGGGGGCGAAGGCGTGTCGCCGGCCCGGATCGCCGCGCTCGATGTTTCGGAACATTCAGCGCATTGGGCGCGCACCCAGACCTTTCTGGCGATCATCGCCCCGTTTCTGGCACAGAACCCGGGCCAGGACGCCGGGGCCCGGCAGCGGCTGGCGGCCTTGCGGCTGGCGGCGCAGTGGCAGGGTCAGCCGCCGCAAACCCCGGTGATCGTCGCAGGTTCGACCGGATCGCGCGGGGCGACGGCGGTGCTGATGCAGGCCGTGGCGCGCCTGCCGCAGGGCGCGCTGGTGCTGCCGGGGTTCGAGGCCGCGCCGCCCCCCGCGGTCTGGGCCGCGCTCGACGATCCGATGGCGGCCGAGGATCACCCGCAGACCCGGTTTCACCGGCTGTTGACGGCGCTGGCCCTGACGCCGTCTCAGGTGCCGGTCTGGCATGGGGCGGGTGCCCCGGACCCGTCCCGCAACCGTCTGATCTCGCTGGCCTTGCGCCCGGCCCCTGTCACCGATCAATGGCTGGTCGAAGGCCCGGCGCTTGGCGATCTGCGCCCTGCCACGGCCGGCCTGACCTTGATCGAGGCCGCAGGCCCGCGGGCCGAGGCGATGGCCATCGCGCTGATCCTGCGCGAGGCGGCCGAGACGGGCACCCGCGCAACACTCGTCACCCCTGACCGTACCCTGGCGCGTCAGGTCACGGCGGCGCTCGACCGCTGGGGCATCCTGCCCGATGACAGTGCCGGCGCGCCGCTGGCGCTGTCGGCTCCGGGGCGGTTTCTGCGCCATGTGGCAGGACTGTTCGGTCAGCGACTGACGGTCGATGGTCTGCTTGCATTGCTGAAACATCCGCTGACCGGCTCCGGCGGCGCGCGCGGGAACCACCTGCGCCTGACGCGCGATCTGGAGTTGACCCTGCGCAAGGAAGGTCCCGCCTTTCCCGATGCCGCGATGCTGACCGACTGGGCGGCAACACAAGGAGCGGCCGGTTGGGCAGCACCGCTGGTGGCGGCGCTGGACGGGCTCGCGTCCGTCGGCACCCGGCCGTTGACCGGGCACGTCGGTCACCACCGCGCGCTGGCCGAGGCGTTGGCGCAGGGCACCGGCGCCGCTCCCGGCATCTTGTGGGGCGGCTCTGCAGGGGCGGCGGCACTGGCCCTGATGAACGACCTGGCGCGCGAGGCCCCGCATGGCGGCACCTTTGCCCCGGCCGATTACCGCGCCCTGTTCGAAGCGGTGATTGCGACGGGCGAGGTGCGCGATGCCCCGATCGTTCATCCGCACATCGCCATCCTCGGCTCACGCGGGGCACGCGAGATGCAGGCCGATCTCGTGATCCTCGGCGGGCTGACCGACGGGATATGGCCGCGCCTCGCCCCGCCGGACCCCTGGCTGAACCGCAGGATGCGGGCCGAGGCGGGGCTGTTGATGCCCGAACGCCAGATCGGCCTGTCGGCGCATGACTTTCAGCAGGCGGTCGCGGCCCGTCGCGTCGTGCTGACCCGCGCCTTGCGGGATGCCGAGGCCGAAACCGTGCCGTCGCGCTGGCTGAACCGGCTGATGAACCTGATGGCGGGTCTGCCGGAGCAGCATGGCCCGGCCGCGATGGCCGAGATGCAGGAACGCGGCGCCGTCTGGCTGGCGCTGGCCGCCGCGCAGGACCGCCCGACTGCGGCGCAACGAGCCGACCCCGCGCTGCGCCCCGCCCGCAGACCAGCCCCGCAACCGCCCGTTGCCGCGCGGCCCGCCAAATTGTCGCTGTCCAACATTTCGCGGCTGATCCGCGATCCCTATGCGATCTATGCCCGCTATACGCTGCGCCTGTCGCCGCTTGACCCGCTGCGCCCGTCGCCCGACCCGCGCGACCGTGGCACGTTGTTTCATGACATCCTCGCGGCCTTCGTGCGCGACCGGCCCGGTGCCGAGGCACGCCCCGATGCCAAGGCGCGGCTGTTGTCGGTGGCCGAGCGGGTGCTGGCCCGCGACGTGCCGTTTCCAGCGGCGCGCATCCTGTGGCTTGCCCGGCTTGCCCGCGCCGCAGATCACTTTCTGCTGCAAGACACGAAATGGGGCGGCATCCCGCAAGTCGTTGAAACGCAAGGCACCCTGACCCTTGGCGCGACCGGCTTTATCCTGTTCGGAACCCCGGACCGGATTGACCGGCTGCCCGACGGCACCCTGCATCTGATCGACTACAAGACGGGCACCCCGCCGTCCGAAAAGGCCCAACGCCAGTTCGAAAAGCAACTGATTGCCGCTGCCGCCCTCGCCACGCAGGGCGGGTTTGCCGCTCTGGGGCCACAAACCGTCTCGCGCATCACCTATATCGGGCTCGGGGCCGGTGACCAGGCGGTCGACACGACAGTGGACGATGCCCTGCTGCGAGAGTTCTGGGACGGCATGACCGCCCTGATCGCGGCCTATGCTGACCGCAGCACCGGATATGCCGCCCGGCGCGCGATGTTTCAGGATCGGATTCCGGGGGATTATGATCACCTCGCGCGGTATGGCGAATGGCAGATGACCGACCGTGCCGAACCGCAACGGGTGGGGCCGGAAGATGCGTGACGGAGGTGCGTGACCCCGATGCGTGATCCCGCCACCGAACGGCAGGTGCTGGCGGCGACGCCCACCGCGTCGACCTGGCTGTCGGCCAATGCCGGGTCAGGCAAGACCCGGGTGCTGACCGACCGGGTGGCCCGACTGCTGCTGTCAGAGGTTCAGCCGCAGCACATCTTGTGTCTGACCTACACCAAGGCCGCTGCCAGCGAGATGCAGAACCGCCTGTTCCGCACGCTGGGGTCCTGGGCGATGAAGCCCGAGGCCGATCTGCGCCGGACGCTGCATGACCTTGGCTATGGTGACGAGCCTGATGCGGCTGCGCTGGCGGCCGCCCGCCGCCTGTTCGCCCGCGCCATCGAGACACCCGGCGGTTTGCGCATCCAGACCATCCACGGCTTTTGCGCCGCTCTGCTGCGCCGGTTCCCGCTGGAGGCCGGAGTGTCGCCCCGGTTTACCGAGATGGACGACCGTGCTGCCCGCCTGTTGCGCGACGAGATCGCCGAAGACATGTCGGACCGATCTGCCCCCGCCCTGATGACCGACCTCGCCCGGGCCTACACCGGCGAGGATTTCAGCGCGCTCTTGAAACAGGTCTCGGCGCACCGTGCGGGGTTCGATCCTGCCCTGACCGAAGCGCAGGTCCGCGCGCTGTTCGGGGTGCCGCCGGATGAAACGGTCGGGCGCATCCTCGCCGACACGGTGCGCGGCGACGAGCGGGGGTGGCTGACCCGTGTGCTGCCTGCCCTGCGCGCTGGACGGTCGACCGATTTCGACCTCGCCAACGCGCTGGATGGGGTGGACTGGACCGCCGCCCCCGGGCCGGAAACCCTGCAGGCGCTGGAGGATGCCCTGCTTACCGGTTCCGGCGCCGCTCAGCCGTTCTCGGCCAAGACCAACGCCTTGCCGACCAGGGACACCCGGCTGCGGCTGGGCGGCGATGATCTGTCGCATCTGCACAGGCTGATGGACCGAGTCGAGGCGGCCCGCGTCCGGCGCGTCAGCCTGCAGGCCGCGCGCCGCACCGCCACGCTGCACCGCTTTGCTGCGGTCTTCTTGCCGATCTATGCCGCGCGCAAGGCCGCCCGTGGCTGGCTCGACTTCGACGACCTGATCACCCGGGCCCGCGCCTTGCTGTCAGACGGCCCGACGGCGGCCTGGGTGTTGTTCCGGCTTGATGGCGGCATCGACCATATTCTGGTGGACGAGGCACAAGACACCAGCCCCGACCAGTGGCAGGTTATCGAGCGGCTGGCCGCCGAGTTCACCGCAGGCCGTGGCACCCGGGCCGGCGGACGGACGCTGTTTGTCGTGGGGGACAAGAAACAGTCGATCTACTCGTTTCAGGGGGCCGATGTCGCCGTGTTCGAGGCCAAGCACACCGCGTTCGGCACGGTGTTTCAGAACGCAGGCCAGCCGTTTCAGACGCTGGATCTGCGGCATTCGTTCCGCTCGGCCCCGGCTGTGCTGCGGCTTGTCGATGCCGCGCTGCACGACCGGTTTCCGGCCGCCCTTGGCCCGACGGTCCAGCATGTCGCCCACAAGGACCGGATGCCGGGCCGGGTCGATCTGTGGCCGCTGATCGACCCGGTCAGCGAGACCCCGGCGGATGACTGGGAAAGCCCGGTCGACCGGATCAGCCAGACCCACCACACCGCCCGCCTTGCCCGGCTCGTCGCGGCCGAGATCCGCGGGCTGATCGACGCAGGCACCCGAATTCCCACCGATACCGGCCCGCGCGCCTTGCATGAAGGCGACGTTCTGATTCTGGTGCAACGCCGCTCGGCCCTGTTTGCCGACCTCATCCGCGAATGCAAGAAACAGCGCCTTGCCGTCGCGGGCGCAGACCGGCTGAAGCTGGGGGCAGAGCTTGCGGTCAAGGATCTGGCAGCCCTGCTGGCCTTTCTCGCGACGCCCGAGGACAATCTCGCGCTGGCCACGGTTCTGCGCTCGCCGCTGTGCGGCTGGTCGGAAGGCGAGTTGTACGATCTGGCGCAGCCCCGGCAGGGCTACCTCTGGCAGGCACTGCGCGTGCAGCCGTCGCCCGCGCTGGATTTGTTGACCGACCTGCGCGACATGGCCGATTTTCTGCGCCCGTTCGAGTTGCTGGAGCGCGCGCTGACCCGCCACGATGGCCGCCGACGCCTGCTGGCGCGACTGGGGGACGAGGCGATGGAGGGGATCGACGCCCTGCTGGATCAGGCGCTGGCCTATGAGCGGCACGAGGTTCCCAGCCTGACCGGCTTTCTGATCTGGCTTGAAACGGATGACATCGACATCAAGCGTCAGGTCGAAAGCGAAGGCCACCGCATCCGGATCATGACGGTGCATGGTGCCAAGGGGCTGGAGGCACCCGTCGTCATTCTGCCCGACACCGCCGACCGCACCCGGCAAGAGCGGGAAGAGGTGTTGACCCCGCCGGACGCCGTCCCGCTGTGGAAAACCCCGGTCGCCGAAAGCCCGGCGCGGATCGTGGCCGAACGGCAGCGGCGGGACGCGCGGCAGGACGAAGAGGCCCTGCGTCTGCTGTATGTCGCGTTGACCCGGGCGCGGGCCTGGCTGATCGTCGCCGGCGCAGGGGTGGCGGCCACCCAATCAGGCCCGGCAGGCAAGCGGGTGCCGAAGGACCCGATCACCCTGTGCTGGTATCGCCAGGTCGAGGCCGGGATGCTGACGGCCGGGGCACTGCCGCTGCCCGATGGCCGGCTGCGCCTTTCGAACGGCGACTGGCCCGCCTCCCTCGGTTCAGGCGCCCTCGGTTCAGGCGCCCTCGGTGCGGGCACCCTCGGTTCGGGCTCCCTCGACCCCGCCTCCCTCGACCCCGCCTCCCTCGGCCCCACCTCCCTCGGCCCCGCTGCCCGGGCCGAGGTGCCCGAGGTGCCGCTGCCCGGTTGGGCCACCCGCGCCGCCCCCGTTGCCCCGCGCCCGGTGGCCCCGGTATCGCCGTCGAGGCTCGGCGGGGCCAAGCTGCTGCCGGGCGACATCGACCCCGACGAGGATGACGGCCGCGGATCCGTCCTCGGCCCAGGATCCTCCGGCGACGACGCGCTGTCGCGGGGCACCGCCCTGCATCTGCTGCTGGAGCATATGCCCGCCACCGACCCGGCCCGCTGGCCCGCGCTTGCCGCCAGTCTGATCGACGACCCCGCGCTCTGCGCCGACCTGCTGGCCGAAGCGGCAGGTGTGCTGGCCGACCCCGCCCTTGCCCGGCTGTTCACCGGCGATGCGCTGACCGAAGTGGCGCTGACCTGTGCATGGGGCGGCGTCCGGCTGTATGGCGCGATCGACCGACTGCTGGTGTCGGACAGCTACATTCTGGCGATCGACTACAAATCGAACCGGCTGGTGCCCGCGACCCTCGCCGAGGTGCCCGAAGGCCTGCTGCGCCAGATGGGGGCCTATGCGCATGCCCTGGCCGAGATCTATCCCGGCCGGGCCGTGGAGACCGCGATCCTGTGGACCCGCGCCCCCCGCCTGATGCCGTTGCCTGGCGATATCGTGAGGCAGGCGCTGTCCCGTGCCACGATCCCTTGACGTAGCCCCCCCAAGTTCTTAACTTTGCAGCCTGCTTCACAGGTCAGGAGACCCGCCATGGGTGCCAATACCATTGCTGTTACCGATGCCACCTTCGATGCCGAGGTTCGCAAGTCCACCGTTCCGGTGGTCGTGGACTTCTGGGCCGAATGGTGCGGTCCCTGCCGCCAGATCGGCCCGGCACTAGAAGAACTTGCGCTGGAATACGGCGGCAAGGTCAAGATCGTGAAGATCAATGTCGACGAAAACCCCGACAGCCCGGCGATGCTGGGGGTGCGGGGCATTCCGTCGCTGTTCCTGTTCAAGAATGGCGAAGTCGTCTCCAACAAGGTCGGTGCCGCGCCCAAGGCAGCACTGGCGAACTGGATCAATGCCTCGATCTGAGCCGGGCAAGCCGCGCCGCAAGGGGCCCCGCCGGGGCCTCTTGTTTGTTTGCGGCAGAGGTCTAGAGCGGCCAGCCATGACGGCGCAACCGGGCGGCGATTTGCGCCTGTACATCATCGGCCCACGAGGTGATCGCGTTCATCTTGAAGAACCAGAACAGATAGGCCGCAAAAGGTACCTCTTGCGGGCGCCTTCGGAATGCCGGCTTCAACCCGTCGCGCGGCACCGATGCTGCGATATGGTGAAAATCGGCCTGCGCAAACAGCACCGCGGGCTTTTGCGCAAAAAACCCGGTGACCGCCATGCTGCTGTTCTGCGTGACCACACGGTCGCAGCGGCGCAACAGCCCGATCGACGGCTCGGTTGACAGGGTAAACCGCGCGTTGCGTTCGCCAAGTGCCGCCAGCGCCGCCCTTTCGTCGTCGGGATAGATTTCGCCCGGATGCAGCGTTGCCACCACGGGACGCTGTTGCAGCGCCAGTACCGCCTCAAGCATTTCCAGCGGGCTCATCGACTGGAACTGGCGCTGGCGCAGCAGCTTGCCCTGCAGGGGCACGAAAACGAACCCCTCGCGCGGGGTGGGTTCACCGCCAAACAGGTTGCCACGCCAGCGGTCATAGAACGCGCCTACATTCGGGGCGCGGACCGTGGCCGGATCGAACTCCAGCCGTGCCGTCTCCCAGTCCCAGCGGTCGTTGGTCGTCTCGATCCGCCAGAAGGGCTCCATGTAGCATTTGCGCAGCGACAGACAGAACGCGCCGGGAACCTCGCGATTCAGCACCAGATGGTACCCGTCGATCCGGGGGGCGGCCTGCCGCGCCTCCTCGGGCAACAGCACGACCTGCCAGCCGGCTGCCCGAACCACCTCGACGACGCGGCTCAGGATCCTGCCCTCGCCGGCCTCGACGGAAGCGCGCTGCCGCGGACCGAGGTAGAAATACAGCACCCGTTCCCGCAACCCTCACCCCCCGGCCCCGGATCGAGCCTAGGCGATATCGCGCCACTTGCAAGCCGGGCAGGGCACGGCGGGGGTTCCGCAGGAGCCGGGCCCCGGGTGCATGCGGGTTGTGCACCGCACCCGCCCCGCCCATATTGTCGGCAGGAGTTGGAGGGTTTCATGGCGGATGGCAGATTTCCGGGCTGGCACGGCACGACCATTCTTGCGGTGCGCCGGGGTGGTGAGGTGGTGGTGGCGGGCGACGGGCAGGTTTCGCTGGGTCAGACCGTGATCAAGGGCACCGCGCGCAAGGTGCGTCGCTTGTCGCCGGGCGGGCAGGACGTGGTTGCGGGCTTTGCCGGATCGACAGCGGATGCCTTCACCCTGCTGGACCGGCTGGAGAAAAAGCTGGAGGCAGCCCCCGGCCACCTGGCGCGCGCCTGCGTGGACCTAGCCAAGGACTGGCGGATGGACAAATACCTGCGCAGTCTGGAAGCGATGCTGATCGTCACCGATGGCCGCGATCTTTATGTGATCACCGGGGCGGGTGATGTGCTGGAGCCGGAGCATGACGTGGCGGCCATCGGGTCTGGCGGCAACTATGCGCTGGCCGCCGCACGCGGCCTGATGACCACCGACCTGCCTGCCGAGGATATCGCCCGCCGCGCAATGGCGATCGCCGCAGACATCTGCGTTTACACCAACGGCAATCTGACCGTGGAAACCATCCGGCCCGCATGACCCCGGTTTCCTCCAACGACCGACCGGCGCTTCGGACGTCGTTGGCCTTTCCAGTTGCAGCCCTAACAAGCCTTCCATAGCCAAGGAACCGCCGTGACCGACCTGACCCCCCGCGAAATCGTGTCCGAACTGGATCGTCACATCATCGGCCAGCGCGACGCCAAACGCGCCGTCGCCGTGGCCCTGCGCAACCGCTGGCGGCGCAAGCATCTGGCCGATGACATCCGCGACGAGGTGTATCCGAAGAACATCCTGATGATCGGCCCGACCGGGGTGGGCAAGACCGAAATCTCGCGCCGTCTGGCCAAGCTGGCGAAAGCCCCTTTTCTCAAGGTCGAGGCGACCAAGTTCACCGAAGTGGGCTATGTGGGCCGCGACGTGGACAGCATCATCCGCGATCTGGTCGATACCGCAATGGCCGAAACCCGGGCCCGGATGCGCGACGATGTGGCAGCCCGCGCCAAAGCCGCTGCCGAAGACCGGGTGATCGACGCGCTGGCCGGCCGCGACAGCCGCCCGCAGACCCGCGAGTTGTTTCGCGGCAAGCTGCGGCGGGGCGAACTGGACGACACCGTCATCGAGATCGAAGTACCCGACACCAGTCCGCTGCCGATGATGGGCGCGCCGGGAATGGAGATGCAGATGCAGGGTCTGGCCGACCTCCTGAAGGCGTTCGGCGGGCGCAGCGTGACCAAGAAGGTCTCGGTTGCGGCAAGCTTTGAGTTGTTGCTGGGCAGCGAGGCCGACAAGCTGCTGGATGACGAGGCGGTGAAGGCGGCGGCGCTGGAGGCGGTGCAGGAAAACGGCATCGTCTTTCTTGACGAGATCGACAAGATCTGCGCCCGCGCCGATGCCCGTGGGGCCGACGTCAGCCGCGAAGGCGTGCAGCGCGACCTGCTGCCCCTGATCGAAGGCACCACGGTCAGCACGAAATATGGACCGGTCCGGACCGACCATATCCTGTTCATCGCATCCGGGGCTTTTCACACCGCCAAACCGTCTGATCTGTTGCCCGAACTGCAGGGCCGCCTGCCGATCCGGGTGGAACTGCAGGCCCTGACCGAAGCCGATTTCGTTCGCATCCTCACCGAAACCGACAACGCGCTGACGCGGCAGTACTCGGCGCTGATGGCGACCGAGCAGGTCGCCGTCAGCTTTACCCCGGGCGGTATCGCGGCGCTGGCCCGCATCGCGGCCGACGTGAACCGCGCGGTCGAGAACATCGGGGCGCGCCGTCTGTACACCGTGATGGAGCGGGTGTTCGAAGAGCTGTCGTTCACCGCGCCTGACCGTCCGGGCGAGGCGGTGGTGGTGGACGAGGGCTTTGTCGAGGCCAATCTGGGCGCGCTGTCGCGGTCGTCTGATCTGTCGCGTTATGTGCTGTGACGCAGTAGTTGCGCGCGGGCGACAGCAACGCCGCAAAGCCGGCAGCCGTGGTGCGGCGCGGACCGCAACTGTTTGAATTTGCCGCACGCAGCGCCGGTTTCTTCAAGGATCGCACATCGCCGCTTGACCCCGCACCGGGCGCAGCCGACGGTGCGGCCACCCGGGAAGGGGTCTCGCGTGATCCGTCGCTGTGCCAGTCTTGCGTTGCTTTGCCTGCTGGCCTGCACGCCGCGCGGCCAGATGGCGCATGCGCCACCTGCTGTCCCGCCCGGCCCGACCGAAACCATCTATGTCGCGACGACCCGCGCCGTCGATCCCGAGACCGGGACCTTTGGCAGCAAACGCTCTGAACAGGCCAGCTTTGCGCGCTATGACATCGCCATCCCGTCCAACCGGGCGCCGGGCACCATCACCTTTCCACCCCGCGGTCGCGCTCCCGACCCGACCCGCGATTTTCTGACCACCGCCGAGGTGATCTACCCGACCGAGGCCCCGTTCCGCCGCGATCTGTCGCTTGCGCTGCGCCAGTCCGGCAGCAGCGGGCGCGAGGCGACGATCTTTGTGCATGGCTACAACAGCACCTATTCCGAAGGCATCTACCGCATCGCGCAACTGTCGCACGATCTGGAGTTGCCGGGCGTGACGATGCACTACGCCTGGCCCTCGGCCGCGACGCCGTTCGGCTATGTCTATGACCGTGATTCGACGGTTTTTGCGCGAGGCGGGCTCGAGTCGATGCTGCGCGAGGTGTCGACGTCGGGGGCGGACCGGATCTTTCTGGTGGCGCATTCGATGGGGTCGGCGCTGGTGGTCGAAACCCTGCGGCAACTGGCGATCCGCGGCGACCGGCGTACCCTGGGCAAGATCGCCGGAGTCATCCTGATTTCGCCCGATATCGACGTCGATGTGTTTCGCGTACAGGCCCACGACATCGGGCAACTGCCGCAGCCGTTCCTGATCTTTGGCTCCAAGGCCGACCGCGCGCTGAAGCTGTCGGCGCGGCTGACCGGACAGTCGGCGCGGCTGGGATCGCTGACCAACATCGCAGCGGTGGCCGATCTCGACGTGACGTTCTTTGATGTGGCGGCATTCGATGTCGGCGACGGGCATTTCAACTTTGGCAACTCGGCCGCACTCATCAGTCTGCTGGGCCGCATATCGGATGTGGACGCGGCCTTTGAGGCCGACCGCGCCAGCCGGATCGGCCTTATACCAGGGGCCGTGCTGACAGTGCAGAACGCCACGCAGATCATTCTGGCCCCGGTGGCTGCCGTCGGGCTGGGGCTGCAGCAATAGGGCAGCAAAAGCCGTGCGCGCCAACCGGTTCGCCCGTTCAAGCGCCCCGCTACCGCCGCCGCAGATACACGTAGTATGCCCCCGAGCCGCCGTGTTTCAGATGCGCCTCGGCCACTTGCAGCACGCTCGGTCCCAAGGGGGAAAGCCGCAGCCATTGCGGCACCTGATGGCGCAACGCCCCCATCCGCTGCGGGATCGGGCCGTGGTCAGACCCGCGTTTTCCCTTGCCGGTGATCACCAGAACCAGCCGCATTCCCTCGGCCTGCGCGTTCAGCACGAACCGGATCAGCTCGGGATGCGCCTCGGCCAACGTCATGCCGTGCAGGTCGATCCGTGCCTCGGGGGCCAGCTTGCCGCGGGTCATCCGGCCAAAGGCCTTGGCGTCCATCTGCACCGGCGCGGCCGCCAGCCCGTTTGCCGTGCCGGCCTGCCAGTCTGGTGGCCGGGGCGCGCGTGCCTTTTCGCCCAGACGAAACGTCGGCAAGGCGGGAATCGGCGGCGGCGAAACCGGCTCGGCCGGCTGCGGCTCGGGTTTGCGGGCAAAGGTCGCGGATTTGGGATGCATCGGGCGGGCCGATCGGGCGACGGTCTGCCACAAGTCTTCCTCGTCCGGGCGCAGCGACCTGCGGCGTGCCACGGATCACCCCTCGGTCAGCAGCGCAAAGGCGCGGTCGATGGGCAACAGCACCAGCAACCGCCCGCCATCGCGCACCGTGCCTGCCGCCTCGCCCGCCGCCTCGCCGGTGCCGAAAAAGATGTCGGCCCGTTGCGCACCCTTGATCGCCCCGCCGGTATCCTGCGCCACCATCAACCGCCGGAACGCGCCGCGCCCCTCCTTCTCGACCCAGACCGGCGCGCCGAGCGGAATGAAGGCCGGGTCCACCGCGATCGACCGCATCGTGGTGATCGACCGCCCCATCGCCCCGATCGGCCCCTGGTCCGGGTCGAGGTCGGGCAATTTGCGAAAGAACACGAAGGATGGATTGACGTTCAACAGCGCCGCCCCCGCGGTCGGGTTGCGCGCCACATGGGCCCTGATTTCCTGCGCCGAGACCTGATCGAGCGTATGGCTGCCGCGGCGGATCATTTCTTGCCCGACCGAACGGTAGGCATGGCCATTGCGCCCGGCATAGCCCACCCGCATCACTGATCCATCCGGCAGGACGATGCGGCCAGAGCCCTGGATTTGGAGAAAGAACGCCTCGACCAGATCGTCGAGCCAGGCAATCTCCAGCCCCCGTCCGCGCAGGACGCCGCTTTCGATGGTGGCGCGGTCGTGATACACCGTCCCGTCGCGCAGGTCGGGCGGGCGGCGATAGATCGGCCAGGCAAAGCGCGGGGTGCGGGTCAGCGAGCCCTGCAGTTCAGGCTCGTAATAGCCGGTGAACAGGGCGGGGGGCTGACCGATCAGCACCGGCTTGAAGAACAACTCGAAAAATGTGCGCGCGGCGGCGGGAGTGGCCCGGACCTCGGCCGCGACCTCGCACAGCGGTCGCCAGTCCGGGTCGGACATCAGATCGCAGGTGTCGCGAAAGGTGGTCAGCGCGGCCAGATGATCGTCGTCGGCCCAGCCATCCAGCGCTGCGAATTCTTCTACCTGCGCCGCTGCAGGCCAGGCCGTCATCGCGACCACCGCCAGAACCAGCATGCACAGCGCGCCACGCATCTGGCCCCGCGTCAGTCAGTCGCCGCCGGTAACCGTTAGCTGCCAGTTGGGGTCATCGGCCCCCATCTTGCGCGCAAAGGTCCACAGGTCGCGCTGGCGCTTGATCTCGGTCGGGCTGCCTTCGACCACTGCGCCCGCCTTGTTGCGCACCACGCTGGTCAACTCGCCGGTATAGCGCAGCGTGATCTCGCCCATCCGGCTGGCGGCATCAAAGCTTGCGTCCTGCAGCACCATTTCGCGCAGACCGGTAAAGGTGGCCTCGACCGTCAGACCGTCCCTCTCGCGCGCGGCTATGGCATTGGCAAAGCTGTCTTCGACCTCGGCCGACAGAAAGGGGCGGATGCGGTCCAGTTCGCCCTTTTCGAACGCCATCAGAATCATCTCGTACGCCCCGCGCGCCCCGCCCAGAAACTCGCTGACCGAGAACGCAGGCTCGGCCTCTTTCATCGCGGCAAGTGCGCGGGCAGCGGGTGAGCCGTCGGCCACATGATCGGTGATGTCGCGATCCGGCCCGCCCTCGATCACCTCGAAATCGCGGCGCCCCTTGGGTTTTATGTCCTCCAGCGGCACGGGCGGCTTTTCGAAACCGTCGCGCGTCCCGAGCACCGAGCGCAGCTTGATGACAAGGAACACGGCGACGCCGGCGAGCACTAGCAACTGAAGGAGCGAATTCATGCGGACCTCGGGACCCTTTGACAGCAGGGTTGGCATTTGTGGCGACTGCACCCTATGTAGGCTCTGGGTCCGCCCAAGTCTACCGCCCGGGCGCAAAGACATCTGAGGGAGAAGGCCAATGAGGCTGCTCGCCGCGATTCTTGCCGTTCCGCTGATCGAGATTGCGCTGTTCGTGACCGTGGGCGGCTGGCTGGGCTTGGGCTTGACGCTGGCCATCGTGCTGGGCACCGGCGTGTTCGGGGTCCTGATCATCCGCCAGCAAGGCCGTCAGGCGATGGACGATCTGCGCCAGGCGGCACAGCAACGCCGCAATCCGGCGCGGCCCATGGCGGCGCAGGCCCTGAACGGGTTGGCGGGGGTCTTGCTGATCCTGCCGGGTTTCCTCACCGACGTGTTGGGCCTGTTGCTGCTGTTGCCGCCCGTGCAGGGGGTGATCCTGCGGACGCTGGCCGCGCGCGTGCAGGCAACGGCCGGGTTCGGTGCGTCGCCCCGCCGGCAGGGGGCCGAGGTGATCGACGGCGAGTTTCACGACCTGACGCCGGATGCGGCTGCGAATGACCGGCCGCCCTCGGGCTGGACGCGGCATTGAGGCGGCCGGACTGACCTGCTAGAACCCGGCGGAATCCAGTTGGCATCAGGGAGGGACAGGGATGGCCGAAGAAAACGGAAGCGCGCCGCAGGCCGCGTCGCAGATCAAGATGCAGGTCCTTGCGCAGTTCGTGCGCGATCTGTCGTTCGAGAACATGGTGGCGCAAAAGGGCCTGCAAAGCACCGACGTTCAGCCAGACATTCAGGTTGCCGTCAGCCTTGACGCCCGCAAGCGAGCGGTCGAGTCGCAGTATGATGTGATCACCAAGTTCAAGATCACCTCCAAGAACAAGGCGAACGGCGACACGCTGTTCCTGATGGAACTCGATTATGCCGGCATCTTTCTGGTCGAGGGTGTGGCGGGCGAGCAGTTGCATCCCTTCCTTCTGATCGAATGCCCGCGCCTGCTGTTCCCGTTCGTGCGCCGGATCATCTCGGACGTCACGCGCGACGGCGGCTTTCCGGCCCTGAACGTCGATACGGTCGATTTCCTCGCCCTGTACCGGCAGGAACTGGCCCGTCGGTCTGCCGCGCAAGCCGCGACGGCGATGGTCGCCCCGCTGCAGAACTGAACCAATGCGTCGGGCGGCCAGCGTCGGCCGCCCGACCTTGCCGGCAAATAACCAGTTTATTTGCACCGGTTAGCAGCCCTTCCTCAACCACTCCGCGAACCCATAAGGTCTGCCGGTCCGGGCCCCGGCGAGATGTATGCAAATATGTCGAACTTGGGGAGAAAGAGCGGCGTTCTGCGACGCGTCGCGTCGGAGCGGCTGGAAACCGAAACGAAACGCCTGTAAACAAGGCGACAATCGGGTCACAGAAGTGGCCCAATAACAACCCGGTCGACTGAATTCCGGGAATGAGGCGGAGAAGTGATATGGCTAACGCGATTGAGTTCGCAGTCCGTGATTCCGCGGGCCGCATTCAGCATGGGTCGGTGGCCGGTGACGGCCAGGGCAATGTCATCCGGGTCGGGTCGGGCGATGCCGTGTCGCTCAACATCGGGCAATCGAGCGTCGTCTCCTACCAGCAGCAGGGCAACGACTTGCTGGTCAAACTGGCGGACGGCAGAACCATCCTGCTCAGCGGCTATTTCGCCGAGATGCCCGGCGATGTGAACCACCTGTATCTCAGCACCAACGGCGATATCGCCGAGGTCAAGGTCACCGAGGGCCGCGATGGCGTGCTGTTCGCCAGCTATGGCCCGGCCGAAAGCTGGGGCAAGTGGAGCCCGCTGGACGACCTGCGGTTCACCTCGGCAGATGGGGTCGCAGGCTATGTGGCGACGGACGAAGACCCGGCCGGCATGGGCATTCTGGTGCCGGGTCTGCTGGGGGGTCTGGGCTTTCCGGCGGCAGCAGCGGCGGCGCTGATCGGCGGCGGGCTGATCGTGGGCGGCGGCGGCGGCGGCGAGGGCGGCGGTCGCGCCACCCCGACGGTCGATGCGCAACCGGTCACCACGCTGACCACAAACACCGACGGCCCGCACATCGACGTGTCGGGCACTGGCGAACCGGGTGATACGGTCGTCGTGACTGTCGGCACCGAAACCCAGACCACCATCATCGAGGAGGACGGCGACTGGGCCGTCATCTTCCCGCCGACCGACCTGCCGGGCGATGGCAACCACACGGCGGTTGTCGTGGTCACGCCACCGACGGGCGAGGGCGACCCCGTGACGCTGCCCGGTCCGGCCGTGGTGATCGACATGACCCCGCCCGAAGTTGAAGTGACCGAAGGCACCCGTAGCGTCGGCGATATCGAGAACGCCGCCGAATACGCCGATGGCGTGACGATTGCCGGCGAAGGCGAGCCGGGGGCCACCATCGTGGTAGAGGCCGGCATCCATACCCAGACCACCACGGTCACCGCAACCGGAACCTGGACCGTCACCTTCCCCCAGACCCAGATCGCGGCGGGCGAATCCGAGATCCCCGTGGTGATCACCGCGACCGACCCTCTGGGGAATGAAACGGTGCTGAACGACGTGCTGGTGATCGACACGGTTCCCCACCCGATCGCCTTCGACCCGGTCACCGCCGACAATGTGGTGAACTTCGTGGAATCCGAGGCGGGGCTGGTGGTCACCGGCACCTCGACCGGCGGGGCGTCGATCTCGATCACCTTGCAGGGAGTGACGCAGCAGGCCGTCGTCGGTGCCAATGGCAGCTGGATCGTGACTTACCCGACCGGCACCCTGCCGGGGGGCGAGTATGCGGCGACCCTGACCGCGACCACCACGGATGTCGCGGGCAATCCCTCGACCGCGACGCACAGCTTTCAGGTGGATACCACCACCACGGTGGCCTTTGCGGCAACCCCGGTCGCGATCGACGACATCGTGAACGCGGCAGAGGCCGGGGCGGGCGTGGTGCTGACCGGCACCGCACAGGCCGGGGCCACGGTCAGCATCGCCTGGAACGGCACGACGCTGCCGGGCACGGTCGCGGCCGACGGCAGCTGGACGGTCAGCTTCCCGGCCTCGGCCATCGCGGCCGGCAGCTATGACACCACGGCAACCGTCACCGCCACCGATGCCGCAGGCAACACCGCGACGGCCACCCGCACGCTGCTGATCGACACCGAAACCGCCGTCACCATCAACCCCGACCAGGCCGGCGGCGATGACATCATCTCGGGCGCCGAACGCACGACCGGCGTTGCCCTGACCGGCACCGCCGAAGCGGGTGCCAGCGTGGCGGTGACGTTCGAGGGCGTCACCCGCACCGTGACGGCCGGGGCCGGCGGTGCCTGGACCGCCACCTTTGCGACCAGCGAAATCCGGGCGGGCACCTACACCGGCACGGCATCGGTGACCGCGACCGACACCGCCGGCAACACCGCCACCACCACGCATGCGGTGGATGTCGATACCGAGGTGCTGGACTTTGCCCGTCTGACCCTGTCGACCGGCAGCGACACCATCCTGAACGGGGCCGAGGCCGCGCAGGGCCTGACCGTGACCGGCACGGTCGAGACGGGCTCGACCGTCGTGGTCCGCTTCGGCGACGGCACCGAGCACACCGCGACCGTGGCCGCCAACGGCAACTGGACCGTGACGATCCCGGCAGCCCAGGTTCCGGCGGGCGAAAGCAACGTCACCCTGACCGCGATCGCCACCGACCACGTCGGCAACACCGCGACCCTGACCGAACAGGTCGCGGTGGATACCCTCGTGCGCAACTTTGCCCGCACGGGCGGCGAAATCGGCGGCGACGGGGTGCTGAATGCGGCAGAGGTCGGATCGGGGCTGGTGCTGAACGGCACGGTAGAGCCCGGGGCGACCGTCGTCGTCCGGCTGGCGAACGGGTCTGAACAGACCGTCACCGCGAACGCCGCCGGCACCTGGAGCGTGACTTTCCCGACGGCGGACCTGCCGACCGGCGAGCAGGCAACCAGCGTCACCATCAGCGCCACCGACATCGCCGGAAACACGGCGACCTTCAGCGAGACCTTTGCGGTCGACACGATTGCGCCCGGAGCGCCGGAAGTCGTCTCGTTCTCGCGCGACGAAACGGGTCTGCGCGGGATCGGAGCGGAGTCGACGACCGACACCCTGACGTTCACCCGGATCGACGCATCGGGCAGTGCCATGGCAGTGGCGACCACCCGCACCGATGACACGATCTATGCCGAAACCAACTTCCGCTTTGGCCAGACCGTGCCGGATGGCAGCTATCTGGTGATCAACACCGAAGACGCAGCGGGCAACGAAAGCTCGACCCTGCTGATCGTGAACAACACCAGTGCGCCAGATGTGGACCTGTCGCGCGCCGGTCTCGCGGCGTTCGACTTCACGGCCATCGACCTGACCTTTGCCCCGGATGCCGACCTCAGCATCACCGAAGCGCAGTTGCGCGACCTGACCGGGCCGGATCGCGAGTTGCTGATCAAGGGCGATGCCGATGACAGCGTCAACCTTGTCGGCGGCACCGACTCGGGCCAGACGCAGGTGATCGAAGGCCAAACCTACACCCTCTACACGCTGGGCACCGGTGCCTCGGTGCTGATCGACGACGACATCCTGACCACGACCTCGGTCGTCTGACCGGAGGGATGGGCGATGCCCCGGTTTGAAAAGCTAGCGGTCGGCCATCTGGCCGCCGGCCTTCTGCTGTCGGGATGCCTCGCCGGCACGCAGCCGGCGACCAAACAGCAGTTCAACCCGGCAGAGCGGCCCGGTGTGCAGGCCGGGGCGCAGGCGACCGGAACCCTCGCGATGCGGGGGGCGTCAGAGTCCGCGCTGATCGCCGATCTGTTGAAGCGGCAAAGCGTGCTGCCGCCCGACGGACCGTTCACCATGGTCGCCGAGGAGGTGATCAAGGCCGGCTCGGGTGCCTCGGTCGCCGAATTGCGGGTGGCACGGCTGAAGGAACAGGCGCGCGCCAGGAACTGGCTGCCGCGACTGGGGCCGTCAGTCAATCTGACGTCGCTGTCGGGGCTGGCCACCAGTCTGTTGTTGGAACAGGCGCTGTTCGACAACGGACGCCGCAAGGCGGAACGCGCCTATGCCGCTGCCGACGTCGAACTGGCCGCGATCAGCCTGTCGGCCGAGTTGAACGAACGGGTGTTTCAGGGCCTGTCCTACTATGTGCGCGCCGAACAGGCCCGGGCGCAGGCTGCTGTCGCGGTGCGGGCCGTGGACCGGCTGGCCGAGTTTGATCTGATCATCACCGAACGTCTGAAGGGTGGTCTGTCGGACCGCTCGGAACAGCAGGTCATCCGGCAGCGGCTGAGCGAGATGCAGGCGACGCTGGCAGGCGACCGCGAGACGGAGACCAGCGCGCATGCCGAGCTTGCGGCGTTGGCCGGGCGCCCGCTGGAGGGAGTGCGCGGGCTGGACGCCGTGCTGACGGCTGCCGAAGGGCCGGCCCCGCTGGCGGTGTTGCGCGCCCGGGCCGAAGGCGGCCAGATGGTGGCGCAAGCCAACATCGAGCGGTCCGAGATGCTGCCGGGTCTGCGCGCCTCGACAAGCCTTGCCGGCGGCGGGCTGGAGCCGGGGCTGCGGCTGGGCGGCGGGATGATCAACAACGGTTTGCGAGCCAGCATGGACGCGCTGCGCGCAACCGGCGACGTGGCAGGGCGGCGCACCGCGCGGGTGGCCGAGGACGCGCGCCGTCACATCGTGATGCTGGACCGCCAGATTGCCCTGTTGCGATCCCGCGAGGTCGAAGGGGCGGCCGTGTTGCAGCAGACCGCGCAAAACCTGAGTCTGTTCACCGAGCAATACAAGATCGGTCGCCGCAGCCTGCTGGAACTGGTCAACCAATACGATACGCACGCGCGGCTGGACCGCGATCAGGCGGCGCTGCGGCATGAGGTTGCGCTGCTGCAGCTGCAAATCGCGCGGGATCGCGGGCAACTGGTGGATGGAGCACGGATGTGACCGACCGGGTGGTGGCCTTCGACATCAATGCAGCGCAACTGACGGCGGCCGGTGTGCGCCCGCAGACTGCAGCCCCGCCCCCCGGCACGTCCCCCGGCACGTCCCCCGGCACGTCCCACGGCCCGCCCCGCGTCCCCACCCGCGTCCCGACCCATGGCCAACGCCACAGCGACCGAACCCTCGCCCGGGCCAGGTTGGTGACGGTCTATGCCGGGCTGCTGGGCCATGACCTCGCAGTGGCCGATGTGCAGGAGACCTTGGGCAAACAGACGGGCACCGGCGCAGCGGGGATGGCAGGCCTGTGTGCCGTCCTGCGGCAGACCGGACTGACCGCGCAGACAAGACCGGTGTCGGATCCGGGCGCCGAACACTGGCCCGCACTGGCCGAGATGACCTCGGGTCAGGTCGTTCTGGTTCTGGGGCAGACCCTGACCGGGGTCGAGGTGCATGACACCAGCTTTCCCGATGCGCGCGTCGAAGTGCCGTTTGCCGAGTTCGCCCCGGTCTATGCCGGCCGTCTGGTGCAGGCGCGCAATGTGCTGTCCGTGCTGGAAAGCCGCCACGTCGACGCCGCCCCGCAGGCGCACTGGTTCTGGGGCGAGTTTCGCCGGTATCGCCGCGAGTTGGGCGAAGTGGCCGCAGGCTCTCTGGTGGCGAACCTGCTGGCAGTATCGGTCGCGCTGTTTTCGTTGCAGGTCTATGACCGGGTGATCCCGTACCAGTCCGAACCGACGTTGTGGGTGCTGGCCCTGGGCGCGCTGATCGCGGTCGGGCTGGAGGGGGTGCTGAAACTCGCGCGGTCGGCGCTGATGGACCGGACCGGGCGGCGGATCGAGTTGACCGTGCAGAACCGGCTGATGGATCGTCTGCTGGGCATGAAACAGCAGGCCGGGCGCAGCCCCAGCCAGCAGTTCAGCGCGATGCGCGAGTTCAGCGCGGTGCGCGAGTTCTTTACCGCCACCACCATCGGCACGCTGGCCGATCTGCCGTTCATCCTGATCTTCTTTCTGCTGGTGGCGAGCATCGGCGGCAATCTGGTCTGGGTTCTGGTCGTGGGCGGCATTCTGATGGTCGCCCCCGGTCTGCTGTTCCAAAAGCGGATGATCGCCTTGACCGCGGCCACACAGGGTGCCTCGGTCCGTGCCGCGCGGTTGCTGTATGAGGCGGTGTTCGAGGCCGAGACCGTGACGACGCAGCGCGGCGAGGACCGGATCAGGCGGATATGGGCCGAGCTTTCGGCGGTGTCGGCAGTGAAGGCTTCGGAACAGCGGCACCTGACCTCGCTGCTGGGCTACTGGGCGCAGGGCGTGCAGCAGGCGACCTATGTGATCGCGGTGGTCTGCGGGACCTACCTCGTGTTTTCCGGCGACTTCACGGTTGGCACGATCATCGCCATCGGCATCCTGACCGGCCGAACCCTGGGGCCGCTGGCGCAACTGTCCTCGACGATTGCCCGCTGGTCCAACGTGAAATCGGCGCTGGACGGGCTGGAGGCGATCGCCGGCGCCCCGCAGACCGCGGAGGAAGGCCGCAAATATCTGCGCCGCGACCGTCTGACCGGCGGGTTCGAAGTGCGCAATCTGGAATTCCGCTATGACCCGCAGGCCGCCTCCACCATCGACATCGCGGGTCTGGCGATCCCGGCGGGGCAGCATGTGGCGGTACTGGGTGCCAACGGGTCGGGCAAATCGACGCTGCTGCGGCTGTTGGCAGGGCTTTACGAGCCGACGGCGGGCCGGGTCCTGATCGACGGGGTGGACCTGCATCAGGTGCATCCGCGCGACCTGCGGCGCGGCATCGGCTATCTGGGGCAGGAGGTGCGGCTGTTCGCGGGCACCCTGCGCGACAATCTGAACATGAGCCAACTGGAACGCGACGACGACCGGATGTATGCCGCGCTCGACTTTGCCGGGCTCGGGCCATTTGTGCGCAGCCATCCGCGCGGGCTCGATCTGGAAATCAAGGAGATGGGCGAGGGCCTGTCGGTCGGGCAGCGGCAGTCGATGGGCTGGGCGCGGCTGTGGCTGCAAGACCCGGTGGTGGTTTTGCTGGACGAGCCGACCTCGGCGCTGGATCAGACGCTGGAAACCACGCTGGTCAGTCGCCTGAAGGGCTGGCTGGACGGGCGCACCGCGATCATTGCGACGCACCGGGTGCCGATCCTGCACCTGACCGGGCGCACGCTGATCCTGCAGAACGGCAAGATGGCGGTCGATGGCCCGCGCGAGGCGGTGCTGGCGCATCTGATGAAGGGTCAGGCGGCGGGTGGGATGAAGCCGGGCGGGGCAACGCCATGAGCGTGCTCAGCTTTGACGATGACCTTGGCGGCCGGATGCGCGGCCCCGGCCTGACGATCTGGCTGATCGGCGCGTCGGTCGTGGTGTTTCTGGCCTGGTCGGCTGTAGCCTGGCTTGACGAGATCGTGCGGGCCGCCGGCGAAGTGGTGTCGTCGTCGCGGCCGCAGATCATCCAGAACCTGGAAGGCGGCATTCTGGCCGAACTGACCGTGGCCGAGGGCGATGTGGTGAAACCGGGTCAGATGCTGGCGCGGCTTTACGGCACGCAGTATCAGTCGGCGGTGGACGAACTGGCCGATCAGATCGCCGCGCTGGATATCCGGCGGCTGCGGCTCGAGTCCGAGATGGCCGGGATGAGCGGCTTTGCGGTGCCCGAGGCGCTGGCCGCGCGGGTGCCCGACATCGCCACGTCGGAGCGCGGCCTGCTGCGGGCCCGCCAGGCAGAGTTTCGGGCCCGGGTCGACGGCGCGCAGGCCGTGCTGACCGAGGCCGCCAGCGAGGCCGACCTGCTGGAAAAGATGCATGCCCGCGAACTGGCCCCCCTGATCGAGGTGACGCGGGCGCGCAAGGCCCGGTCGGATGCCGAAAACCGGTTGAGCGAGGCAGTGAACTCGACCGAACTGCAGCGGGCGGACGACTATTCCAAGACCCAAGGCGAGTTGGCGCAACTGCGTCAGAAACTGACGCTGGCACAGGACCAGCTGGACCGGACCGTGCTGACCGCCCCGATGCGCGGCGTGGTGAACAAGCTGTCGGTAACCACGATCGGCGGGGTGGTGCGACCGGGCGAGGAGATCCTGCAGATCATCCCGCTGGACGAGGAGTTGTTCATCGAGGCCAAGGTCAAGCCACGCGACATTGCCGCCGTTCGGCAGGGACAGGAGGCGACGGTCAAGCTGTCGGCCTATGACTACACGATCTGGGGCAGCCTGCGCGGCGAGGTGATTTTCATCTCGGCCGACACGTTCAAGGAAGAACGGTCGCGCAACCCCGACGGCGACCCGCACTACAAGGTGACGCTGCGGGTGGACCGCTCCAAGCTGACCCAGCGGCAGGCGAGGCTGGAGATCCGGCCCGGCATGCAGGCCGAGGTCGAGTTGCTGACCGGAGGCAAGACGGTGCTGACCTATCTGACCAAGCCCCTGTACAAATCCGGCGAGGCGCTGCGCGAGCGGTGATGCTGCAACGGGCTGCCGTCCGACGGGCCATCGAGGCCCGTCGGACGGCGTCGCCAGCGGCTGCTCCGGACGGCGCCCGGGACGCGAGGCCGGGTCGCGATGCCGGTTCTCAGGGCCGGTTCTCAGGGCCGGTTCTCAGGGCCGGTTCTCAGGGCCGGATGGCAAGGCGGCGGCCCTTCATCCTTGCGTCGGGGGCCATCCACGGACCCGGTCTTGAAAGCTGCGAGGGTTCTTCACACCGGACCCGCGCCGAAGCCGGGGGTTTCACACCCCCGGACCCGCGCTTGAGCCGGGGGTTTCACACCCCCGGACCCGCGCCGAAGCCGGGGGTTTCACACCCCCGGACCCCCGTGGGATACTTGAGCCAATTTGAAAGGGGTGGGGATCAGGGCTTTCCGGTGGCCTGGCTGGGTCAGGCGAAGGTGACGGACCTGTTCAGGGGAAGGGTGCGGTGGCGCTGGCCGGTCAGGGCGTAGATCGCATTGGCCAGCGCAGGGGCGGCCGGCGGGGTTCCGGGTTCGCCGATGCCCCGCAGGCTCGGGCCATTTTCCAGGATGCGCACCGTGATCGGCGGGCATTGGTGCAGACGGAGGGGTTCGTAATCGTAGAAATTCTGCTGTTCGGCGCGGCCCTCGGCAAAGGTGATCTCGCCGTTGATCGCAGCGGACAGGCCGTAGATCATCGCCCCCTGCACCTGGGCTTCGATGATGCCGGGATCAAGCGCAATTCCCACATCCACGGCAGCCCAGGCGTTGGTCATCCGCAGGCCGGTGCCGGTTTGTTCGACTTCGATCACCTGCGCCACCGGAACCGAGAACGACAGGCAGAAAGCCACACCGCGCGCCCGTCCGGCGGGGGTCGTGCCCCAGTCCGACATCCGGGCCACGGCTTCGAGCACCTGCCGGCTTGCGGGGTCGGTCATCTGCGACAGGCGGAAGTCCAGCGGGTCGGCGCCTGCCAGATGCGCCAGTTCGTCAACCGCGCTTTCGTGGAAAAATGCGTTCTGCGACGCGCCGACCGACCGCCACGACCCGACCGGCACGCCGGCGGGCACCCGGTATCCGGTGACGCGGTAATGGGGAAAGCCGTAGGGTTGCTCCCACGCGCCCTGCAGGATGGTGGCATCGGGACCGGGGACCGAATAGCCCAGACGCCCGAGCTGGCTTGCGATCACCGACGGAGCGGCGACCGACAGGTCGAACGCTGCGACCTTGCCGCCCGCCACCGATCCGCGCACCCGCGCCATCGCCATGGGGCGATAGGCGTCGTGCGTCATGTCCTCTTCCCGGCTCCAGGTCAGCAGAACCGGCGTTCCGGGCACGGCGGCGGCCACGGTGATCGCCTGACGGATGAAGTCCATTTCGGCCCGGCGGCCGAAGGCGCCGCCCATCAGGGTGGTGTGCACGGTCACGGCCTCGGGGGGCAGATCCAGCAGGCGCTTTGCCTCGGTCAGGATCCGGGTCGGCAACTGGTTGCCGGCCCAGACCTGCAGTTTGCCGTTTTGCAAGAGGGCGGCGGCGGTCAGCGGCTCCATCGGGGCATGCGCGAGGTAGGGGACAGTATACTCGGCGACGAGGTCGGGGCGCGTGAGCGCTGCCCCGGCCGTGCCATCGTCGCGCAGCCGGGCCTCTTGCCGCTCGGGAACGAAGGACGCGGCGGTTTCGGCCAGCATCGCGGTCGTCGTGGCGAGGTAGGGCGCCGGGGCCCAGTCGAAGGTGATGGCCGCGGCCGCCTGCATCGCCGTCCAGGTGTTGGCGGCCACGACCGCAACGCCGCCCTCGACCGGCACCACCCGGTCGACGCCGGGCATGGCCAGCGCCGCCGTGGCATCATGGCCGATCAGCGCGCCGCCGAGGCCCGGGTTGGTGCGCACGGTTGCAAACCGCAAGCCGGGAAGCCGCAGGTCGCCGGTGTAGGCGGCCGTTCCGGTCACCTTGGCGCGCATGTCGGTGCGGGGCTGAGATCTGCCCAGCACGGACCAGACCGCGCGCGGTTTCAGTGCCGGAGTGGCGGGCAGGGCGCTTGCCGCCGCTTCGACGGCCAGTTCGGCATAGGTCAGGCGGCTGCCGTCGGGGGCCAGCACCGCCCCGCCCTCGGTCTTGAGGCGCGCCGCAGCGAGCCCCAGCCGGCGTGCTGCCGCCCCGAGCAGGGCGGCGCGCGCCACGGCCCCGGCCTCGCGCATCTTGTCAAAGGCATCGAGGGTCGAGCTGGACCCGCCGGTGATCTGGAAGCCGAGGAACTTTCCCGGCACCTGCATCGCGTCGCGCGCGGCCTCGGCCAGCCAGCCGGTATCGGTCGGGGCGAAGGGCACGCCTTCGCGCAGAATTCCCGCGTTGAAATACGCATGCGCAGCCGGGCCGTGGATCACCCGCACCTGCGCAAGCGTCAGGTCCATCTCTTCGGCCACCAGGGCTGCGAGTGTGGTGTGCACCCCCTGACCCATTTCGGCGCGCGGAGCGATGATCGTGACCCCTGCAGCGTCGATCAGCACGTAGGGGGTCAGGGCCGCCCCCGGTTCAGCTTTCAGGGGATTGGCATAGGGCCGCGCGTAGGAATACCAGCCAAACGCCACGCCCCCCGCAATCGCGGCAGACCCGATCAGAAAGCTGCGGCGGGCGATGGTTCCGAACCGCGACATGTCAGGCTCCTTGCAGGCGGCGGGCCGCGTCATGGACCGCAGCGCGGATCCGGGGATAGGTGCCGCAGCGGCACAGGTTGCCGGTCATTGCGGCATCGATCTCGTTATCGGTCGGGTCGGGGATTTCGGCCAGCAGTGACGCGGCCTGCATGATCTGGCCGGACTGGCAATACCCGCATTGCGCGACCTGCCCCGCCTCCCATGCCGACTGGACGGGGTGCAGGGCATCGGGGGTGCCCAGGCCTTCGATCGTGGTGACCGCGAGCCCTTCGACATCGCCAAGCGCGGTCTGGCAGGACCGCACCGCCACCCCGTCCAGATGCACCGTGCAGGCACCGCAGGCGGCCACGCCGCAGCCGTACTTTGTGCCGGTCAGGTTCAGACCCTCGCGCAGCGCCCACAACAGCGGCATCCCGGCGGGCAGGTCGAGCGTGGCGGGTGTGCCGTTTATGGTAAAGCTGATCGGCATTGGCGGCTCCTAAATAGCTTCAGACATTATGAACGCATAATGTCATACTGTCAATTGACGATCTGACCGCAGCGTGGCATATCTCGGCCATGACCGACCCCAGCCCCGTTACAGACCGGCAGGACACCATCCTGAACGCGGCGTTTCACGCGTTTGCGACCTATGGATTTCGCCGCACCAGCATGGACGATATCGCTCAGGCGGCCGGATTGTCACGCACGGCGCTTTACGTACACTTCCGCAGCAAGGAAGACCTGTTTCGCCAGTTGACGCGCCGTTTCTTCGCCGACGTGAATGCGGCGCTGCGGCCGATTCTGCACGACCCCGCAGTCGATGCAGCCGAAGTGCTGCGAGCGGTTTTCGTTGCCAAGGACGGAAAGTTCATGGAGGTCGTGCTCGGCACGCCGCACGGCGCGGAACTGATGGACGCCGGCTATTCGATCGCCGCCGACATTGCGGCCGAAGGCGAGGCGCAGACCGAGATGCTGTTGGCCGAGTGGATGGCGCGCCGGCCCGAATGTCCCGATTTGGGCACGCCGACCGAGATCGCCGCGACCGTGATGGCCGCGCTCAGGGGCATCAAATCCGCGAGCCGCAGTCTGGCAGATTACCGCGCGGCGCAGGCCCGCCTCGCGCTGGTCTTTGGCCGGGCCTTGCGGGGCTGAAACAGAAACTTTTCCGCGATCAGCCGGATTTGACGCTGGATTGACGCCTTTCTCACACCGGGGCGTCTAGCGTGATCGGGCAAAAGGAGCGTGTGATGCTGCCACAGACCTGTCTCGTTGTGCGGCGGATCGCCATGCCGGGGTTGCCAGCCAATAGATCTTTACCGGCAGCCGGTCCTGCGCCACTGTGGGTCAAGCCGGAAGGCGGGGTCCCGACCGGCATAATTCGGATGGCAAAGCTGGAAGGTATGGGGACGTCGCAAGACATCACATTTCAGGTATATTTGTTCGGGCCCTTTACCGTATTGGGGTCCGACGGGGTCGATCTGACTCCAAAGTCCCGAAAGTCCCGCGCGATTCTGGCAATGCTCGCTGTTGCGCCGCGCGGTTCACGCAGCCGGGTCTGGCTGCGGGACAAGCTGTGGAGCGACCGCGGCGAGGATCAGGCCTCGGCCAGCCTGCGGCAGGCGTTGCTCGACATTCGCACCTCGCTGGGGCCTCGCGCGGTGCAGGCGCTGCGGGCCGACAAGCATACGGTGACGCTGGACCTCGCGTCGGTGCGGGTCGATGCGCTCGAGGCGCTGGCCTCGGAACGCGGTGTCGAACAGGTGGCGGCGACCGAGCATTTTCTGGAAGGCATCGATGTCCGCGACCCCGAGTTCGAGGAATGGCTGACGCTGGAACGGCAATCCTGGCACCGGCGCCTGCAGGACAGCGGCTTCGAGCATGAGCTGACACCGAAATCTGTCCCGGGCGGGGCGGGACGCGAACCATCGGCCGCGCTGCCCCGAACGAGGACGCCCGATCCAGCCCCCCGTCCACCGCCGCCGCTGGCCCAGGATGTCCAGCCGGCGGGTATCGCTGCGTGGCGCGTCGCCCTGCTGCCGCCGGTAATTCTCGGGGGCGATCCCACAGCCGCCTTCATGCAATCGGAGGTGCAGCGCGGGTTGCTGGCCGCCTTCAACGAAACCGGCGATCTGCGGGTCGTCGATCTGGCCCCCCTGCCGGTCGCGGATCTACCGGGCCGCAGCTTTGCCAGCCTGCCGGAACAGGTGAATCTGTCCGTGCAGATCCGGGTGTTCTGCGACCCCGACACCTTGCGCGTCGCCATCGTGCTGCAGAACCCGATGGACAACGTGCTGATCTGGGCCGATGAGGTTCAATGCCCCCGCCGCGAGGCGGTCAGCAGCGGCTTTGCCATGCCACTGGTCGTGCGCGCCACGGAAGAGGCGCTGCGCCACTTCCTGCGCCGCAGCGGGGGCGAGGCGGCCGCAGCCGAAGGCCGGATCGCCGCTGCCGTCTCGTCGATGTTCCGGCTGACCCGCAGCGATCTGGACCGCTCCGAGGTCATCCTGCGCCGCCACATCGCGACGACCCCTTCGGCGCAGGGCTATGCCTGGCTGGCCTTTCTGAACACCTTTCGGGTCGGCCAGCGCTTCAATCCGCAGGACGCCGCCCTGATCGAGGAAACCCAGTACCTCGCCCGCCGCGCGCTGGACATGGAACCGGGCAATGCGCTGGTGGCGGCGCTGGTGGGGCATATCCACTCGTATCTGTTCGGCGAGTTCGATTATGCGGCGGGGCTGTTTGAACAATCGCTGCGCGTCAATCCGGCGCAGACGCTGGCGTGGGATCTGTATGCCATGCTGCACGCCTATGCCGGTCAGCCGAAACGCGCGCTGGCGATGGCGCGGTGGGCGCGGCATCTGGGGGCGTTCAGCCCGCATCGGTATTACTTCGAAACCACCCGCGCGATCACCGGCAACTTCAGCGCCGAACACCGCACCGCGATCGAGGCGGGCACCGCAGCACTGGCCGAACGGCCCGATTTCAACAGCCTGCTGCGGGTTCTGGTGTCGTCCAACGCCCATCTCGACCGCCCCGACGAGGCGCGGATGTTTCTGGACCGGCTTTTGACGGTCGAGCCCAACTTCTCGGTCGGCTCGCTGCGGGAGGCGGGCTATCCGGGCCTCGACACCGAGGGCGGGCGACATTTTCTCGACGGTCTGATCAAGGCCGGCGTGCGCAAACATTGAAGTCAGCGATGGAGGAATGCATGACCCCCCCCCTTCCCGCCTCGGCAGCGGACTTTCTGAACAGGTATCGATTCGAGGTCTATGCCGACCGGGTGCAACCGGTGACCGGCGGGCCCGGTCTGGGCCTTGGTGGCGATGGCGGCGGCGACGGGTCGGGCGGCGGCGTTCTGGCCAGCCTGAACAAGTCGGTGCAGAACAAGTCCGCCCTGAACAAGAACAAGAACAAGAACAAGAACAAGAATAAAAACAAGAACAAGAACAAGAACAAGAACAAGAACAAGGCGAGTTACGGCGGCGGGCAGGCCGCGTCCGGCCTGATGCCGGCGTTGGAGTTGCGCCGTCTGCATCAGTTGCCCTCGGTCAATCCTTTTACCGTGGCTGAACGTTTTGGCTGGGAATGTCTCGACATCCTTCTGCCGCCCGGCCCGGACTTCACGCGGCTGGAAACCGCCGTGCTGCTGGCGATGCAACGCCGCGACCGGGAGCGGATGCGCCGCCTGCCCGACATCGAGGCGCAGGCCACGCTGTCGGTCGCCGAATTTCTGCGCCCGCTGGGGGTGGAAGAGGTCGGCGGCTATGAGGCGACCGAAGGGCTGTTTCTGAACATCCTGACCGCCTGCGAGTATGTCGGCCTGCTGTACAAGGCCCGAATCGACCGCGACCGGCCCTCTGTGGTGGAACCCCGCCTGCGGCCCCTGCTGGCGGTGCCCGCGCATGAAAGCCTGCCATCGAACCATGCCTTCCAGAGCTTCTCGATCGTGTTTGCCTTCAACACGTTGTTGCCCGAACATCCCGCGACCGAAGAGTTGACCCGCATCGCCCAGAATGTGGCCGAGAACCGCGAATGGGCCGGGCTGCACTACGCGTCCGATACCGAAGCGGGCCGCGATCTGGCGCGCCGGTTCGCCCCCTATCTGCGAGACGCCTTCGGTGCGTCCTTTCTTGCAGCACAGGCCGAATGGCGTTGACCTCAGGAGGATTCCATGACCCAAGTTCCGCTTCCGCCCCGCTATTTCTGGCTCTGGCATCTGGCCGCCCTCAAGGTGATCGAGGCCGATTTCGGTCCCGCCCCCGTGGTGATCCCCGAAGTGTCGCAATCTGCCTTGCGCGCAGCCCCGGCCCCCACGATCACCGCGACGCTGTGGGACCGGATCGGCCCTACCGCCCCTGCCACCGCCGCACTGATCGACACCGGTGTCAGCCGCGCCCACCCCAACCTTGCCGGCCGGATCGACGTCGAGCGGTCGATCGACCTGACCAGCCACCGGAACGGGGCGCAGACGCGGCCAGTGCTGCCCGACACGCGGCCTACCACCCGCGAGGAACCGCGCGCGTTCTTTTCCGGACTGGACCTGACCGGATTGCATCCCCTGCAACTGGAACCGGACGAGTTGGATTATCTTGAGGCAATGGTGGACGAGGCCCGTACCTCGCAGGGTGTGGTGCGCCGGCTGATCGACACCGAAGAAACCTTTGCCGCCCATGGCACCGCCTGCGCCGGGCTGATGGTGGGCGAACCGGCGGTCGTGGCCGCGGATGGCCAGACTGCCGCGATCTCGCCCGAAGCGGTTCTGACCGGTGCGGCCGTTAATCCGGATGCGAACCTGCTGCCGTATTTCGGGGTCGATCCGTTGGCCCGGCTGATCTCGATCCGCACCTCGTTCGAGGCCGACCCCTTTCAGTTCATCAAGGCGTTCCTTTATGCGTGGTCCGCCCGGGTCGATGTCATCGTGCTGCCGCGCGGGCTGCCCGACCCGGTCCGTTCGCGGCTGAACCCCAAAGGTGAACTGAAGGCTGATCTGGAAACCTGGGACAGCCGTCACGCCGCCGACCTGTATACCCGCCTGCATGCCGCCGAGCCCGATGCCGCCGACGCCGGTGCCGCCGACGCCGATGCCGCGCAGACCGGCAGCCAGCCCGACCGGCCATGGAAGATCCTGATGCATCTGATTGTTGCGATTTCCCGCCGCATCCCCGTGGTCTGTGCCGCCGGGAACGACGGCGAAAGCCAGTTGATCTATCCCGCCTGCCTCGCGAGAGGCACCAATGGCATCATCGCGGTCGGAGCAGTAACGGCCGAAGGCTTTCGAGCCGGCTACTCCAACTATGGCGAACATCTGACGCTGGTCGCCCCATCGGACGATTACGAGATCTACAATCGGCACCAGTCGCGGCTGGACCTGAGCGATCCGCTGATCCGGATGCACGATTACAGTGTGGGGGCGGGGAAAAGCTATGCCTACAGTCCGCTGGAACTGGTCTCGACCGACCTTCCCGGCGTGTTCGGCTATGATGCGGGGGCAGCGCGGTGGTCGTCGGTGATGCCGGGTCAGGGACAACCGGGGGTGGGGGGCGGGTATTACACCGCGTTCGGCGGCACCTCGGGGGCGTGCAGCCTGATCGGCGGGTTGCTGCTGCTGGCCCAGCGGGCACGGCGCGGCGCGGGGTTGGCGGCGCTGGACGGCATGGTCGCCAAGACGCTGCTGATCGGGGTCTCGTCGCTGGAGGAGCCGGTGGCACCCGGATATCGGCCGTTGACCCGTGATTGCATGAACGCCGACAACGAGGATCAACTGGATGAGTCGCATTTCTTCGGGGCGGGGCTGCCGGACGCCGGGGCACTGATCACGGCCGCGCTGGCCGCGTGAAACTGTCGACACACGAGCGGCCTCCGCCTTTCCTTCCGATTTGACGCAGCTTTGACGGGGTGATTACGGGTCTGTCACAGGTGGTCTGGCATCAAGGGTCAGCGCTTCACCGGAGGTTTGCCATGACGACCGTGCTTTCGATCCCCGATCCTGTTCGCCTCATCCTGCTGGCCCCTGCCCCTGCCCCCCGGCTCGCCGTGGCGCTGCTGTGCCGCAACCTGGCAATCACGCCGGATCAGGCGTTGCATCGTCTGGGCCAGACCGCAGGTCCGCTGGCCTGCGGCCTTCGACGGTCCGAGGCGAGCCGGCTGGCGGCCTTGCTCTCGGTCCTCGGTCTGCGGGTTCGGCTGGAGCGGGACGATCTGCCCGCCGCCGCCGGGCCGCTGGTCGACCTGTCGTTGCAGCCTGCGGCCGGCATCCCCCTTGCGGCGCTGGCCCGCTGCCTGGCCGATCTGCTGGACCGGTCGGACGGCACGCTGCTGGCGGACCTGCAGCGCCCGGGAGGGGTGATCGTGCCCTGCTGCCCCGCCGGGCAGGTCGAGCGGATTCGCCGGGGGACGCGACGCATCAAGGGATTGCTGATCGCGCAGGTTTGCCCGGATCAGGCGCTGCATGACCTGTTTGCCCGCCCCGGCGCACGTTTGTCGGGCGGGCTGATGCGGCATCTGGCGCTGCTGGGTCTGCGGCCCTGCCCATTTAACGCGGCCCTTGCCAGCGGCGTGGACCGCCGCACCCGCGATCATGTGACCGCCCGCTTTGGCGATGCGGTGTTCGGGCTCGAGCAGTCGTTCCAGCGGCTCGACCTCTATGTCTCGGGGTCGGGCGGGCTTTCGGCGCTCGAGCTTTCCGATTTTCTGGCCACCCGCCGCAGCATGGGGTGTGGCCCGGCAGGCCAGCCGCCCTTCGCCCCCCAGCAGATCGAGACCGGCCTGTCGCATGCCGACGCCCGGCAGTTCCAGCGCGACTATGACACTATCGGCCTGCAGACCCTTGCCCGGATATCGCAGCCCGGCCTGGCCGCAGAAAACCGCTAAAATCCGGATCTTTAAGCCCGCGTTGACAGTGATCCGCTAGATCTGGTGTCGGGTGTGAGAAATGGGTGTGTGATGGCAGGACAGTCAAATGTCGCGCCAGTCATCATCAAGCGGAAGAAGATCATTCAGGGCGGCGGGCACCACGGTGGGGCGTGGAAAGTGGCCTATGCCGACTTTGTGACGGCCATGATGGCCTTCTTCATGCTGATGTGGCTGCTGGGCGCGACGACGGAAAAGCAACGCAAGGGGATTGCGGATTACTTCGGTCCGACCATCCCGGTCAACCGGATTTCGGGCGGGGGTGACGGGGCGTTTGGCGGCGACTCGCTGTTCTCGGACCAGAGCCTGGCACAAAGCGGCACAGGGGCGGCCAGCGCTGCGGCCACCGATGCGCAAAAGGCGCAGGGCGACAGCGACGGCGACCGCGCCGACGCGGAAGAGCAACGCCTGCAGGCCGCGGTCGACAAGGTCTTGTCGGCGCGCGGCGGCGAAAGCATGACGATGGAACGCATGCTGCGCCATGTGACGACGCGCATCACCGACGAAGGTCTGGTGATCGAGGTGTTCGACCTTGAAGGCGTGCCGCTGTTTGCCGCCGACCAGGCCGAGGCCACGCCTGCCCTGCAGGGCATTGCCGGTCTGCTGGCCGAGGTTCTGGCCTTGACGCAGAACCAGATCGCCGTCGCAGGGCATGTCCGGGCTTATCCAATCACGTTGATCGACAACCCCAGTTGGGATCTGTCTTCGGCGCGGGCACTGGTGCTGCGCGGCCTGCTCGAAACCGGCGGACTGTCAACCGCCCGCATCGCCCGCATCTCGGGCCACGCCGACCGAAAACCGGTGACGGCCGACCCCACTGCCATTCGCAACAACCGGCTGGAGGTCGTTCTGCTGCGCCGCGACCGGTGAGAATTGACGAGGATTTTATCCGTTAGGCTGATCTTAAGTCGCCATGGGCACCTTGAGCGTCATCAGACGTCAAAGTTCCAGAAAGGCGACATCCATGACGATTTCATCTTCGCTGAACGCGGGGGTTGCGGGGTTGAATGCCAATGCCAACCGGCTTTCAACCATCGCCGACAACATCGCGAACTCGGCAACTTACGGCTACCGGCGGGCAACGACCGATTTTCACTCGGTCGTGCTGAATGGTGCCGGGAATTTGGCCTATGCCGCCGGCGGGGTCCGGGTCAGCAACATGCGGCTGATCGATGATCGGGGGCCCCTTATCGGGACATCGAACCCGACGGACATCGCGATTGACGGACGCGGATTCCTCGCGGTCACCGATATCGTCTCGGTCTCTGAAACGACGGGCGACTATCCGATTTCGCTGTCGACCACCGGCTCGTTCCGCCCCGACGCCAACGGTATCCTGGTGTCTGATACCGGGCAGGTGCTGATGGGCTGGCCCGCCAACCGCGATGGCACGATCCCCACCTATCCGCGCGACAGCATGTCGGCGCTGGAACCCGTGCGCATCAACCCCAACCAGTATACCGCCAACCCGACGACGACGCTGCGCATGGGCATCAACTTGCCGGCCACGTCGACAATTGCGGGGGCCGCCGACGGTCCGCGTCAGGTGCCGGTCGAGTATTTCACCAGCCTCGGCACGTCCGAGACGCTGGATTTCACCTTCACCCCGGTGGTTCCGGCCACCGGGCCTGCGTCAAATCAATGGACGATGTTGGTGACGGACAGCGCCTCGGCGGGCGCGGTGATCGGCGAGTACACCCTGACCTTCGACCCGAGCTCGCAGGCCGGGGGCACCCTCGCCTCGGTCGCCGTGGTCAGCGGCGGCACCTATGATGCGGCCACCGGCAAGATGTCCCTGCCCGCCGGGGGCGGCGGCATCACTCTCGACATCGGCAGGACCGGAGAGCCTAACGGCATCACCCAGTTGTCCAACAACTTCGCACCCGTCGGCATCAGCAAGGACGGTTCGGCCGTCGCAACGCTGACCTCGGTCGAAGTGGACAGCCAAGGCAACCTCTACGCCCTGTATGACCAGGGGTTCTCCCGCCGGATCTATCAATTGCCGGTGATCGACGTGCCCAACCCCAGCGGCCTCGTGTCGATGACCAATCAGACCTATCAGGTCTCGCCCGCTTCGGGAGCCTACTACCTCTGGGATGCGGGGGATGGGCCGACCGGCGCCGTGGCAGGCTTTGCGCGTCAGGAATCCGCCACCGATGTTGCGGCCGAACTGACGCAACTGATCCAGACCCAGCGGGCCTATTCGTCCAACGCCAAAATCATCCAGACGGTGGACGAAATGCTGCAGGAAACCATCAGCATCAAACGCTGATCGCAGGAGGCGTGAATGAGCATTGCAGGCAGCCTGTCTTCGGCGCTTTCCGGTCTGACCGCCAATGCGCGTGCCGCGGAGGTCGTGTCGTCCAACATCTCAAATGCCCTGACGCCCGGATATGGGCGACGCGAACTCGTGATCTCGGCCCGCGAGATCGGCGGGTCGGGTCAGGGGGTCGAGGTGATCGGCGTCTACCGGCATGCCGACCGGCTGCTGATCGGCGACCGTCGGCTCGCAGAGTCCGCGGCGGGGGAAAATCGGGTCCGCTCGCAGTTTCTGTCGCGGCTCGAAGGGATGCTCGGCAGGCCGGGTGACGCGATATCGCTCAACGGGCGTATCGCGGCCTTCGATGCCGCGCTGATCGAAGCCGCTTCGCGGCCGGAAAGCGAAGCGCGTCTGTCGCGCGTCACTGATACTGCCCGGGGGCTGGCCGGGCATCTTTCGGCGGTCTCGACGGACCTTCAGGCCGCCCGCACCCGGGCCGATGCCTCGATCGGGGCGGAGGTGCAGGTCTTGAACACCGCGCTGACCCGGATCGGCGCGTTGAACGCGCTCATCCTTGCCAACTCGGGCAACGGACGGGATTCGTCGGCCCTGATGGACCAGCGCCAGCAGGTGATCGATCAGGTCGCAGCCATCGTCCCGGTGCGCGAAGTGCCGCGCGACCGCGGGGTTATCGCCCTCATCACACAGACCGGGGCAAGTCTGGTCGACGGGAGAGTGGCGCAATTCGGCTTTGCCCCCGCCGGTCAGATCGTGGCGGAAATGACCCAGGGGACCGGGGCACTGTCCGGCCTGACGCTGAACGGAACCCCGATCGCCACTGCGGGCGACGCGGGCCCGATTGCCGGCGGCACGCTTGCGGCCAGTTTTGCCGTGCGCGACGACCTTGGGCCACGGGCGCAGGCGCAGGTCGACGGGATCGCCCGCGATCTGGTCGACCGGTTCGCCACGCCCGGGCTCGACAGCACGCGCGCGCCGGGGGATCCGGGGCTGTTCACCGATGCCGGGGGCAGCTTCGATCCGGTCAACGAGACCGGCCTGTCGCAGCGCCTGACGCTGAACGCCGCTGTCGACCCCGAGCGGGGCGGTGCGGTGTGGCGGCTGCGCGATGGTCTGGGGGCCACCAGCCCCGGACCCACTGGAAATGCCGGCCTGCTGAACACCTTGCAGGCCGTGCTGACCGACCGCCGCGAACCGGTTTCGGCCACCTTCACGGCGGGCCAGCGCAGCCTGTCCGCCCTCGCCACCGACATGCTGTCACTGATTGCCTCGCATCGGCTGACCGCCGACAGCGAGGCCAGCTTCTCGGCCGCGCGGGCCGACAGCCTGCGCACGATGGAACTGGAAGCCGGGGTCGACACCGATCGGGAGGTCCAGACCTTGCTGCTGATCGAGCAGAATTATGCAGCCAACGCCAAAGTGGTGCAGACCGTCGACGAAATGATCAAGCTCCTGTTGGGAATCTAGCCATGCAGATGTTGTCTCTGGGCGATCTTGCGCAATCCTTCCTCTTTGCCCGCCGCGGGACCGAGATGAAGGCCGACATCCAGCGTCTGTCGCTGGAACTGACCACTGGCCTGACGCAGGATCCGGCACGACATCTGGCCGGCGACTTCGGCCCTCTGGGGGGGATCGATGCGTCGCTGGCCCGGTTGACCGCCTACCGATCCGTGACCGCCGAGGCAGGGCTGTTCAGCCAGGGCATGCAGTCCGCGATCGGACGCGTCGATACGCTGGCTGTTGACCTTGGGTATGCGCTGCTCGCCGGGTCTTCGCCCGGCAACCCTGTCCGGGTAGATGCCCTGGCGGCGGAAGCCGTGCAGAAACTCGATGCGGCCTTGTCGGCCCTGAACACCCGGATCGGGGATCGCAGCCTGTTCAGCGGGGTGGACACGGCGGCGAAAGCGGTACCGGACGGAGCGGCGTTTCTGGCGACGCTGCAGGGCGTCGTCGCCGGCGTACCGACGGTCGACGACCTCGGGACCCGGCTGGACGACTGGTTTGCCTCGGCCGCCGGCTACGGTGCGGCCTATGGCGGCGGAGCGGCGCTGGCACCGCTGAGCATTGCACCGGGAGAGGTCGCACGGCTCGACATCACCGCGGCGCACCCGGCGATCCGGGACACCCTGAAAGGCCTCGCAATGGCGGCCCTGCTCGGCACCGGCCTGTTCACCGGCCAGCCCGAATTGCGGGCCACGGTGGCTATGCGGGCGGGGGAGGCGCTGACGCGCAACCAGACCGACCGCGTCGAGCTGGCCGCCGGGCTAGGCAGGGCAGAAGCGCAGATCGAACAGGCCGCACAACACAACACCGCCGAAACCTCGGCTCTCGGCATTGCGCGCACCGAACTGCTGTCGGTCGACGGCTATGAAGCGGCCTCGCGTCTGCAAGCGACCCAGACGCAGCTGGAAACCCTTTATGCCCTGACGTCGCGCATGCAGCGCCTCAATCTGGTGAACTACCTGTGATGCGCCGCACCCTGACTTGTCTGGCGTTCCTGCTGATGACGGCCAGCGCCGGAGCCGGCCCGATCCGGCTGAAGGACCTCGTCGAATTCGACGGGGTGCGGGGCAACGATCTGGTCGGCTATGGCCTGGTCGTGGGGTTGAACGGCACCGGCGACGGTTTGCGCAATGCCCCCTTCACCGAAGAGATGATGTCGAGCCTGCTCGAACGGCTGGGCGTCAACGTCGCGGGCGAGGATTTTCGTCCCAAGAACGTGGCCGCCGTGTTCGTGACGGCGGCGCTGCCACCGTTCGCGCGGGCCGGCGGGCGCATCGACGTGACGGTTTCGGCGATCGGCGATGCCAAAAGCCTGTTGGGCGGCACGCTGATCATGACCCCCTTGAACGGGGCGGACGGGCAGATCTATGCGGTCGCGCAGGGCACCATCATCGCGGGCGGCATTTCGGCCGAAGGCGAGGCGGGGCGGGTCGTGCAGGGAGTGCCGACGGCGGGCGGCATTCCCTCGGGCGCCCGGGTGGAACGCGAAGTGGAGTTTGATTTCGCCGGGCTCGAAACCATCCGTCTGGCGCTGCGCGCACCGGATTTCACCACCGCGAGCCGGATCGAAAGCGCGATCAACACCGAATTCGGGCGTTCCGTGGCGGAAATGCTGGATTCCGGTACTGTCTCGCTCGATGTCGGGGCCACCAACATGCGCTCGCCGGCTCACGCGCTGAGCCGGATCGAACAACTTGTGGTCGAGCCGGAAACCCGGGCCCGGGTGGTGGTCGACCAGCGTTCGGGCACCATCGTGATGGGCGAGGACGTGCGGATCAGCCGGGTCGCGGTAGCGCAGGGCAATCTCACCCTGAGGATCGAAGAAAATCCGGTCGTGGTACAGCCGAACCCGTTTTCCGAGGGGGAAACCATCGTCGTGCCACGCAGCACTGTCGGGATCGCCACGGAACCCGGCACCGGGCTTGCCGAGGTGACCGGCGGCACCAGCCTGTCCGAGGTCGTGGCCGGGCTGAATGCGCTGGGTGTGGCGCCGCACGACATGATCGACATCCTCAAGAGCATCAACGCCGCAGGCGCGCTGCATGCGGAATTCGTGGTGAACTGACGCCCGGGGTTCGCCTGGCGCAACCGGCGGGGCAAAAAAGGGCAGGTCAGAAATAGCTGCGCACCAGCGCCCCCGAGATCAGGCTCCAGCCGTCCGCCACGACGAAGAAAGCCAGTTTGAACGGCAATGACACCACAGCGGGCGGCACCATCATCATGCCCATCGACATCAGGACTGCGGCGACCACGAGGTCGATGATCAGAAACGGCAGATAGATCAGGAAGCCGATCTCGAAGGCCCGCTGAATCTCGGACAGCATGAAGGATGGTACCAGCAGCGACAAAGGCGCCTCGATCGGCGTGGAAGCCTCGCCCGGTCGCAGGGCTTGCAGCGCGGCAAAGGTATCGCCGTCCAGCCGTGCCGCCATGAAGCCGCGAAACGGCGACAGGATGGCCGGGATCGCGGTCTGGACATCCATGGCTCCGGTGCTCAGCGGCTCTACCCCCTTGACCCAGGCCTCTGTCAGCACCGGGTCCATCACGAACCAGGTCAGAAACAGCGCCAGACTGACGATCAGCATGTTCGGCGGGGCCTGCTGCAGCCCGATCGCCTGCCGCAGGATCGACAGGACGGTGACAATGAACGGAAAACAGGTGATCATCACGGCCAGCCCGGGCACGAGGCTGAGCAACGTGATAAGCGCCAGCAGGGTGATCGACCGGGTGGCCAGCCCGTTGTCTTCGCCAAGATTGATCGACAGATCCTGCGCAAGGGCCGGACCGGCCATCAGGAGCAGGGCCGCAATCAGACCCGGAAGCAGCATCGGTGTCGGCCTCACAATCCGCCCCGCAGATTGGCCACCTCGGTCAGCCGCACGGCGAGTTGCCCGGCCTGATCGCCCTGCAGTTCGGTCAGCTCGCCCCGCGCGATCAGCCGGTCCCCGACATAAAGTTCGACCGGATCATCGACCCGGCGGTCGAGCGTCAACACCGCATCGAGGGTCAGTTTCAGCAGGTCGCGTACCATCGGGCGCGCCTTGCCGACCGAAATCGTGACTTCGATCGGCACTTGGGCGAAAGGATTGCTGTCAGACTGAGGGTCCATGGTCATGCTCCGCTGGAGGAAAGGGCAAAGAAACCGCGCACGGCGGCCGTGATGTCGGCAATGGCACGGTCGAGATCGACTTCGGTTTCGCTGCCGCCGAGCCGCAGGTAGACCTGCCCCTCGCCGAGGGTCGGTTCTTCCTGCAAGATCAGGGGCAGCCCCGTGGCCTGTTCCAGCAACTGCGCGACCGCTGCTCGGGACGCCGGGTTCAGCACCAGAGTGACCGGCGTATCGGCCATCGCCTCGGCCATCGGCATCAACGCCTCGAGCACCACCGGCCCGAGCGTTTCGCGGGCCAGATCGGGCAGCAGGCGGCCGACGATATCGGTCAGGAGGGGCTCGATCGCCTTGAGGACATGCATCCGGGCTTCCTGATAGGAGAAACCCAAGGCCTGCAGATGGCGCGCGAGGTCGGCCCGCATCCGGCTCTGATCGTCGGACTGCGCGGCGGCGGCATCCTCCCAGCCGGCGGAGTAGCCCTGATCGTAGGACGCGAGCTTGGCCTCCTCGAGCGCCAGACTGTCGAGCACCACCGTCGTGCCGCCCGCAGCGCCGCGGGCTTCGGTTTCAAAAACTTCGAGCCGCAGCACCATCATACCCGCTCCTCTTGCTGTTCCATCCAGCCGCGCAGGATTTCCACCGATTCCGCTTGCCGCTCTTCGATCAGACGGCGCAGACGGGAGGCGGGATCGGCGGGGGCGCCGTCGCCGTCGAAGTCGGAAATCAGCGAAAGGTCCGGCAGATCGCCGCCATCGTCGATCTCGCCGGTCAGAACCCGTTGTTCGTTCGGCAGATCGCGGCTGCCGAGCGATCCGGCGAGTGCGAGGGGGGCAGACGGTGCGGGCAAGCCGAGCGCGGCGCGCGGGGTCGCCAGCAGAATCGGACGCAAGACAAACACCCCGAGAATCAGGGCAACCAGTGCCAGAACCGCCAACTGAAGCGCCGACATCGGATCGACCGAAAGGCCGCCGAGCAGCCCCGCCTCGACCATCGTGCCTTGTGCGGCCAGCGGCTCGAACGCCAGCGAGCGCAGCGTCAGGACATCGCCTCGCGCCTCGTCCAGCCCGACGGCCGAGGCCACCAGCTCGCGCAGCACCGTCAGTTCCTCTTCGGGACGCGGTTGCAGCGTCACGCTGCCGTCGGCGGCGGTCACGTTGATCCCGTCGACCAGAACTGCAACCGAAATCTTGCGCAAGGCCCCGGGTACGCGCAGGATTTCGCGTTGGGTTTCAGAGACTTCGTAATTCACCCGCTCCCGGGTTTCTTCGTTCTGGCTGGTGCCGCCGCCGCCTGCCGCCGCCTGGCCGTCCGGCAGGTTGGAGGCGACCGTGACGTCGCCGCCGCCCTGCTCATCGCTGCCCTTGCGGCTTTCGGTATCCGACGAGATGGCGACCCTGCCTTGCGGGTCAAACCGACGCTCGGTGACGGCTTCCCGCTCGGTCTCCACATCGACCGCCACTTCGACCACGGCTTTGCCGGGACCGACGCGTGCCGCCAGCAGCCGCTCGACATTGCGCCGCAACTCGGCGGCCCGGGCGTCGCCCGTCGTTGCCGGCATCGAGGCATCCGCGCCCGCGGCGATCAACCCTGCAACCGTGTCGATCACCGCCACATCGCCTGGTTTCATGCCCGCCACGGCCGCGGCGACCAGATGGCGCAAAGCATCGGCCTGAGCCGGTGACAGCCCCCCGGCCGACGTGGTGACGGTGACGCTGGCTGTGGGCACGGCCTCGCGTTGAAAGGGTTGCGAAGGTGCCTGCGCGATGTGGACCCGCGCCGCCCGGATCTGGGCGTTCGACAGGATCGTGCGCGCCAGTTCGCCCTCTTTCGCCCGCCAGTAGGCCGCGTCGAACATCTGCGAGGTGGTGCCAAAGCCCGAAAGTCCGTCCAGAAGTTCGTAGCCCGCCCCCGAATTCGCCGGCAACCCTTCTGCGGCCAGCGTCATCCGCAAGCTGTCGCGCCGGCTCTGTTCGACGTGAATTGCGTCGCCCCGGATCTCGTAGGCCACGCCCTGCTGCTCCAGCGCCGCCACCACATCGCCTGCGGTTGCCGAATCGAGCCCGGCGTAAAGCAGTGACAGTGACGGGGTGCTCGCCATCCGCGACATCGCGAGAATCGACAGAAACATCGCGATCGTGGCCCCGACCACCACCACCCGCCGACGCGCATCCATCGCCGACCACAGGGAAAGCAGGTTCTGCACCGGTATTCTCCGATCAAGGGGCTTCTGCACCGTTCACCCCCAGCTTTGAAGGATCGGCCTTAACAATCGGTTAGTGAGATGCGGTCTATCTTTGTTCTCACAGCAAGGACGGAGGCGCCGATGGCCGAAGCTGATCTGCCGCAGGATGCGGTGCCAAGGAAGCGATCGAAACTGCCCCTGATCCTGGGGCTGGTTCTCTGCCTCGGGCTGGGGGCGGGCGGGTTCTACGTCACCTGGTCGGGGCTGCTGTTTGCGCCCGCCGCCGATCAGGCGGCTGCGCCGAAGGCTCCGCCGCTGCCCGACATCGCCTTTGTTCCGATCGCACCGCTGGTGATCTCGTTGGGCAAGGCGGGGCACAGCTCGCATCTGCGCTTCACCGCCGAACTGGAAGTGGCGACCGATCATGGCGCGGAGGTGACCCTGCTGTTGCCGCGGATCATGGATGTGCTGAATGGCTATCTGCGCGCCGTCGACGTGACGGAACTGGAAGACCCGTCCTCGTTGGTGCGGCTTCGCGCGCAGATGCTGCGACGGATCCAGATCGTCACCGGCGAAGGCCGGGTCCGCGATCTGCTGGTCACTGAATTCGTGCTGAACTGACGAGGGCGGGAATGGAACTGATTGCGGATATCCTGATGGCGGCCGGCGCGTTCGGAGCCGCGATCTATTGCTATGTGCTGTCGGCGCGGCTGAAGAAATTCACCACGCTGGAAACCGGGATGGGGGGGGCGATTGCCGTGCTTTCGGCTCAGGTCGACGATATGACCCGGCTTCTTGACAAGGCGCGCGGGGCGGCCACCGGGTCCGCCTCGGGTCTGGCCGCATTGTCCGAACGGGCCGAGGCTGCGGCGGCGCGGCTCGATCTGCTGATGGCGTCGATGCATGATCTGCCCGACCCGCTTACAGGCTCGGGCGAGCCGCGACCGGACAGCGAGCATGAGAGCGGACGGCTGCGTTTCGTGCGGCGGCGTAGCGGGCGCGCCGACGTCGAGGCGGCGGAATGACGGCGCGGCACCGGAAATTTGGCCGAGGCGCCCTTTTGATTCTGGCGCTGTTTCTGGCGGCCTCGGGCGCACTGCGTCTGGGGGCCGGGGTCGGCCAGGCCTTTGCCAATGCGCCTGATGCGGTGGCCGAGGCGCCACTGTCCTGCCCCGCCCCGCCCCTCGCTCTCGCCGAGGCCCTGAATGCACGCGAAACCGATGTGGCCCGACAGGAAACTGCGCTTGCAGACCGGCTGGCCGCCCTCGACCTGGCCGACGCCGCAGTGTCTGCGCGGCTGGCCGAGTTGGAAACCGCCGAGGCGGAGCTGAGGGCGACGCTCGCTCTGGCGGATGGCGCGGCCGAAAGCGATCTCGCCCGTCTGACGGCAGTTTACGAATCGATGAAGCCGGTCGACGCGGCGGCGTTGTTCACGGCAATGGCCCCCGAGTTTGCCGCCGGCTTTCTGGCCCGGATGCGCCCGGAGGCGGCGGCCGCCATCCTGTCGGGCATGAGCGCCGAAGCGGCCTACAGCATCTCGGTTCTGATTGCCGGTCGCAACGCTCTGGTGCCCAGAAACTGAGTGAGGGTTTTTTAACGCGGGTCTGCAAGGCTCGCGGCACGGAACAGACAGGAGTGCACCATGTTCGGCATCATCGGCATCGTCGTGATTATCGTCATGGTGTTCGGCGGATTTGTCGCGGCCGGCGGCAAGCTGGCCCCCATCATGGAGGCCCTGCCGTTCGAAATGGTGATCATCGGCGGTGCGGCGGTCGGAGCCTTTCTGGTCTCGAACGATCTTGCAGCCGTCAAGCAGACGCTGCGCGACACCGGCAAGGTCTTCAAGGGGCCGAAATGGCGGTCTGGGGACTATCGAGACCTGCTCTGCCTGTTGTTCGAACTCATCCGGCTGGCGCGCAGCAATCCGGTGGCGCTGGAAGAACATATCGAAAATTCGCACGACTCGACGCTGTTCGGACGCTACCCCAAGATCCAGCACGATCATGAGGCGGTCGATCTGATCTGCGATACCCTGCGTGCCGCCTCGATGAATTATGACGACCCGCATCAGGTTGAAGAGGTGATTGACAAACGGATGGAGGCGTCGCAGACCCACGCCCTGCACTCCAGCCACGCTCTGCAAGCCATGGCCGACGCACTGCCCGCTCTGGGAATTGTCGCGGCCGTTCTGGGGGTGATCAAGACGATGGGCTCGATCGACCAGCCGCCCGAGGTGCTGGGGGCGATGATCGGCTCGGCGCTCGTGGGCACGTTTCTGGGGGTGTTTCTGGCCTACGGGATCGTCGGCCCGTTTGCAACGCGCGTGAAGGCGGTGGTCGACGAGGACGGTCATTTCTATCACCTGATCCGCGAGGTTCTGATCGCCAACCTGCACAAGCACCCGACGAATATCTGCATCGAAGTAGGTCGGCAGAACACGCCGCACCATCTGCGCCCCAGTTTCTCGGACGTCGAGAACGCGCTGCGGACGCTCAAGCAGGAGGCGGCATGATCCGGATCTGGGCGATCCTGCTGTTGCTGGCCGCGACGGGCACCGGTGCTGCGCAGACGGTCAAGGTCACTTCGGGCGAGCATGACGGTTTCACCCGGCTGGTGCTGGATTTCGGGGATGCGGTCGACTGGCAGGTCGGGCGCACGATCGACGGGTATGAAGTGCGAGCGTCAGAGGCGGCGCGTCCCTATGATCTGACCGCAGTTTTCCGGGTCATCGGGCGGTCGCGGCTGGCGTCGGTCTGGGCTGATCCGGCGACCGGGGCGTTGCGCATCGGCATCGGCTGTGCCTGTCACGCCCAACCGTTCGAGTTTCGGCCTGGTATCGTCGTGATCGACCTCAAGGACGGCCCGCCGCCACCGCAATCGTCGTTCGAGACGACCCTGGACGGCACCAGCCTGCCCGGTCTGGTGTCAAGGCCGGCTTTGCGACCGCGCGCCCGTCCGGCCGGAACGGGGCGCTATAAATGGACCGATCTCGCGCTGGCGGCCCCGGACAGGACGGCCGTGCCCGCCCGAACCGAGCCCACGATCGGCATCGACCCGGCCCTCGCCCCGTTGCATAGAGCCCTCCTTGAACAACTCAGCGTCGGTGCAGCCCGCGGGGTGGTCGACATGGCCTTGCCCGGCGCGGCGACCGGTCGGTCGTCGCCACCTGCCGAGGGGGTGCGGATCGGGTTCGGTGACCTGCCTGGCGTCCGGCTCAACGGATCAGACGACGCCCCTCGGGGGTTGACGGCCGCGGGCGGGGCCTGTGCGGCGGATCCGCAGCTTGATATCGCGACCTGGGGCGACACGCGCCCCGTCAGTACGCAGTTCGCGGGGGCAAAAACCGGTCTGACCGGCGAGTTCGACCTGCCCGATCCGGTGGCGCTGCAGCGCGCTGCGCGGTTCTTTCTTTTTGTCGGGTTCGGAGCCGAGGTGCGGCAGCTTCTGGCGATGATGCCGACGCAACAGCCCGATGCCGCGTTGTGGACCAGCCTTGCCCATATCCTGGACGACACTGTGGACGTCGCGCCGGCCTTTGGCGGCATGGCTTCCTGCGATACGGCGGCCGCGCTGTGGGCGGTTCTGAGCACTCCCGCGCCGCGCCCTGGCGAGGAGGTCGACCGGGCCGCAGCCCTGCGCAGCTTTTCCGCGCTGCCGGTGCATCTGCGTCGCCACCTCGGGCCAAGGCTCGCCGGGCGCTTCATTGCCCGGGACGATGCCGCTGCCGCCCGGATGGTGCGCGATGCCGTCCTGCGCGTGCCGGGCGATGCCGGTCCCGACGTGACTGTCATGGAGGCAAGGCTCGACCTGGCGGCGGGCGAGCACGAAGGGGCCGCCGCCCGGCTGGAGCCGCTGATCGAACAGCCCGGTCCGGCCACGCCTGCGGCGCTGATTGCACTGGTGGCCAGCCGGGTGGCGACCCGCACCCCGCTTGAACCAGACCAGATCCTGGCGCTCGGGGGGCTGCTGCATGAACGCCGCAACACCGCGCTGGAGCCGGAGTTTGCCCTCGCCCTGACCCTGGCCCAAGCGGTGTCCGGAGACTTTGAGGCGGCCTTCGCCAGCTTGTCCGCCACCCCTGAGGCCGAGCCGGAGGTGTGGACCCTGCTGGCCGAACTGGGGCCGGACTCCGACCTGCTGTCCCATGCGGTGTTGCCCGACGGACCAGCGGTTGATGCGCCCGCCACAGTTGCGGCCGCACTGGCTGCGCGCCTGACCGACCTCGGCCTCGGTGATGCGGCGAAGGCCTGGCTCGACCGGGTGCCGGACCCGGACCGCGGTCTCGCCGCGAAAATTGCCCTGCGTCAGCGGGACGCGCGGGGGGCGCTGCGGCTGCTGGCGGGGTCGCTGGATGAAAGCCTGCTGCCGCTAAAGGCCGAGGCCCTGAGCCTGTTGGGGGATGACGCGGCCTTGGCCGCGGTGCTGGACCAGACCGGCGATGACGCAGGCCAGTGGCGCGCCATCGGTCGGGCCCGCGACTGGACCCGGCTCGCCGAGCAAGGCCCCGAGCCGTGGAAGGCCGTCGCGACCCTGACGACCGCAGCCCCCGATCCGGAGCCCGAACCGGCTTTAGACGCGGCCGGTCCCGCCGGAGCACTGGCCACGGGCGCCGCGCTGCTTGAAAGCAGTGCTGCAACCCGCAGCGCAATCCGGGTGCTGCTGACGGCCGTGCAGCCGCCGAGCCGTTGACCGGAACCGGAAGCGCGCCGCCATGCCGTGATGCGTCGGCCGCTTACCTTTGCGAAAGATTCGTAGACTAGCCTTTGGTCAACCAGCCCTCTCGAATGCGGGGTCCTTTCGGGTGAAACCCATGTCAACTCGCTGCCTTTGCCTTTGCTTCGCGGTCTTGTCTGCCCAGATGTCTGCTCAGGACGCCCGGGCGGACCAGCCGGTGTGCGACGCTGCGGCCCGGCGGGCCGCAGAGGAGAGCGGCGTCCCGCTAAACCTGCTGCTGGCGATCACCCGCGTCGAAACCGGTCGTGATGCAGACCGGACCCCCTGGCCCTGGACAGTCAATCAAGGTGGCGACGGGGCCTGGCTCGATACCAAGGCCGAAGCGATGTCCGCCGTCGATCAGGCCCTCGCCAACGGTGCCACCAACATCGACATCGGATGCTTCCAGTTGAACCACCGCTGGCACGCCGCCGGCTTCGCCACGGTCGGGGACATGTTCGATCCTGTTGCCAATGCGCGCTATGCGGCGAAATTCCTGATGCGTCTGCACCGCGAAACCGGCAACTGGTCGACCGCCGCGGCCACATACCATTCGCGCAGCCCCGGACCCGCCGACCGTTATCTTGCGAAGATCGAAACCGTCATGGCCACGCTGAGCGACCAGCCGCAGCCGGAACCCGCGGTTTTGCGACCCAACAGTTACCTTCTGCTGCAGGCAGGCGCGGCGGGGCGGCATGGCTCGCTTGTCCCGCTGCAAGGTACCCGTGGTCCGCTGATCGGAGCAAACCCCTGACATGCCCGGGCTTCGTCTGACCACCGCCACCCTGTTTCAACCGACCATCCTGCTGGCCCTTGCGCTGATGGGGGTCATCGTCATGATGGTGCTTCCGGTGCCGGCCTGGATGCTCGACATCGGTCTTGCGCTCTCCTTTGCGCTGGCGATCCTGATGCTGACCGTCACGCTGTTCATCGAACGCCCGCTCGACTTTTCGGCGTTCCCCACGATCCTGTTGGCCTCGCTGATGTTGCGGCTGGCGCTGAACGTGTCGTCCACCAAGCTGATCATCGGGCAGGGGCATACCGGCACCGACGCCGCCGGCCACGTGATCGAGGGGTTCGCCGAGTTCATCATGGGCGGCAACCTGTTGCTTGGCATCGTGGTCTTCTTCGTGCTGATGATCATCAACTTCGTGGTGATCACCAAGGGGGCCGGCCGGATGGCCGAGGTGGGCGCGCGCTTTGCGCTCGATGGCATGCCGGGAAAACAACTCGCCATCGACGCCGACATGGCGGCAGGGGCGATCGACCATGCCGAGGCGAAACTGCGGCGCGAACGCGAACTGGCCGAGACGAACTTCTTCGGCTCGCTCGACGGCGTGTCGAAATTCGTCAAGGGCGACGCGGTGGCCAGCCTGCTGATCACCGGGCTCAACATGGTGATGGGCCTGATCATGGGCACGGTCTATCACGACATGCCGCTGGCGGAGGCGTTCGAGGTCTATGCCATCCTGACCGTGGGCGACGGGCTGGTCGGGCAGATCCCGGCGGTCATCATCTCTGTCGCGGCCGCCCTGTTGCTGGCGCGCGGCGGGGCGGTCGGCGCGACCGATATCTCGTTCTTTGCGCAGCTGGGCCGGTTCCCGGGGGCGCTTGGTACGGTGGGCGCCCTGATGGCGCTGTTCGCGCTGGTGCCGGGGATGCCGTTCATGCCGTTCATGACGGCAGCGGTCGGGCTTGGTTACCTCGCATGGCGCGCGCATCACGCCGCGATGCATCCGCCGGTCGAGGCTGCGGCCCCGCCCGAACCGCCGCGCCGCAAGGGCATGGGGGATGTGCTTGATTTTGATGAGATCCACATCGAGTTCGCGCCCAATCTGGTGTCGATGGTGCTCGACCCCGCGACGGGGCTCGACAGCCGCATCTTCAACATGCGCAACCATGTGGCCGCCAGTTTCGGCCTCATCCTGCCCGAAATGCGTCTGACCGACGAGGTGACCCTGCCGCCCGGAACGTACCGCATCCGCCTGCAAGGGGTGGAGCGCGTGCGCGACCGCCTGCTTCCGGACCGGGTGCTGGTTCTGCTGACCGAGGGCGTCGAGGCACCCGAAGGCCATGACGTCCGCGAGCCGGTTTATGGGGCGCCCGCCCGCTGGATCCGCCCGGACCATCAGGATACCGCGGCGCTGGCCGGCCTGACCGTCGTCTCGCCGCCCGAGGTTCTGGCCACCCACCTGCTCGAGGTGATCCGGGGCAATCTCGCCCGCCTGCTGTCGATGCGCGGCCTTCGGCGACTGCTCGACGAGTTCATCAATGTGTCGGAACCGGGGCGCGCCGAGGCGAACAAGCGCCTCATGGAAGAACTGGTGCCCGACAAGGTGCCGGTTGACCTGCTGCTGACCGTCCTGCGTCTCCTGTTGGACGAGCGGGTGTCGATCCGCAACCTGCCGCTGATCCTCGAGGCGGTGGCCGAGGCGCGCGGTCTGGGCGCTCCGGAGGCGGTCTGCGAACATGTCCGCCAGCGGCTGGGCTTTCAACTGGTGGCCGAGCTGAAACGCGACGATGGCACAATCCCGCTGATCCAGCTTGCGCCGGAGTGGGAACGGACCTTTGCCGCGCACCAGATCGAGGGCAACCGCGGCCTGCGCGATGTGGCTCTGCCGCCCGATCAGTTCAGCCGTCTGGCCAACGGCCTGGCCGACCGGCTGAACCGCGCGGCCGAAACCGGAGTCTATCCGGCAGTGGTCACCTCGTCCCTGCGCCGTCGGTTTTTGCGCACGGTGATGGGGGCCAAGGGGCTGACCGCGCCGGTGCTGTCCTACGAGGAAATCGGCATCGAGGCGCGCCCGGCCATGCTCGGCGTGGTCCCGGCATGACGGAGGTGATCCGCATCCTGACCGAGATCAGCGGCCAGACCGAGGCCTTGCTCTGGCAAGCGTTTCTGGTGTTTCTGCGCGTCGGCGGTGTGATGGCGCTGATGCCGGGTTTCGGCGAACAGGTCGTGCCCAACCGGGTGCGGCTGATGCTGGCACTGGCCTTTACGGCAGTGGTCGCCCCGGCCGTGGCCCCCGGCATGGCTGTGGCGCAAGGCGCCTTCGTCACCCCGATCGCGGTCGAGGTCGCGGCCGGACTGGCCATCGGCATCGGGCTGCGGCTGTTTGTCGTGGCGCTCCAGATGGCCGGGATGATCATTGCCCAGGCCACGTCACTTGCCCAGTTGTTCGGCGGCATGGGGCCCGAACCGCAGCCCGCGATCGCCAACCTGCTGCTGACGGCCGGCCTCGCGCTGGCGGTGATGAGCGGGTTGCACGTCCGGGCGGCTGAATTGCTGATCCTGTCGTATGACGTGCTGCCGGCGGGCCGGCTGCCTGCGCCGTCCGATATGGCCGACTGGGGTCTGGCGCAGATCGCCCGCGCTTTCGCTCTGGCTTTTACCCTCGCCGCGCCGTTCACCATCGCGGCACTGATCTACAACGTGGCGCTAGGGGTGATCAATCGCGCGATGCCGCAGCTTATGGTGTCGTTCGTCGGGGCACCGGCCCTGACGGCGGGCGGGTTGATCCTGCTCGCGATCGTCGCGCCGCTGGCGCTCGCGCTGTGGCTCCACCAGTTCAACGCCTTTCTCGGCGATCCCTTCACGGTCCGGCCATGAAAGAGGAAGACCAGGGCGACAAGGAACACGCCCCCACGCAAAAGCGGCTGGATGACGCGCGGCGACGTGGCGAGGTCCCGAAATCGGCCGAACTGATCACGGCTGCCGGCTATGGCGGGCTGTTGCTGGCGGGACAGGTGGCAGGAGGTGTGGCCTTGCTGCAGGCCGGGCAGATCGGCGCGGTGCTTCTGGGTCAGGCCGACCGGCTGGCCCCGATGTTGCTGACCTCGTCGCGCGCGCCGACCGGGGGCCTGTTTGCTGCATTCGGAGCCGCGCTCGCTCCGCTGTTCCTGCTGCCGATGGCAGCGGCCTTGCTTTGCGTTGTGGCCCAGCAGGCCTTGATCTTTGCGCCCGAGAAACTCGCCCCGACCCTGTCGCGGATCTCGCCGCTGGCGAATGCCAAAGAAAAGTTCGGTCGCGAGGGGCTGGTGGCCTTTGCGCAAAGCGCCGGCAAACTGATCGTGATCTGCTGCCTTCTGGCGCTGTTCTTGCCGTCTCAGGCCGAAACCATCCTGAACAGCCTGACCATGACACCGGCCCAGGCCACTGCTGCCATGCTGCAAATTCTGATGAGTTTCCTGTTTCTGACCCTGTTGATCGCTGTGGTCTTTGGCGGGCTCGACTTTGCCTGGCAACAGGTCCAGCACCAGCATCGCCACAGGATGTCGCGCCAGGACCTGCTGGATGAGGTCAAGGACATGGAGGGCGACCCACATGTCAAGGCACGGCGCCGCCAGCGCGGGTATGACATTGCGACGAACCGCATGCTGCTCGACGTGAGCCGGGCAGATGTGATCATCGTCAATCCGACGCACTTTGCCGTGGCCCTGAAATGGCAGCGCAGCGACCGGACCGCGCCGGTGTGTCTGGCCAAGGGAACCGACGAAATCGCCGCCAGGATCCGCCAACGTGCTGCTCTGGCCGGGGTGCCGGTGCACAGCGATCCGCCGACCGCGCGCGCGCTTTATGCCACGGTAGAGATCGGCGCGCAGATCCGACCCGAGCACTACCGCGCTGTCGCCGCCGGTATCCGCTTTGCCGAGGCGATGCGCAAGCGGGCCCGCAGGTTGCAGCCGTGACGCCGACCGAGCGCCGCACAAGCCTCGCCCGCCTGCAGGCGATTGGCCAGGTGCTGCTCGATGCCCGGCTGGCCGCGTTGCACCGGGCAGCCGAGGCGCGCGATGGCAGCCTCGCCCGGCTCGACGATCTCGCCCGCCCGGTCGCCGGATCGGACCTGTCCGGCGTTGCGGCCCTTGAGGTTTCGATGCGCTATGAGCGTTGGGCCGATCAGCGGCGCGCCGAGATCAACCTGGTGCTGGCCCGCCAGACCGCCGCCTGGCTTGAGGCGCGCGGAGCGGCCACCGAAGCCTTCGGCAAGGCGCAGGCGCTCGACGGGTTGACGCAAACCCGGAAATGACCCGGTCGGCAGACCGGATCATCCGTCCTGACGGACGATATCGACGATCAGCACGTCGGTCACCACGTCTCCCAGCGTGGTCTGCGCCACCTCGAGCAACGCCTTGCGCAGCACGACCAGATTGGCCGCGTCGGTGAACGAACCGCGGAACCCGCCGGAATTCGCATGGCCGAACAGCACCTGCAGGAACGCATCGCGCAGCTTCGGCTCGCGGGCATAGACCTTTTCAGTCGTCCCTTGCGCGACTTCAAGGCTCAGCGAAACGATCACCATCGACACCACGCGACCGTCTTCGAGAACCGGCACAATGAACTGATTGTTCAGCTTGACATAATCGGGGAGCGTTGCGGGGTCGATCGCTTTCGCCGGTCCGGTCGGATGATCTGTCGCATCGGATCCGTCCGCTGCAGCGTGATCCGCAGCTTCGGCGGGCGGGCGCAATGCGACGCCCGCCCCCATTCCGAGGCCCAGCCCCAACAAACCCAGCACAACGGGGAGGAGTTTGCGGAGCATGGCGATCAGAACGGCAGGATCGCGTCGACGATCTGGTCGCCGTATCGCGGTTGCTGGACAGCCGTGATCTGCCCGCGCCCGCCATACGAGATCCGCGCGCCGGCAATCTTGTCATAGGTGATCTCGTTCTGCCGCGAGATGTCGGTCGGGCGCACATAGCCGGTCACGATCAGTTCGCGCATCTCGAAGTTGACCCGCACCTCTTGCTGGCCTTCGATCCGGAGCACCCCGTTGGGCAATTCCTCGACCACGGTGGCCGCCACCCGCAGCGTCAGCTTTTCGTTGCGCGCGACCGACCCGTCGCCCTGATAGCTCGACTGCGACGTGATCGAGACGGCGTCGGCAAGCGTGGCCCCGGCAGGCAGTTCTGCGTCGAGCCGCTGCGGAATGCCGAACAGCGACGGCACCCCCATGGTCTGACCGGACGACCGGCTGCGGTCTGTCTTGTTGGAGATTTCGGCCTTTTCGTCGATTTCGATCACCACGGTCAGAATGTCGCCGCGCAACTCCGCCCGCCGGTCACCGAACAGCGAGGACCGCCCCGAGGTCCACAGCGACGCCTCGTCGCTTGGCGCATCGGGGTCGGCATCCTGGGGAAGCGGGTTGGAATACATCGCGTGATGCTGATAGCTGCCCTCGAGGGGCGAAAACTCCGGTGCACGCCCGACATCGGCCAACCCGGTGCAGGCGCACAACGCCAGAGGCGACAAGAAAAACAGGCGCATCGGACTCTCCTTCACAAGTTCGGTCCCACGATCACCCGGCCATCCGGCCCGATCAGACCGGTGACAGTGGTGCGAGACGACAGATTCATCACGCGGATTTCATCGCCCACCCCGCCGCGGGCCAGCGCCCGGCCTTCGGTCAGAATAGCCAGGGAGCCCGCGCGATAGATCAGGCCAACCAACTGATTGCGCTCGACAATCGCCGGAGGCCCCAGATCCTGTGCCCGCACCGGGCGCCCCGGATAGATCACCACCCGCGCCTCGAGTCCGACCGCTTGTGCGGCGTCGGTCAGGGCGCCCGCAATCTCGGCGTCGACCAGGGTAACATCTTCGGCCGTCAACACGGCCTGCGCCCGGATCGGCCGGGTCGCCACCAGACTGTCGGCCAGCGCGGGCCAGCCCGCCAGGATCAGGACCAGCCGCCACATCAGCGCACCTGCGTCGTCGCCGACAGCATCTGGTCGGCCGCCGTGATCACCTTTGCATTCAGTTCATAGCCGCGCTGCGCCTTGATCAGTTCGGTCACTTCGCGCACCGCATCGACGCTGCTTTCCTCGAGATAACCCTGCCGCAGCGTGCCCAGACCCTCCAGGCCCGCCGTGCCGACCAGCGCCGCCCCGGAGGCCGGGCTTTCGAGAAAGAGGTTGGACCCGATCGCCTCCAGCCCCTTTTCATTCGAGAATCCGACGAGATTGAACTGACCCAGCAGTTGAGGTTCGACCTGGCCTGCGAAATAGCCGTAGACCTCGCCCCCGGCATTGACCGAGATCGACCGAGTATCCGAGGGGATCGTGATGCCGGGGGCCACCGTGTGGCCATCCGCCGTCACGATCAGCCCGTCGCCCGTCCGCTTCAACGCCCCGTCGCGGGTGTACGCCGGGCCGCCCGATGGCAGCGTCACCTCCAGATACCCTTGCCCTTCGATCGCCACATCAAGGTCGCCGCCGGTCTGGGTCAGCGAGCCCTGCGCCACCACGATCGACACCGAGGCCGGGCGCACGCCAAGTCCGATCTGAACGCCAGTGGGCAGGACCGTGCCGCTTTGCGACGTCACGGTGCCGGGGCGCGCAAGTTGCTGGTAATGCAGGTCGGCGAAATCCGCGCGCCGGGCGTTGTAGGCGGTCGTCGACATGTTGGCGAGGTTGTTGGCCACCACATCGACCCGCATCTGCTGGGCCGACATGCCGGTGGCGGCGATCTGCAGGGCCTTCATGGCAGTCTCCTAGCGGCCAAGGGTTTCAATGACGCCGCGCAAACGGGCATCCTCGCGGTCCAGAAAACTCTGGCCGAATTCATAGGCGCGCTGCACCGAAATCATCCGGGCGATTTCGGATACCGGCTCCACGTTGCTGTCTTCCAGAAAGCCCTGTTTCAGAGTGGCGCCGGCAACAGGTTCGATCCCGTCGGCGGAAAACAAGGTTCCCGCCTGATGGCGCAGGCTGGTCGGGTCGGTGGCCTGCCACAGACCGATCCGGGCGAGGGCTGCCCCACCCGCCGACAGCGTGCCATCTTCGGCCATCGCGACCTCTCCTGCGCCGGGGGGCACGAACACCGGCGCGCCGCCCTCATCCAGCAGCCGGTTCCCGTCCGGCGTCACCAGTTCCCCTTCAGCCGAGGGGGTAAAGCTGCCCGCACGGGTCAGCCGCTCGCCCTCCGGCGTCTCGATCAGGAAGAACCCGTCGCCCTGGATCGCGAAGTCGAACGTGCCGCCGGTATGCGACAGCCCGGCCTGCGACAGGTCCACCGCCCGCCCGTTGCCATAAGCCATCGACAGCGAGGGACCATCCCCGGTCCGCTGCACGTATTCCGAGAACACCACCCCCTCGCGCCGGAACCCGGCGGTCGAGAGGTTGGCGATATTGTGGGCGATCACGGTCATCTCGCGCATCAGCCCGGCCTGCCGGGTCAAAGTGGTATAGCCTGCGGCATCCATGCCTCAGCCCCCCGCGATCAGCGGGATCAGCTGTTCCTGAAAGAAGGCGACGAGCATCGTGGTCATGAAACTCATCGAAACCCAGAACACCACCATCATCGCGCCCACCTTGGGCACGAAGGTCAGCGTCATTTCCTGCACCGAGGTCAGCGCCTGAAACAGGCCGATCGCCACGCCGGCAATCAGGGCCACCGCCATCAGAGGTGCCGAGATCAGGACGGCGATCCACAAGGCCTGCCGCAGCATGTCGAAGATCACACCCTCGGTCATACCGGCATCCGCAGAATTTCCTGATACGCCTCGACGACCTTGTCGCGCACGGTGGCCACAGTCTCGACCGCGAGTTGCGACGAGGCCAGCGCCTGCACCAGGGCATGCGGGTCCGCCCCGCCGGTCATCGCGGCCCGGGCGGTCTGTTCGCCGGACGCCAGCGTTTCGGCAAAGCTTTCCGCCAGCCTTACCGCGCCCAACGGCTCGCCCCCGGGTTGTGCCGCAGGGGCCGCCGCCGTTCGGGCCTGGCTATAGGTCTGGGTGGCCAGGGAGGTGGTCAATTCCATTCTAGAACTCCTTTATCTGCGCAGAAGATCGAACAGGCTCTGCGTCATTTGCCGCGCCTGATCGAACAGCCGAAGGTTTGCCTCGTAGCTGCGCTGCGCTTCGCGCGCGTCAGCGATTTCGATCACGAGATCGACATTCGAGCCGTCGTAGTGACCGGTTGCATCGGCCAAGGGATGGCCGGGGTCGTAAATGCTGGTCAGATCGGACTGATCCAGCCGCACCGGGCCGGGTTTGACCCGCCCGGAATCCACTTCGTCGCGAAAGCTGGCCACCTTGCGGTGATAGCCGGGGGTATCGGCATTCGCGATGTTCTCCGACACATGTCGCAGGCGCGCTGCCTGCGCCTCCATGCCAGACGCTGACATTGCTAGAGACTGGAGAAGGTCGCTCATCTAGCCCCGCCGCCCCAGACTGGCCCGCACGATGTCGGACGTGTTGCGATAGATCGCCAAAGCCATCTCGTGCGTCTGGCGAACCTCGACCGCCTTGACCATTTCGGTTTCCAGATGGACGGAGTTGCCATTGGGCGCCGCAGGCTGCCGCACCACCTGTGCTTCGGGCACGGCCTGTGCCGAGGCCCCCAGATGCCCGGGCCGCGTTGTGCGCATCTGGCCGGGTTCGGCATAGCTGTCGGCGAAAACGGGCAGGTCGCGCGCCTTGTATCCCGGGGTGTCGGCATGGGCGATGTTCTGCGCCACCACCCCCAGCCGGGCCCCGGCATGGGCGGCGAGGCCCTGGGCGATCCGGGTCAATTCCAGTTTCTCGAACATCGGGGTTTCTCCGCCGAAATCATGCTGAACTCTTTCACCAAGGTTTAAGGTTGATTCCTTTAGAAAGGGTAATCAGACGAACAAAAGGAGAATCCTGTGCCTGGAGTATTTGACGCTTTGCGCGCTGAAATTGCCGCTGTGCCGCGAGCGCATGCCCTGGGTCGGGTGGCAGAGGTGGGGCGCGGCACGTTGCGGGTGACCGGGCTGGAACGCCGGGCCACCTTGGGGGACCGGGTGATGGTGGGCGAGGGTCAGGGGCTGCTGGCGCAGGGTGGCGAGGTGCTGACCCTGTCGCCCGACGGGTTGACCATCCTGACCGACGATACGCCCGAAGGCCTGCCGATGGGGTCGCAGGTCAAGCTGTATGGCCAATCGCAGATCGCCCCGGACGATGCGTGGATCGGCCGGATCGTCGACCCGTTCGGCCGCCCGCTCGACGGCCGCCCGCTGTTTCGCGGACCGGTGTCGCGCTTGCTGCGCAGCCCTGCGCCGCCGGCGGCCCAACGCCGCCGGATGGGCGACCGGCTCGACACCGGGGTTGCAGTGTTCGATACCCTGCTGCCGCTGGTGCGTGGCCAGCGGATCGGCCTGTTTGCCGGGTCGGGCGTCGGGAAATCCTCGCTGCTGGCCAGATTCGCGCGGGGGGTCGCGGCCGATGTTGTGGTCATAGCCCTGATCGGCGAGCGTGGGCGCGAGTTGCGCGAATTTACCGAACGGGTTTTGGGACCCGACGGCATGGCCCGCTCGGTGATCGTCACCGCGACGTCCGATCAGTCGCCGCTGATCCGCCGGCGCTGTGCCTGGGCCGCCATGGCCGTGGCCGAGCATTTCCGCGACAGCGGGCTGCACGTGCTGTTTCTGGCCGACAGCATCACCCGCTTTGCCGAGGCGCATCGCGAAGTGGCGCTGGCCGGCGGCGAGGCTGCGTCGCTGCGCGGCTATCCGCCCTCGCTCGCCCCCGCGATCATGGGGCTGGCCGAACGGGCAGGCCCCGGCCCCGAGGGCAGCGGCGACATCACGGCGGTGTTCTCGGTCCTCGTGGCGGGGTCCGACATGGACGAACCGGTGGCCGACATCCTGCGCGGCACGATCGACGGCCACGTGGTGATGGACCGCAAGATCGCCGAGCGGGGCCGTTTTCCCGCCATCGATCTGTTGCGCTCGGTCTCGCGCAGCCTGCCGCATGCCGCCAGCCCCGAAGAGAACGCCTGGATTGCCGAAGCGCGCCGACTGCTGGGCACCTGGGACCGGGCAGAGATGATGATTCAGGCCGGGCTTTACGTCAGAGGATCCGATCCGCAGGTCGATCTTGCCATCAAGGTCTGGCCGGCGCTGGATGCCTTCCTTGCCGAAGACGCCCCGTCAGACGGCATCGCGGGCAGCTTTCGCCGCCTCGAAGCCGCGCTGAAACCGCGATGATCACCGCGCATTGCGGATGTTCTGCAGGGTTTGCTGCAGCATCTGCAACGCCGCGCTGCCCGACCCGGCCTGCCCGGCCAGACTTTCCGCGTCGGCCTGCAACAAATAGCGGCGCACCAGCGCGTCGACTTTTGCCGGGTCGGTGAACTGGCGGATCGAGGCGTCGCCGAACAACCTTTCCGCACGGTCCTTGAAGGTCTCAAGCTGCTTGTCGAGGTCGAGACTGCCCAGACTGGGCGGCAACCCCAGCGCCTTTTCGAACACTGCCCGCAGCGGAGGGGACCCCATCACGGAGAACCACTTGGTGTCTTCGCTGCTGGATTTGCCGGCCAGCGTCCCCAACTCGCGCTCGGCCGTCAACGACACGCGATAGTCGTTGTTCTGCAAGCCGACCGCCACTTCGAACTGGCGCTCGCGGTAGGCCTTCAGGATCCTGTCAGGAAAATCCGATAGTTGCGTGCTGGGTGTTGTAAAGTCGCCAAAGCCGAACGCCGCCGAGAGCCGCTCGTAGCTTTTGTCGGCCAGCCGGGATGACAAACCACCCTCCGTCAACGTGCCATCCGCCAGAACCTTGCGAATGAACGCCTTGGCGTTGATGTCCGCTTCCAGTCCGAACGCCGCGAGGGCCACTTTCAACAGCCGTCGGTCGCCGACCAGATCGTCGGGGGTCTTCACCGATTTGATCTTCTCGCGGAAATACGCTTCGTCGCGGCTGAGTTCCGGATTGCGGTTGAAGGCGGCGGTCTGCGCGTCTTTGGTGCGCTGCAGAACGGTCCAGCCGACATAGCCGCTGGCGGGAAGCACGGGGGCAAAGCTCATGGCGGCGTCATGACGGTCGCGCGGCCATCAGGCGCTCTTCGCGCGGCAATAGCGCCCGCAGCGCCTTGAGCACCTGATAATGCTGATCCTCCAGGACCGCGGCAGTGGCGAGTGTCAATTGCGCCCGGCTGTCATGGTCGGTCAGAACCTGGCTCAACTGCTCGATCCCGCGCAGCAACTGCATCCGGGTGTCGCCCGGCGCGGCATCGCCCGACAGGACCAACTGCGCGATGTAGCAGACCCGCCGCACCGGCGTGTTCACCTCTTCGGGGTGGATCGCGTCGCGCAGCCGCAGGATATGCACGCCGGGCGTCATGATGGCCAGCCGCGAGCGCCGCTCGCCGTTCTCGATCACGGCGCCGTTGATCAGCACCCGTTCACGCGGCCCGAGTTTCAGGACAAGCCCGCTCATGACCCACCCCCCTGACCACGCAGACCGCGCATGACCGCGGTGTTGATGTCGATCAGCACCTCTATGCTGCCGCGGTCGTCCAGCACGGTGCGACTGTGCTCAACGGTGAACTGATACAGATAGAACAATTGCGCGCGCAAAGCAGCGGGCAAGCCGTTCGCCGGTTCCGCCACGTCGGCGGCCAGCGTCGACCACAGGCGCTGATTGTCGGTCAGCGCCAGAGCGAAGGCCGGGAAATCCTCGCGCCGCTTTGCCCAGGTCGCGGTCAGCCGCTGGGTGATGCGGGCGATCAGGTCGTATTCCACCATGCGCGGGCTGCGCGAGGGAGCATCGGGCCGCGCATAGGCGCTGCGGGCAGCGTATTGGGCAGAACTCATGGCATGTCCTTGCGAAGTGGGGTGTTGTCAGAAGACAGGCCGGGGGGCGGTGACCGGTCGTCGGGCCCCCCGGCCCTTGCCATTACCGGAACAGCGACAGCAGGTTCTGCGGCGCCTGGTTTGCGATCGACAGCGCCTGCGTTGCCAACTGCTGTTGCACCTGCAGGGCCTGCAGACGGGCCGAGGTTTCTTCCAGATTGGCGTCGACCAGCGACCCGATGCCGGCTTTCAGTGCATCCGTCAGCTCGCTGACGAAATCGGCCTGCGTGTCGATCCGACCTTGTGACGAGCCAAGGCTCGCGGCCGCGTCGATGGACGTGTTGATCATGGTCTCGATGTTCGACAAGGCCGAAGTGGCGTTTGCGGTCGTGGTCACATCGATGTTGTCCAGACCGAACAGTCCGCCCGAGGCCGTTCCACCCTGGGTCGTGTTCAACGTCAGCGCCTGCCCGCCAGTAGCGTCGTCCACGCTCAGACTCCACGCACCGGTGGTGGCGTCTTGCGTGACCTTGGTGGTTACCCCGACTGGCAGGTTGGAGTCGATGGCGGTTTTCAGACCCTTGGCCACATCTTCCATCGTCTCGTTTTTGCCGGCGATGTAGTCGAACGAGGTCGAGCCGACCGTTACCTTGAAACCGTTGCCTTCGCTGACCCCGGCGGTGGTGCTGAAATCGATGGTTTCGGCCCGCTGGTTGATGGTGCCGCTGGTCGGGCTGGCCGCCGCAAACCCGTTGACGTTAGTCACGACAAGCGTGCCGGTACCGGTGCCTGACGCGGTCAACGCGACCGACTCGAAGGCGTTGGTGTTTGACAGTGTCAGCACGCCCGCGGTGTTGGCCGCAGTCACGCCTGCAAGCCCCAGAGCGTTGATTTGCCCAACGAAAAAGGCGGCGCGATCGGTCGCAGAATCCGTGGCAGTGGCTGTGTAGTTGATCGTGTTTCCGGCCACGTTGATTGACGCGGTGTCGCCGATCACGGCTGCCGCTGCAAAGGTCAGTGCGGCCGTGGTGCCGGTTGCCGCCGTGGTGACTGCGGTCGCGGTCACACCATCGGCAAGAGTGGACGTGCCATACGCGGTGGTCGGAACCAGCGCCACCGAGCCGTAAACACCGGCTGCGGTGGTCAGATCCTGCCGCGCAACGGTGATCTGCGACGCCGAAACACCGCCCGTGCTGTCACGGTCCAGCGAGGACAGGATTTTCACGTCATCGGTGCCCTTGACCATGTTCAGACCGTTGAACTGCGCCGCACCGGTCACCGAAGCGATCTGGCCGCGCAGTGCACCGATGTCGGTCTGGATCTTGGCGCGATCGACGTTCTGTTCCTGTGCTGCGACGATCTTTCCCTTGATCTGCGTCAACAGATTGGTCACGGTTTCCGCCGCTTTCCGCGCCACGCCGACCGTGGTGGCCCCCAGCGCCAGACTGTCGGAGATCCCCTTGAATCCCTTGACGTCGGATTCCATGGTCTTCGAGATGGCCCAGATCGCCGAATTGTCCTTGGCGGTGTTGATGGTTTTGCCGGTCGAAATCTCCGACTGGGTCATCTCGAGGTTTCTGTTGATCGACTTCAGGGTCTGCAGCGCAACCATGGCCGAGTTGTTTGTCAAAACGGAAGACATCGTGTTTCCTTTGTTGAATGCCGGCGCTTTTCGCACGGTGTGTTGGACCACCGGAGGGGTGGCGAAAGGGGCGTTCTGGCCAATACGCCGGGCATGATCCTGGCGCGCCACCCCGTCTGGGATGCAAGGTCAGTAAAGCGGGAAACTTATAACGAGCTGCTAACCGGCTGGCGGCCAATGTGAAGCATTTGAAACAAGGGTTTAGAACCTTTTGGTCAGCAGGCTGCTGTGGTGGAGTTCAGCCCCGGGCCCGCCGGGGCCATAGGTGACCAGACCCGACCGGGCGCGGGCGATTTCGGCGACCCGGCGCTGTGCGGCGCGCAGACCGCGCTGTGCAGCCATCAGACAACCGGCGTTCCGGCTGGCCTTGTGTTGCAACAACGCCAGCACCGCCGCATCCCCTCCGGTTTCCAGCCGCGTCAGTTCCGCTGCCATCCGGCCCGTCAGTCCGTCCAGCACGGCATAGTCCGCCGACGTCAGCGCCGCGTGGACCCGGTCCAGCAGATCGGCCATCGGATCGGGCCCCGGATCGGGCGTCTGTTCGGGCGTCGGATCGGGCGCGGCGGGCGTTGTGGTCGGCGTCATCCTTCGGCCTTTCCGCTCATTGCCCGGAACAACTGCTCTGCCAAACCGATGCCGCCGCTTTGCACCAGGATATCAGACTGCGCGTGCCGCAGGAACGAGGCGAACTGTTCTTCCCCGATCCCGCCGCTGAACTCGCCTGTCGCAACCCCCATCCCGGCATGGCCCAGCATTTCAGACAGGAATGCAGATTCCAGGGCTTGCGCCTTGGCCATCAGGCCTGAGGCGTCGTGTCTGCCGTCGGCGGGCTGGCCGGGCGATGCAGCGGAGTGAGTCGGGGAGATCAGCATGGAAGCCTCGGGGTTGCAGTGGAATTTCCGCAACTATCGGCTTTGGCGGTAAACAGGCGGTAACCAGTTGGCAGAATGATGGCGAAAGAAACGGCAGAAGTCGGTCTTGCATGATTCCCCTCGTCGCCACCTCGATAACCTTGCCGGTCCAGCACCTCGCCGGCCCGACCAGCCTCTTGCCGGATTCAACGGCAGCGTCGGCGGCCTTTGCAGGGGTGCTTGGCACGGCAGGGCTTGGGGTTGCGCTGCCGACCGCCTGGCAGTCGCCGCCGGTTCCGGCCGGTTCTGCCGGACCCGGCAGCGCAGCCCCGGCTGTTGCGCCAACCGAACCGGATGATCCGACTGCTTCCCCGGCGGAAACCGCTGCAGACATCGTGTCGAACGTCTCGGTCATCCCGCTGGCCATAATGCCGTTCGCTGTCACCGCCCCGATTACAGCCCGCCCGGCTGAGCCTGCCGCATCCCCCCGGGAAACTGCCGCTGCGATCGGGTTGAATGCCCGGGTCGCCGGGCTGGCCACTGTGCCGTCTGCTGCCCCGGCCACGATCCCCGCTCGCCCCCCCGAGCCCACGGCATCCCCGCCGCAAATCCCGGTCGACGCAACCGCCACCCGGACCAGTGCGGCAGCCGCAGCACAAGCTGCCCCCAATGCCATGCCTGACCTCGCCGCAGAGGTCGCGGTGGACGCCGATCCGACGGTGATCTCGGCGGGGCCGCGATCCCTGACCCCGGTGCCTGACCGCGCCGGTTCCGCAAACCCGGTCGTTCCGTCCGCAGCCCCGAATGCAGTCCTCGACGCAGCCCCCGAAGCAGCCCCCGACGTGGCCACGAATGCGGCCTCGAATGCGGCCCCGTATCCG
>Ga0105044_10000167_pt1 | contig 72750 bp, 49 predicted proteins | sample MAT01_FD_78092 | JGI IMG/M metagenome (GOLD analysis project Ga0105044, IMG submission 78092) | Freshwater microbial communities from Lake Fryxell liftoff mats and glacier meltwater in Antarctica - MAT-01 | ecosystem: Environmental > Aquatic > Freshwater > Ice > Liftoff microbial mat | place...
GCTCCGTCGGGTAGCAGGGGGCGGGCTTTCTGGATCGCTTTACTCCCGGACCTCTCCCTGGTCGTAGGGCCAGAGTCGGTAGATTGGCGCGGTCGCTTCCCAATCCTCCTCGAAGTCTTCCCCGCTTACATGGGGTGAGTTCCGCAGGATCCTCCCCAGACCCGTTCTCGCCCAGCTATTTCCGGCAACGGCAGAAGCATAACCGCACCAGCGATAGTCCTCAACCCGGTCCACCATGCCGGCTCGAAAGGCGCTCAGATCGATGTAGGCGGCCATGGTCATGAGGGTCTTTTCCTCACCCTCGACGAGCAGGCTTTTGTAGCGTTCTTCCCACAAAGTTCCCCTGCGGCCTCTGCGGCGGTTATACCAGGAACTGAAGCGCTGCTTGAGTTCTTTCATGAAGATGGAGACATCTCCCATGCGTCTCTCGTAGCGATCCAGGATTTGCTGCTCCCACTGGCGATCACCACTCCGAGCGGCTCAATCCAATTCCTCGCGCACGGTCTTGACGGTGAACGGGTCGTAGAGAAAGCCAAGCCGTTGGAGAAGGGTGTCGCGCTCCAGAGGAGCCGGCTTAGCCCGGTCGGGCCCTCGACGAGGAGGTGAAACTGGTTGGACATCCCCGCGTAGGTGACGACACGGAGTCCGAGAAAGGCCTCAAGCTTGCGCACGAGGATAACGAGATGGTCCCGTTCCTCGTCTCCGAGGATGAACTGCCGGTCAACGACACGGGATGGGCAGTGGTAATAGCTGAGCCCTTCTCCCCGGATGCGTGCCTGTCTCATGGTGGCGTAATATTGCACGCGTGAACAGTTTTCGCAAGGGCAATTGGGTGATAATTCACCGGTCCCTGTGAACTCCGGTCCCTGTGAATTACCGCCTGCGAATTACGGTTTCTTGAGTCGGCGGGGTAAAGCCTCTACCAATAACCGTATTGCCCGGTCCGAACAATGTAGAGACCGAGCATCAGATTGCCGACAGCATGCATGGCGATGCAGGCGCGAAGCGATCGCGTCTTGATCGCGAGGAGATAAACGAGCGACCCCCAAATAAACGCGGCGACCCAATCCTCCGGCTGATGAATCAGGGTCACGGCGAGGGTCGTGATTCCGTAGGCTTTCCATGAATGCGTTCCGAAGGGAACCGACGTGAATGGCTTATCTTCGGCAAGCACCGCTCGCATGAGCCAACCTCGCCAACAAAGCTCTTCGACAAAGGCCACGACGAGACAACTGCGGAGGAACCGGAAGAAGAGGGTCAGGATTTGCGCGACCTGATCTCCCGTAAAAACTGCCGGGGTGAACCCCTCGGTTCGGCCAACCACCCCGAGCCAGCGCCACCACCTTTGATCGACTGCCCCTAGACCGGTCCAATGCTGGTAAAGCCAACCCGGCAGGACCCAGCAGAAAATGCCGATGGCGGCGAGCCCGGTCGCAAGAAGCAGCGTCGGCAGGGAGCATGGGGGGAGAGAGTATTGACGTCGCCACCACCAGAGAAGCCCGCCGCAAGTCAAGGTCTGCAAAGGATACCAGGCATGCTCCGGGTAGCGGAGAAACCACGGAGAACCCGCGTCTTCCACCCGGATCCAACCGGGAAAGAGTGAGAGAAGCATGAAAACCAAAAGCGGTCCGACATGCGCTGCGCCTGCGTTCTCCCGCAGGGCCGCGAGTTTGATTTTGATGACGGAGATCATTCGATTACATGGCCGGCACTGTCCCCTTGAAAAGCGGTCGCCTTGAATTGCAATGGAGAGAAGTCGAAGCAGGAGCGGGAGAAGAAATGGCGCAAATTCCGAATTCCAAATTCCAGAACCCGAAGAATGGTGAATGGCACGACTTTAACTCAGTTTTTTGCTTTCGGGGACGTCTCTCTGAAACGAACCATTTTTTCCTGAAACTCCTTTTGGATCGCGGCGTATTCGGGGCTTTCCTTGTCCAATGTTTCGCGTTTTGCCGCGAGCGCTTTGATCTCGGCGGCGAAGGCGCGGCGAAATTCCTGCTCCTTCACAGCCGGAGAAATCACGACCGCCTCGACGTCGTCCCATTCGTCCGTGCGGAAAACCGAGGCAGGCAGACCCTCGCTGTTCACAAGATTCGCCCCTCGGGATTCGAGGCCCAGGCATAGCGAACCGCGACAGGCTTCGCGACCTCGGCGCAGTTCACGAGGATGGCGTCCTTGCCCTCGATTTTCGCATCGGCCCAATACCGGACTTTGTCTTCCCCGGCGATTTCGAAACGCTTCAGGGGACTTTCGTCGCGAGACTTCAGGCCTTCGCCGACGTGGTCAAAGGTCACTCGTATCGCCGCTTCGGCGACTTCGGTCGAGCGATAGAGGGGTCCTAGTCAAACTTTTTGTGAGTTTGAGAAGATTGTGTGAAAACAAATGACGAAGACGAGAGGGAATTCCGGCCGAATCCCCGATTTCCGCAGCCGGGCGGGGTAAGTCCGACAGGCTGCTAGCCCGCAACTTCATAGTTCTGCTCGAGGAGCGAATCCGGAAAGGGGACCGGATCGCCTCACAAGGTTTTCAAAACTCTGGCGCCCCGTTTTCTGATGTGCTATCACAAGGCCATGAACAGAGCAATTCTCTCAGCCGTCGTTGTAGCGTTGTCGTTCTTCGCCGATGCCGCCCTTGCCCAGCAGCCTACAGAGGGCTGGGCGAATCGAGGAGGATGGAAATTCGAGGTTCGGCCGAATGCGAATGACGAAAAGGAGATCTGGATTATCCCCGAGGCTACCCCGGGTGCTGCAAAACTGATGACGACTACGCCAGGATGGGGAAATCTCCGGGTGCACGTCAGGCCTGATGACCTCGTCATTATTGTCGAAGATGGTGGCGGCAGTCTCGGAATCGATCTTCGGATTTTCCAAACCGACAAGACCGTCGCGGGATTTGTGGAGAATGAAAACGTCCGGATCGGGGATGTTCTCGAAACATGGGCGGTGCAAAAAGCCGGCGCACCCGCCGGGACAATTCTCAGCCATCGTTACGTGCACGCCCTCGGTTGGTCACCGAGCGGGTCAAAACTGCTTGTCTCCATCGCCGGAAGCGAGGGCGCAGTTCAGATCCCGGGCTGGTTCGCGGTGTATGATCTGCAGAGCGGGGATTTGGGTTTTGATCTGTCGTTAATGAACGAGTGAAAGATCGGGAGCCGCCCGCCCGTAGTGGCCTCCATGATTTCTCGCCCGCCCTTGATCGCCCGCCCCATGTTACTCTCTTTTCTCGCGGCCCTCAGCTGCGGCCTGTTGGTGGTGGTCGCTTTGATTTGGTGGGGGTCGCATCACTTCACCGCTCCGTCCCGTCGGCCTCTGGAGCCGCGTCATCACGAGATCCTCGACCGACCGGAGAAGTTCGGGCTGAAGATCGCGCCGACCATTTTCACCACGGGTGACGGGCTCAGCCTGGCGGGCTTGTTCGTCGAAAAGGCTTCCCACGTAGCGACCGGCGAAGCGGAAAAAACCCGCCGCATGGCGACCCGGCTCGCTGCTGCCGGTGTAACACCCGTCTCCTCCACCAGGGGGACGGTGATCCTTTTGCACGGCCGCGGCGGAATCAAAGAAGATCTTCTGGCGGTGTGCGAGCGCTGGGTGGCCGCGGACTTTCGTTGCGTCGTGTATGACGCGCGGGCTCACGGGCGGAGCGGGGGAGAGGAGTGCACCTTCGGAGCAAAAGAAGTCGGGGATCTCCGACGGGTCATCGAGGCGACCTCCGCGCGAGTGGAGGCGGACCACGAGGAATTGGGTCCGCTTGTTGTCTGGGGTCTTTCTCTCGGCGGGGCAGTCACCATCCAGGCCTTGCCGGAGGAAACCCGCATCACGTCGGCCATCGCGGTGGCCCCGTTCGCGACTCTCGACGAAGTGGTGATCCGGGCCAGCCGGAGGATGATCTTGGAGTCGCTCCCCGAATCAGTAGTTCATCTCTCGATGCGTTGGGGTGGAGCGCGAGCGGGATTTGATCCTTTTGCCATCCGGCCCATCGACGGTGCCGCCCGCTCTCGGACTCCCCTGATGCTGGTGCACGGTTCGCTCGACGGGGTGATTCCTGAAGAACATTCGCAACGACTCTTCGCCGTCTCCACCGCCCAGCCCAAAACCCTACGCATCTTGCCCACGGGAACGCACGGCACTGTTTTGCTTGAAGGCGGAGATGAACTCTACGCGGACATGATCCTCTTCGCCCTGTCGGCGATCAAGGAGTAGGCTCGATCCGCAGCAGGCGCACCGTGGCAAGCTGCTCCAGAGGAACTTTCTGTCCGGGAAATTCCGGGAGGTCGAGCAACATCGTCAGAGTCTGCTCGCTTGATCGAACCATCCGGTCGAGCGGATCATAAAGGATCCGGCCATGGAGCGAGGTGCCTTCGAAATTCATCTTGTTGCCCGTCAGGTTGGTCTCGACGCCCTCAGGGAGCTGCACATCGCCGGAGAGTTTGCCTGAAAACGTGATTTCGAAGCAGGTGTTGTCTTCGAACAAAACGATCCCTCCATGGCGATAGGTCACATCGAACTTCATTTCGCCGATCTCGCCGACCGCTTGGGTGCCTTGCAGAGTCCACTCGTCGCCAGCCCGGACAGGATCGTTGGGAAACCCCTGCGGCAGCGAAGCCACCAGTTGCTTTAACTCGTCGGGACCGAACTGAGGAAGCCCGGCAAGCGCGGGGGCGGTGCCGGCGAGTCCTTTCTCCTCGACTGCGGTGATCCGCATCGATTCGTCGAGGCTGATGTCCACAGAACGATTGAGCGAGCTTCGCAAATGCTGGCCCAAGGGTGTCTGCTGATCCTCCGGCTTCATCGAATCGAAGCTGACGGTGTGCCCCGCCGAACGCAGGAGCACCGCAAGCCGATCCGTCCGAGCCTTGATGGAGACCCCCCGCTCATTACCCACGGGGATACCGACGTCGAAGCGGGCCTGCTGCTCGATCTCGACATCTTTACCCCCGGCATCTGGGAGGGAGAGATGAATTTCGGTGCGGGTGACGAAGCGATAAGTCAACCCGATTTGGAATTCAGGACGAATTCGCACCGGGGCCTCAAGGTCGGCCGAGACGCGGCCCGTCGGACCTGCCGTTTGGGCGAACGAAGCTACCCTTCCGAAGACGAACAGGCTCGTCAGGACACCGAGCGTGAAAGTACAAGTTGCAGGAAAAGAGGGCACCCCACCATGCAATCATATGGCGGGACTGAATGCAATACTCTTGCCAAGGCCGTCGCGCTTCGCGAAGGTCTCTCATGGTCTCCTCGCTCCGAAAGCCCTTCCGTTATTCACTCACGTTTTTTGCCTGGTGGGCGAGCTTCGTGTCGGCGGAGGAACTTCCCCGGCCGGTAGTCATCAGCGCTCTGCCGGGACCATACACCGTGGACGATTGGAAACGGGATTGGCCGGGCTGCGAGTTTCAGGATGGCGTCGCAGAAGGTCATGTCTCGGTGCGGAAAGAGGGGGAGATCCCATGGCTGCGGGTCAGCTTCACTCCCGGTCAAATCGGACCGGAGAAGGGCGGGGCGGGCTGGCGTTTCCCGATCAATCAGCATGAGTCTATGGAGTTTCGTTACCAGATGCGTTTCAGCGATCCTTTCGAGTTTGTCAAAGGCGGCAAGCTGCCCGGTCTGTCCGGGGGTCCCGAGAACGTCAGCGGTGGCCACCCGGCCACCGGCGAGAACGGCTTCTCTGCCCGGCTGATGTGGCGCCGCGACGGGCGCGGCGAAGCCTACGTCTATCACGTCGATCAGCCGGAAGAATATGGGGAGAGCTTCCCTTTCCCCGAAGATTTCCGTTTCCCCGTCGGTCGAACCTTCCAGGTGCGCCTCGCGCTGAGCATGAACGATCCCGCCAAACGCGACGGCACCCTCGCAGTCTGGATCACCCTGCCCGGACAATCCCCCCGCCAAGTGGTGGACCGCCGCGACCTGCGTTGGCGCACCACCGACGGATTCGGCGTGGACAGCCTCTATTTGCAGGCCTTCCACGGCGGCGGTGACAAAACCTGGGCACCGAAGCGCGAATGCTGGGCGGAGTTTTCCGGGCTCGCGTGGTCTGGTAAGAAAGGGTGACTCACGCGTCACTCACCGCCTGCTTCACTTGGCCTCAGGCTTCGCCGCAGCCTCCTTGCCGACCGCTTCGCTTTGCTTCTTCAAAGTCTCCAATTCTTCGCGCAGCGACTTCCACCCTTCCTGCATCTCAAGGACTTCCTTGCGGAGGTCCTTCACTTCATCGGCTTGAACCTTGTCCGCGTTGAGTTTTTGGATGGCTGCCGCAGCCGCCTTGCCTTCGCGTAAGTCGGGATTGTCGGCCTCGGTGAAAGTCTTCAGGACCACGATGGCTGCGGGATCGCCGAGGGTCCCGAGAGCTTTGATTGCCGCTTCTCGCACGACTTCCTTGGGATGCCCCAGATACCCGGCAAGGAACCGGCGGGTCTCCTCTCGGGAAGCGTCTTCTTGAAATCGGGCGAGCGCCGCGAGGGCATCGAGCGCTGATCCGAAATCGGCTGAGGGGAAGAGAGCTTCGTTGCCCTCAAGATGACCACGCACCGGTTCGACGAAGGCTTCGCTCCCTTGATCCTTCATCGCCCGGATGGCAGCCGAAGCAACGCGATGGCGATAGCTGGTCCGCTCCAACGAGGCGAGGAGGAGAGGGGCCACCTCCGGGTCGGGGTATTTACCGAGGAAGGCGAGGGCATCGGCAACGAGATCGGGATTGGTCTCAGTTTTGGCCAAATCGCGGAGTGCGGCGAAAGATGCTTCGGAGTAATATCCACCGACGGCCTTGATGACTGCTTCGCGCACGCGGGCGTCCTCCTGCGCGAGCGAGGAGACGAGGGCGGTGAGGGCTTCCGGCGTGTGGGTCTTGTTTAGGGCCGCGGCCGCTTCGATGCGGACTCCGTAAAACGGATCGTCGGTGAGGACTTTTTTCAATCGATCAATGTTTTCCTGGTCTTTCTTTCCGCCGAGCGCGGTCGCGGCGAGGAGTCGGCCGATCGCGTCTGCCCCGTTTTCCAACTGGGCGTGGATAAGGGGGTTCGCCGGAGTGAAATCGATGGAGGCGAGGACGGTGAGTTCCGGGTCGATCCGGACGATCTTTGGCTTCGCCGGGAGATCGAAATAGAAGTCTTCGCTCGTCTCATGGACGCGAACCGTTTCGTTACGAATCGCCCCGGTTTCATCGATGAATCGCACCGGAAGCGGGAAGTCGAAAAGCAATACCTTGTCACTCGTTTTCTGGGTCTGCTGGACCGCCAGCTTTGCCTGATGCCGACCCTCATCCCACGCATACGCGACTTTGAGCGCGGGCTCACCGCCGTGGTAGATCCATTGATCGAAGAATTCATCCCATGAGCGTCCCGTCGTCTCCTCAAATACCGCGAGGAGATCTTGAGTCTCTACATTTCCATTGCGATGGCGCTCTAGGTAAGTGGTGATGCTTTTGCGAAACAGCTCCGCTCCGATCTGACTGCGAATCATGTGAAGAGCCCAGGACCCCTTCGGATAGGCGCGGTAATCGAACTGCTCCATCGGGTCCTTGTAAGCACGCCAGACGATGGGCTTCTCATCAGAGTCGGCGAGGATTTTGCGGGCGTCCTTAAGCAGTCCATAGCGCATCTCGTCGGTCCCCGACTTGTGCTCGTCGTAGAGATGGGTGTAGTAGGTCGCGAATCCTTCGTTGAGCCAGAGGTGGGACCAGTCCTTACAGGTTACGAGATCGCCGAACCATTGGTGGGCGGCCTCATGGGCATCGAGCCGATGGGAGGAATAGAGGTTCTCGCTCGCGGCGGAGAAAAGCGTGCCTGAAGTGAGCGTCGTCGCGCTGGTATTCTCCATACCCCCAGCGGTGAAATCCGTCACACAGGTGCTGTAGTATTTCGCCCAGGGAAATTTCACGCCGGTCTCTCCATCAAAAAAGGCGAGGATCGCAGCGGTATCCCGAAAGGAATTCTCGGCAACGGCAAACTCCGAAGGAGGCGTCAGAAACGCGATGGGAAGCTCGCCGTGTTTCGACTCCAGTTTCTTAAAAAATCCGCCGATGATCGAGACGAGATAGTTCACATGCTCCTGCTCCTGACTCCAATGAAACAGGGTTAGGTCTCCCTCTTGACCCTGTTCGATGAGCCGACCGTTCGAGATGACGGTCATACCGCGAGGCACCCGGCAGAGCACCTCGCTGGTGAATCGCTCGTTCGGATAGTCGTATCCGGGGAACCAATAGCGATGGTATTCGGGCTCCCCTTGGGTCCAGAAGTGGTCGTCGCCCTTGGGGTATCCCATCGCTTCGGTACGATAATACCAGCCCTCCTGCGGTGCGGCGGAATAGGTCACGGTCAGGCTGACTTCCCGTTCCGCCGGTATCGGATCGGTGAAAGTCACGGCCAAGTTCTCTTTCCCGACGTCCCAGGTCTTAACCGGGACCGTCGCCTCAACCGCAGTGATCGCGAGATCGACCGCATCCAGCCGCAGCTCGACCAGCGGCGTCGCGATCGGGGAAAAAGTCAGGGTCGCGATCCCCGAGAGGGTCCTATTCGTGAAATCAGGCGTCACTTCCAGGCGCAAGTGGCGCAGATCGATCTCACGGCTCCGGGCATACTTGCGACCATTGCCCGCCGAAGGAGAGTCGGGATCGGAATCACGATCCCGGTTGAGCTGACCTTTGCAGGCACAGATCTCCCAAGCCTCACGGAAATGCTCGGCGGATCGGCTGGTTTCAGACCCGATCAAAAGAAAAAATGCTACCCAAGCAGCGAACGAGGAGGGGGGTCTGAACATGCCTCAAAGTATGCGACATTCCCCCCTCCCGGCAAGAAGAGAGCTGGGAGATTTCCCTTACTTCACCGCCTTCACCAACTTCACCGCAGCCGGTTCGGCGAGACCGCCCTTGGGCTGGACCCTCCAGAACTTCGCCAGGGAACTTGGCCAATCCTTGAGCAGGAGGGCCGCTTTGCCGCTCTCGGTGCGCTCAAGGTGATCGACGACCAGGGTCTGCAATCGGGCAGCATGATAGCTCCCGCCTTCGAGGCGCACGATCTCCACCATCTCCGTATTTAGCAGCTTCTCGAAGCGTCCATCCTCGTCGTAAATGAAGGCCTCCCCGCCGCTCATGCCGGCTCCGAAGTTTTTCCCGGTCGCACCGAGCACCACGACGGTCCCGTTGGTCATGTATTCGCAACCGTGATCGCCGATGCCTTCGACGACGGCGGTGCCACCGGAGTTCCGCACACAGAAACGTTCGCCGCCTCGACCATTGGCAAAGAGCCTCCCGCCGGACGCGCCATACATGACGGTATTTCCGAGGATCGAGTTGAGCGAGGGATCGAAGCTGCGTTTGGCGTTCGGCTTAATGATGATTTCGCCACCGGCCATGCCCTTGCCAACGTAATCGTTCGCCTCGCCGGTCAGGGTCAGTCGAATGCCTCCGCAGAGGAACGTGCCAAACGATTGTCCAGCGCTGCCATGCAGATGAATGTCGAGGGTGCCCTCTTTGAGTCCGTGATCGCCGTGCAGACGCGCGACCGCTCCCGCGACCTTGGTTCCGATGTTGCGATGGGTGTTCTTCACTTCGTAACTGAGCTGCGCGACTTCTTTCTTCGCGATCTTGTCGCCGAGATCGGCCAAAATCTGATCGTCGAGGGGCGGCTTGTGGGTGCCGTTGTTCCGCTCGTAGGTGCGGATGCGGACCGGGTCGCCGCCGAGTTCGGGGCCAACGTCCTTAAATAGTCGGTCGAGATTGATGAGGTTCGCCTTGGGATGATCGGGCAGCTTGCGCTGACGCACGTATTTGGTCTGGCCGATCAAGTCGTCGAGTTTTCGCACTCCAAGGGTGGCCATGTGCTGCCGCACCTCTTCTGAGACGGCGTTGAAGAAATTAACGACGTGCTCGACCTTGCCTTTGAACTTGGCGCGATACTTGGGGTCCTGAGTGGCAATGCCAACCGGGCAATTGTTAAGGTGGCAACGGCGCACATAGACGCAGCCCATCGCGATGAGGGCGATGGTGCCGAAGTTATACTCTTCCGCGCCGAGGATGGCTGCGTGGATGATGTCCAAACCGCTGCGCATTCCCCCGTCGGTGCGCAAGGTCACGCGGTTGCGCAAGCCATTCATCATGAGGACCTGCTGCGTCTCGGCGATCCCGATCTCCCAGGGCAATCCGGCGTATTTGATCGAACTGATCGGGGAGGCACCGGTGCCGCCGTCGTGACCCGAAACAAGGATGATGTCGGCATTGGCCTTGACCACTCCGGCGGCGACCGTTCCCACGCCCGTTTCGGCGACGAGCTTCACGGTGACTTTGGCTTCAGGATTAATCTCCTTCAGATCATGAATGAGCTGGGAGAGGTCTTCGATGGAATAAATATCGTGATGCGGCGGCGGCGAGATCAGGGTCACTCCGGCTTGGGTGTTGCGGAGGCGGGCGATGAGGCCGTTGACCTTGTGACCTGGAAGTTGGCCGCCCTCGCCGGGCTTGGCTCCCTGGGCGATTTTGATCTCGAGCTCTTCGGCGGACATCAGGTAAGCGGCGCTCACGCCAAAACGTCCCGAAGCGATCTGCTTGATTTTGGAATTGCCCCAGTCGCCGTTGGCATAAGGCTTGAAGCGACGAGGATCCTCCCCGCCTTCACCGCTGTCCGATTTGCCGCCGATGCGGTTCATCGCGATCGCGAGCGTTTCGTGAGCTTCCGGACCGATCGCCCCAAGGGACATCGCCGCAGTGGTGAAACGTTTGCGAACGGACTCGATCGATTCCACTTCGTTCAGCGGGATCGGGCCTTGGTCATTAGGGACGAGTTCAAAGAGATCATGCAGGGCATTCGGCTGATTGAGCCGCAATTCCTCAAGGTATTTTTCGTAGTCATCGGCTTCGCCGCTCTTCACAAAGGTGTGGAAATTTTTGATGACCCCACCGGAAACCGCGTGGACTTCGCCATCGCGACGGAAACGGAAATATCCGGGATCGCCCAGGTCGAGTTCTCCACGGGCATTGGGCACTGCATTGGCGAAGCCGGCAGTATGGCGGGCGATGCTCTCGGCTCCGATTTCGAAAAATCCAATCCCGGAAATCTGGGACGGTGTTCCCCGGAAACACTGCTCGACGACTTTTTCCGAAATACCGACGGCCTCGAAAATCTGGGCTCCCTGGTAGCTATTGAGCACGGAAATGCCCATCTTCGACATGATCTTGAGCAGACCTTTTTCGAGAGCCGAGTGGTATTTGACGAGTGCCTTCTCCACGGTGATGCCATCGAACTGATTCTTGATGTTTTTCTCGGCGATCTCGCGCACCGTCTCATGGGCCAGCCACGGACAAACCGTCGTCGCCCCGAAGCCGATCAGACAGGCGACGTGATGGGTGTCGCGTGCTTCCCCGGTGTCAATGATCAAAGAGGTCCGCATCCGCATCTTCTTCTGGCTGAGGTGATGATGCACCGCACCCACTGCCAGGAGCGAAGGAATGCCGACCCGCTCGTGGTTGATCGAGCGATCGGACAGAATGAGAATTTTGGCCCCGCCCATGACCGCTGCGGCAGCCTTTTCGCAGAGGGATTCGAGCGCGTCGCTTAGTCCTCCGGGTCCGCTCAGGAGCGGCCAGGTCATGTCGATGGTCTTCGCCGGGAGGAGATCGTTGCCCTTGAGCGCTTCGAGCTGGTGGGTGAAGAGCAGGGGCGAGGGCAGATGCACGACGCGGGCATGACCGGGCTCTTCCACGAGGATGTTGCGCTCTGGCCCGAGATCGGCCTCGAGCGACATCACGAGAAACTCGCGGATGGGATCGATGGGCGGGTTCGTGACCTGGGCGAAGAGCTGTTTGAAATAGGTGAAGAGCACCTTCGGCTGGCGCGAGAGGATGGGGAGCGCGGCGTCGTCGCCCATGGAGTAGATGGCCTCCTGCCCCGTCGCAGCCATGGGGGTGAAGACCATGTCGAGCTCCTCCTGACTGAGGCCGTTCGCGACCTGGAGCTGGGAAAGAGTCAGCGGATCGTGCGCGGGATCGGGCTCGACGAGTGGTTTGGCCGAAACGATGTCGGAGAGCTGGATCTGATTTTCCCTGAGCCACTGGCCGTAGGGCTGCTGCGCGGCGAGTTGCTCTTTGATCTGCTCATTAAAAATCACTTCGCCTTTGATCGTGTCGATCACGATCATCTCACCGGGTCCGAGGCGGCCCTTCTTTTCGATCATGTCGTCGGGGAGGTAGCAGGTCCCGGCCTCCGAGCCGAGGGAGAAAATACCGTCCGTCGTGATTTTGTAACGGGCGGGGCGCAGTCCGTTGCGATCGAGGCAGGCCGCGACAGTGCGTCCGTCGGAAAAGGCGAGCGCGGCCGGACCGTCCCAGGGCTCGCTGAAGCAACTGTGATAGCGGAAGAAATCCTCGACCGCTTCGCTCGTGAAGGGATCGATCCTCCAGGCGGGCGGCACGAGCATGGACATCGCGTGCGTTACCGAGCGCCCCGAGAGCACGAGCAGCTCGAGAGCCGAGTCGAGGCTGGCCGAGTCGGACCCGTGCGGGTCGATGGCGTTGTAGAGGAACTTCAGGTCCTCGCCCCAGATCTCGCTCTGGAACTGCCCGATGCGGGCGCGGAACCAGTTGCGGTTGCCGCGTACGGTATTGATCTCGCCATTGTGGCAGAGCATGCGGAAAGGCTGCGCGAGCGCCCAGGTCGGGAAGGTATTCGTGGAAAAGCGCTGGTGATAGAGGCAGACGGCGGTCTCGAAGTCTTCGTTGACGAGATCGAGATAAAATTCCTCCACGGTCGTGGCAACCATGAATCCTTTGTAATTGATGAGGCGACTGCTGAGCGAGGGAATGTAAAAACCGCGGATCTGTTCCCCGTTCGCGAGGTCCTCGATCTCGCGGCGTCCGAGGTAGAGGCGCCGCTCAAAGGCCTCATCGTCGAGACCGGTGGGGCGGGTGAGGAGGAGGTGGAGGATCACCGGCATCGTGTCGAGAGCGAGCTGACCGAGGGCGCCGGGATTCACCGGGACTTTGCGCCAGCCGATAATCCCGAATCCGCGACGGCGCAGGACTCCCTCGGCGATGACTTTTGCTTTGACTTGATCGTCGCTGCGGTCGGCGGGGAGGAAAAAGACGCCCACCGCGAGATCGGCATCGGACTCGAGCGTGCCGCCCAGCTCCGCAACGACGGGCCGTAGGATCTTATATGGGAGGTGGGTCATGACCCCGGCGCCGTCGCCCGTTTTTCCATCCGAGTTCACCGCTCCGCGATGGGTCACGTTGGAAACCGAGTCCAGCCCGAGTCGCAGGACGCGGTAGCTGCGTTCGCCTTTGATATGAGCAACGACGCCGACCCCGCAGGCGTCGCGCTCAAGTTCGGGGCGGTGCAGGCTGTTCTCGATTTTGGGGAATTTCAGGTATTTGCTCATGTCACGGAGCCGCTCCGCGGAGGGGCGGGAATCGACAGTTTTTCACAGGGCGACCGACCCCGAGAGTGGTCAGTTTTCGTGCCAAGACAAGAGACAAAATCGGCTCTCGGCGAAAACTGGGGCAGGAATGGCGCGCTGCAGGGCCTTTCTCCCGTTTTGGCCAAAAGTTCCCAACTATTCGTCGGTCGGGGGAATACTTTACGCCGAAAATATCGTATACCCAACGTTGATTGCTGCAGATTTTGGAATTCCAAGGCCACAATTCCCTGAATCCAGAGCTTACCTGCTATTTTGGATATTGGTTTTTTTGAAACTTCCGATAATGTCTCCCCCCCGGTGCCGGTTCCGGGGTTCTGATCTTATTTGTCCAACTACCCCACGCTACCGAACTCCATGCCTGTTTCGAAGACCTCTCCGCTTGGCTGGCCCAAACCTCAGGGCCTCTGGGATCCTTCGCATGAGAAAGACGCCTGCGGCGTCGGATTCATTGCTCATTTGAAGGGAAAGCGGTCGCACGACATCGTCCTCAAGACGCTGACGATGAACGAGAACATGGACCACCGCGGTGCGAGCGGATCCGATCCGGCGACGGGCGACGGCGCGGGCATGCTTGTGCAGATCCCCGACAAGTTCCTCCGCAAGGAGATGGCGAAGAAGGGTATCACCCTGCCGCCTGAGGGCGAATATGGCGCAGGTCTCGTCTTCCTCTCTCCCGAACCGAGCGAGAGCGATGTGGCGAAGAGAGTCTTCGAACACATCATTCACGAAGAGGGCCAGGAGTTCCTCGGGTGGCGCCACGTCCCGGTGAAGAGCGAGATCCTCGGCAAGACATCAGGGCGCTACGAGCCGGGCATCTTTCAACTGTTTGTCGGGAAGGACCCAGCGATCACCGACCCGATGGAATTCGAGCGCAAGCTCTACATCATCCGCCGCCGCGTCGCCTACGCGATCCGCAACAACGAGCTGCCCAATGGCTACACCGACGTTCACGGCAACAAGTCCAGCTACTTCCCCGGCGCTGCGTATGTCTATATGCCCAACCTATCGTCGCAAACGATGGTCTATAAGGGCATGCTCACGCCCTGCCAGCTCGCAGCGTATTTCCCCGATTTCCACGATCCGGATTTCGAGTCGGCCCTCGCGCTGATGCACACGCGGTTCTCGACGAATACCTTTCCGAGCTGGTCACGCGCCCATCCCAACCGCTTCATCGCCCACAACGGCGAGATCAACACGGTCATGGGCAATGCGAATTTCATGAAGGCCCGCCAGGCGCTCTGTCAGAGCAAGGCCTACGGTGATGAAATCGCCCGCGTTTTCCCCGTCATCAACGAGGATGGCTCGGACTCGGCGCGATTTGATAACGCCCTCGAGTTCATGCACTTCGGTGGCTACGACCTCGTCCATGCGATGATGATGATGATCCCCGAGCCGTGGGAGCGCCACACCACGATGAACGAGGACAAGAAGGCGTTTTACGAATTTCACGCTTGCATGATGGAGCCCTGGGACGGCCCGGCCTCGATCACCTTTTCCGACGGTCAGATGATAGGCGCGGTGCTCGACCGGAATGGCCTGCGTCCGAGCCGCTACTATGTGACTGAGGATGACCTCGTCATCATGGCTTCGGAAGTCGGCGTTGTGCCCGACATCGATCCGCTCACCATCGTCGAAAAGGGCCGCCTGCGCCCTGGTCGTATGTTCCTCGTGGACATGAAAGAGGGCCGCATCATCCCCGATGAGGAGGTGAAAAAGCGCGTCTACTCCGCGAAGCCCTACAAGCAGTGGCTTGATGACAATCGCGTCTTCCTCAAAGACCTGCCCGAAGCGAAGTCGCCCAAGACCGTCGAAGAAAACCGCATCCTGGAGCGCCAGATCGCTTTTGGCTACACTTACGAAGATCTCCGTATGCTTCTCGGCCCCACCGCCTCCAGTGGCGTGCAGCCGATCGGCTCGATGGGGAACGATACGCCTCTCGCGGTGCTCTCGGAGAAGCCGAAGCATCTCTACAGCTACTTCAAACAGATCTTTGCCCAGGTCACGAACCCGGCGCTCGACTGTATCCGTGAGGAACTCGTCACCGCGACCGAGACCTTCCTCGGCTCCGAGGGCAATCTCCTTGAGCCAGGGCCGAAGAGCTGCCGCATGATTCGCCTCGATCACCCGATCCTCGACAACAAGCAACTGGCGAAACTGCGCGAAGTCTCGCTGGATGGTTTCAAGGCCATCACCCTCGACGCTCTTTTCCCTGCGGACCAGGGTGGTGAAGGACTCGATTCCGCCTTCGACGCGCTCTGCGCCAAAGCTGATGAGGTGATCAAAGAGGGATTCAATCTGCTCATTATTTCGGACCGCAACATTGACGCGAAACACGCGGCGATGCCGACCCTGCTGGTCATGGGTGGCCTGCATCACTACCTCGTAGGTGCCGGCACACGGACGAAGGTTTCCATCATCCTGGAAACAGGCGAGGCCCGCGAGGTGCATCACTTCTCGACCCTCATCGGGTATGGAGCGGATGCGATCAATCCATACATGGCCTTCGACTCGATTCATCGCATGATCGCCGAGGACATGCTGGAGATCGACTTCGACACAGCGGTTTACAACTTCCTCAAAGGTTCCATCAAGGGCGTCGTCAAGACGATGGCGAAGATGGGGATCTCCACCGTCGCCTCCTACCGCGGTGCACAGATTTTCGAAACGATCGGGCTCGGAACCGAACTGGTGGACAAATTTTTCTGCGGGACCTCTAGCCGTTGCGAAGGCTCGGACATCGACCGAGTCGCCGAGGAGGCCCTCATCCGCCATCGCGTGGCCTTCCCCGATCGTCACATCGATGCCGAGGAGCGCGCCCTGGATTCGGGCGGTGTTTACCAGTGGCGCAGCGACGGCGAGTTCCACCTTTTCAATCCCGAAACCATCCACTTACTCCAGAAGGCGGTGCGCACGGGGAGTTACGAGGTTTACAAGCAGTATGCGAAAAAGATCAACGATCAGAGCGAGAACCTCTCGACCCTGCGCGGGTTGATGAAGTTCCGCAGCAACCGCACCCCGGTCCCGCTCGAGGAAGTGGAGACGGTTGAGACCATCATGAAGCGCTTCAAGACGGGAGCGATGTCCTACGGCTCGATCTCGCAGGAAGCCCACGAAACGCTCGCCATCGCGATGAACCGCATCGGCGGCAAGTCGAACACCGGCGAAGGCGGCGAGGACCCGGAACGCTTCAAGCCGATGGCCAACGGCGACAGCAAACGTTCGGCGATCAAGCAGGTCGCCTCGGGACGTTTCGGCGTCACCAGCGAGTATCTCGTCAATGCCGACGAGATCCAGATCAAAATCTCGCAGGGCGCCAAGCCCGGTGAAGGCGGTGAGCTGCCCGGCTCCAAGGTCTATCCCTGGATCGCCAAGGTGCGTCACTCCACTCCCGGCGTGGGCCTCGTCTCCCCGCCGCCCCACCACGACATTTATTCCATCGAAGATCTCGCCGAGCTCATTCACGATCTCAAAAACGCCAACACGCGCGCCCGCATCAACGTGAAGCTCGTCGCGGAAGTGGGTGTCGGGACGATCGCCGCGGGCGTGGCAAAGGCGCACGCCGATGTCATCCTCATCGCCGGACACGACGGCGGCACGGGAGCCTCGCCGACCTCGTCGATCTACAATGCCGGGGCGCCCTGGGAGCTCGGTCTCGCCGAGACCAACCAGATCCTCCTGCTCAACGATCTCCGCAGCCGCGTCGTCCTCGAGACAGACGGCCAGCTCAAGACCGGACGCGACGTCGCCATCGCCGCTCTCCTCGGCGCCGAGGAATACGGCTTCGCGACCGCCCCACTCATCTCGGTGGGCTGTCTCATGATGCGTGTTTGCCAGAAAAACACCTGCCCCGTCGGTGTCGCGACCCAGGATCCCACCCTGAGGAAAAACTTCACCGGCAAGCCCGAGCATGTCGTCAACTTCATGACCTTCATCGCCACCGAGATGCGTGAGATCATGGCCGAGTGTGGCTTCCGCACCATCAACGAGATGGTCGGTCACGTCGAGTGCCTCGACACCAACGAAGCGACCGATCACTGGAAGGCCAGCGGCGTCGATCTCACCACGATCTTCCACAAGCCCGATGTCGGCGACGAAGTCGGCACCTATTGCCAGAAGACTCAGGACCATGGCCTCGCCGCCGCCCTTGACAACACGCACCTCCTCAAGCTGTGCGAACCGGCCATAAAACGCGGTGAAAAAGTGCGCATCGAGTTGCCCATCATCAATATCAACCGCGTCGTCGGCACCATCACCGGCAGCGAGGTGACCCGCCACCATGGCGGAGCGGGGCTGCCGGAAGACACGATTTACCTGAAGTTCAAGGGCAGCGCGGGGCAATCACTCGGTGCCTTCACTCCGAACGGCATGACCTTCGAACTCGAGGGCGACGCGAACGACTATGTCGGCAAGGGCCTCTCCGGCGGCAAGATCATCATCTACCCGCCCAAAGGTTCTAAGTTCAAGGCCGAGGAAAACATCCTCATCGGCAATGTTGCCTTCTACGGAGCAACCACCGGCACCGCCTACATCAACGGCATCGCCGGCGAGCGCTTCTGCGTGCGCAACTCGGGTGTGAACACTGTCGTCGAGGGCGTCGGTGACCACGGTTGCGAGTATATGACAGGTGGTCAGGTCATCGTGCTCGGTGAGACGGGACGCAACTTCGCTGCGGGCATGTCCGGCGGCATTGCTTACGTCTATGATATCGACGGCCAATTCGAGAATCGTCTCAATCGCGAGATGGTGAATCTCTATCGTCTCATCGAATGTGTTGATGCCGACATCGCCACCGTCAAAGCCGAGATCGAGAAACACGTCGAACTCACCGGTTCAGCTCGCGGCAAAGCCATTCTTTCGAACTGGCACGCGGAACTGCCGAAGTTCTTCAAGGTCTTCCCGCGTGACTACGAGCGCATGCTCGAATGTTTCCGCAAAGTCGAGGAGCAGGGTCTCTCCGGCGACGAGGCAGCCATGGCCGCCTTCGAGGAAAACATGAGGGACCTATCTCGCGTCGGGGGAAATTGATCGGGAAGTGGGGGAAGTTTTCAGTTTTCAGTTTTCAGCGAAGACCGCGAATTGATCACCGAGGCCGACGACCTTCTCCTCCGACTCTGAAAACTCAAAACTGAAAACTGAAAACTTTATAATATGGGCAAACCAACCGGATTCATGGAAATCGATCGCAAGACCGATTCCGAAATCGACCCGATCGAACGTCTCAAGAACTGGAAGGAATTCAAGATCCACGGCGACGACAAGGAGCGCCGCGCCCAGGGCGCACGCTGTATGGATTGCGGAACACCCTTCTGCCACACCGGGCACATCGTCTCCGGCATGGCGAGCGGCTGCCCCGTCAATAATCTCATTCCCGAGTGGAACGACCTCATCTTCCGCGGGCGTTGGCGCGAGGCTCTTGAGCGTCTTCACAAGACGAACAACTTCCCCGAATTCACTGGTCGGGTCTGCCCCGCTCCCTGTGAGGGCTCCTGCGTCCTCGGGGTCATCGAGCCGCCCGTGACGATCAAAAACAACGAGTGCGCCATCATCGACAAGGGCTGGGAGGAAGGCTGGGTCGTCCCCCGCATCCCCGCGATCCGCACCGGCAAAAAAGTTGCTGTCGTTGGTTCCGGCCCCGCCGGACTCGCCTGCGCCGACCAGCTCAACCAAGCCGGACACGCCGTCGCCGTCTTCGAGCGCGCCGACCGCATTGGCGGCCTGCTCATGTATGGCATCCCCAACATGAAACTCGACAAAGAAGAAGTCGTGCAACGCCGCGTCGATCTCATGGCCGAGGAAGGAGTCGTCTTCAAGACCGGCATCCACATCGGCAAAGACACGGAGTGGACCGCCGCAACACTCCGCAAGGATTTTGATGCCATCGTCCTCTGCTGCGGCGCGACCCTCGGTCGTGATCTTGCCGCCGAGGGACGTGACGCGAAGGGCATCCATCTCGCGATGGAGTTCCTCACCGCGAACACCAGCTATCAGCTTGACCACCACTTCGATAGTACTATTCCCACCCTCAATGCGAAGGGCAAAGACGTCGTTGTCATCGGGGGTGGCGACACCGGCACCGACTGCGTCGGCACGAGCCTGCGCCATGGCTGCAAGAGTGTCATCCAGCTCGAGATCATGCCCATGCCGCCGATGGAGCGTGCCGCGAACAACCCCTGGCCCGAATGGCCCAAGGTCTACAAGATGGACTACGGACAGGAGGAAGCTGCCGCCGTGCAGGGAGTTGATCCGCGTCAGTATCTCGTCAACACCAAGCAATTTCTCAAGGACGCCGACGGGAATCTGACTGGCCTCGAAATCTGCACGATCGAGTGGGTCAACGACAACGGTCGTTTCTCGCCGAAGGAAGTCGAGGGCAGCGCCCGGGTCATCCCCGCTCAGCTTGTGTTGCTTGCGATGGGCTTCATGGGACCCGAGCAGGTCATCGTCGAGCAGTTTGCCCTCGAAACCGATCCGCGTTCCAACGTCAAAGCCGATCACGGGAAGTTCACGACCAATCTCCCCGGCGTCTTCGCTGCGGGCGACATGCGCCGTGGTCAGTCCCTCGTCGTCTGGGCCATCAATGAAGGCCGCGGTGCGGCAAGGGAGTGCGACAAGTATTTGATGGGGGTGACGAATCTGCCGTGAGGTAGGTTCGTGCGGTTTATCCCGATCCGCTCATTTCACCTTTGGGTAAAAGGAACCATCCACAATTCCCCGCTTGGCGATTTCTTCGAGCAGGTGCCGCGACGCTTCGGTTTTGGTGCTCAAGGCGACGTATTTGAGCATCTTCAGTGATTCAATCACCGGCAGGGACTTTTCGGTGAGTTGAGCCTGTTCGAAAAACAGGGACTCGATGGACGGATGGCCTAGCAAGGCCGAGAACTCCTCATTACGGAGCGGAACTTTGCGCAGAGCGAGGATTTTCAGCGACTTCAGTTTCCGCAGGCTTGCCAGATCCTCCGGGCGGACGGTATCCAGACTCAAATCCAGGTGAGTGAGACGCCCGAGTTCAGACACGATCGATAGCGCCTCGGAACCGATCTTCGGTGAATCGATCTTCAATTCCTCCAAGAAAGCGAGACCACGGAGATTCCTCACACCTTCGTCTGTAACCAAAGGCGACGAAAACCTGAGTTTGCGCATCGCCGGCAGTTGGCCGATCAGCGCGAGGCTGACATCCGTGAGATGCGGGGATCCAATATCAAGCGACTCCAATTCCCGTTTTTCCGAGAGGATGCGAACAAACTCGTCGGTGAAGTTGTTCGAACGGATTCGAATCCGCCGCAGCTTGTGGACGGCCACCAACACGTGTGCAAGCTCGTCGGTGAAGCGGGAGTCACCGCTGAGGATACCCGAAATTTCCAGCGACTCCAGTCCGTCCATTTCCGGAAGAAACCGAAGGTGGTCGTTTGTCATGTCCGCGAAGCAAAGCCCCAGACTATCAAGGTGATCGGCAGCGCCCAGGAGTTCGAGATCCTCCGGTTCGATCTCGATGCCTTCCGGGCCAATCCCAAGTTCCAAGCCTTTTAATTGTTTTAGGGAAAGGACGTAGCGCAGCGCCTCGCGCGAAACAGTGAAGTTGTTGAGAGTCACATCAGTCAGGTCCGGCAGCCGGTGCCAGTGCGACTCAGGATCCGCTTGGGCGACCAACCACTCCGATCCGCCCGCGTAGTGAAGGTGGCTGACCGCATCGGCTTCGTTCTTGAATTCAGAAACGACCTGCCCGATGGAAGCCTCCACAAAAAACAGAGAAGCCCAACATACTGCCGCCGACACGGCCCATTGCGTGCGTTCCATTCCCAGATCTTCGCACGTTTACGAGGAACGTCGAAACAAAAAATCTTACGGAGAATGCAGCAATCACTCATGTCATTCCCACGGCAAGAACGCCTCGTTCTCCATCCTTCCAGTTTTTCCCACTCGGGCCAGATTCGGAAAGGTTCGACAGTTCACACTCTCGCCCTTGCCAAACGAGACACCTTTGCGCACCATCGCACCCATGCACATCCCTTCGGACGAATCGTCTCCCCCAACGGCCTCGCCGCCGAAGTCCGCTCGCATCGGTTTCTGGATCGGCTTGGCGGTATTCGCCCCGCTCTATCTTTTCTTCGACCCTGATCCGACCAATCCTCTGATTGGAAAGATGGCGGCGATAGCCGTGCTGATGGCGATTTGGTGGATCACGGAAGCGATCCCACTCGCAGCGACCTCGTTGCTCCCGCTCGCGCTGTTTCCGCTCGCCAGCATCGCAAGCGGCAAGGAGATCGCGCCCTATTACATCAACTCGGTGATCTTCCTATTCATCGGCGGCTTTCTGCTGGCTCTCGCCATGGAGCGATGGAATCTCCACCGACGCATCGCGTTGCGAATCATCTTGCTCGTCGGCGTGAGCCCGGCGCGGCTCGTGCTTGGTTTCATGCTCGCAACCGCAGCCCTCTCGATGTGGATTTCGAATACGGCCACCGCCATCATGATGCTGGCGATCGGACTCGCGGTGATCAAGCAAGCGGAGGAAACCTTTGGTCGGGACCGGACCGCTTCCCTGAGTGCGGCGCTGCTGCTGGGGATCGCCTACAGCTCAAGCATCGGCGGCCTGGCAACGCTGGTGGGCACGCCGCCGAATCTGGCTTTGGTTCGGTTGTTCGAGGTCGCGTTTCCCGGAGCTGCAGCAGCCGACTACCACATTTCTTTCGGTCAATGGATGCTGTTCGGGCTTCCGCTTTCGGTCATCCTCCTGGCCGCCGCCTGGCTGGTGCTGACACAAATCTGTTTCCGTTCCAAGGGGGATCTCCAACTCGACCCTCATGCCATCCGGGATCAATACCTTGCTCTCGGTCGGATGAGTCGGGAGGAAATGACGGTCTTGGCGGTCTTCATCGCCACGGCCTTGCTCTGGGTCTTTCGCAGTGACCTCACCCTAGGGACCTTTGTTGTGCCTGGTTGGGCTCGTTTGATTCCAGGCGGCAAAGGGGTTGATGACGGCACCGTGGCGATTGCGATGGCGCTCTTGCTCTTTCTGCTCCCAAGCGGACGTCGCGGGGGCGAGCGGGGACGCATCCTCGGCGCGGAGGTATTTCCCAAACTTCCCTGGGGAATCGTTCTGCTCTTCGGTGGCGGATTCGCTCTCGCTCAGGGGTTCCAAACTTCCGGGCTTTCCAACTGGATCGGAGCGCACTTCGCTGGTTTGGAGAGCGCTCCCGATTGGGTGCTGGTGGGGGCGATCTCCACCCTCATCACCTTCTTGACCGAACTGACTTCCAATATCGCCACGACCGAGATGATCCTTCCGGTGCTGGCCTCCATCGCCACTGCAGCGAAAATCCACCCTTTGATGTTGATGATTCCGGCGGCGATTTCCGCATCCTGTGCCTTCATGATGCCGGTGGCGACGCCGCCCAATGCGATTGTTTTCGCCAGCGGTCGGATCCGCATCATCGATATGGTCTGGGCCGGTCTGTTGTTGAACCTGATCGCGGTGGTAGTGGTTACAGTGGTATTCCTTCTCATCGGCCCGAGTGTGTTTGGAATCGATTCGTCGGCGCTGCCCACTTGGGTGAAATAGGAGCGACCGTTTACTCACCATGACTCGAACCCCTTTTCCTCTCGTCTTGTTGCCCTTGTAATCGACCGTGAAGCCCCGGCTCTTGAGCATCATCTCAAGAAGAAAGGCATCGGAATCGATGCTGGGAGCTTCGGGCGCTTCAGCCTCGACTGCCCGGCGTTGTTTTTGCCAAACTCCGCGCCAGGGCGAGCATCTCCTCATCCTGCCAAAACTCGGCAAAAGTCAGTTCCGGCAGGCCGCTTTGCACGGTCCCGAGCACCTCCCCCGGCCGCCCTTGGCGCAAGTCCTCGGCGGCGATGCGGAACCCGTCGCGCGTCTCTTCAAGAATGGCGAGTCGTTCGCGGGCCTCGGGAGCCTTCGGATCGACCATGAGAACGCAGTAGCTCGTGAGCGAACCGCGCAGAAATCGAAACGGGTTCGGTCCTCGTGTCGACGCGGGTAGTGGGCGAGGGCGTCGCCGATGGTGACGAGTCCCAGCTTGGCGAGCCCGGGACCGAGCTTCGCCTTGCCTCGCAGCAAGCCCGTCTCGGTCAGGGGAGTTGTCAGCGAGATCGTGGGCACCATTTCTATCGTTCGCTCCTCGATCCTCATGATCCTACGGGGTCGTTGGGGCTGCTTCGCCCATCACGGCAGGCCAAACTCGACCCACGATGATAGTCTCTTCCCGCACGGTGCAGATGATTTTTCAACGGCGAAAGATCAATTTCCACCAACCGTCCTCCCGAAGTTCGTCAAGCCAGCTACCCGCTTCGGGGTTCATGAGAAGAATTTCGGCCCGGTCGAAAATGCCATATCCGATGCTCGCAGCGGCTTGATCATCCCGGCGGGCGATATCCCGCACGATTGCCTCGATGTCCGACGAGGAACGTTCAATCCATAGAATTCGCAGAAAAGCATCATCCATTGAGCCACTCCTCAAGACGGGACTTCATGCCCTTGTTCTCCAGCAGGCGGCCTTCGCGAATGTCCTCTTCAGCTTCAGCCACGGCAGCGAGCAAAGCGATCTCCTCTCTCACATCGCGGAAATTCGCGTCGTCCGGTAAGCGTTGAACAACCTGCAGAACTTACTCTTTCACTGTTGGCATGGGACCAGGATACATGGCCGGGCAGCCGATTGCATTCTTCTTTTTTGCGCTCGGGGCCACTCGATTCAGAGGATCAATCCCTACTCCAGAATCCGCTTCTCCATCTCGGGATCAGGCAGCATACAGAAGTTCGCCTTTTTCGAGATCCAATAGCGATGACTCGCGATCCATTTGTAGGCCGCGTCGCGGATGCATCGCGGGATCAGGACTGCTGGAACGAGAAGCTTCCACCATCCTCCAAGGGCCCGGGCCAGTTCAATGGCGGCGTCGCTGCGAAGGAATACCTTCCCGTCCTCCTCCCGCATCAGCACCATCGAACCTCCCTGCGGATCGGCATATTCCGTAAAACCCTTTTCCACCGCCAGTTTGCCCTGAAGTGGTGCGAACTTGAGTCGCTCGTGATGATCGAACCGCATCGCCCGCCTCACGCCAGCGGAACAAAAGGCACAACTTCCGTCGAAAAAGAGGATCCAACTCATGCGCTACAGTAGCACAGAAGGGACGGGAGTGAGGTGTCAGGATTTGAAAACTCCACTTCCTCAATACCGCTTCCACAGCGAAGGAACGAATAGAACCAGCAGCGCGAAAAATTCCAGCCTGCCGAGGATCATTAAGAAGCTGAGCAGCACCAGCGTATCCGACCCGAGGAAGCTGTAGTTGTCCGTCGGACCAACCGCCGCGAAACCGGGACCGATATTAAAAGTCGTGCCGAATACACAACCAAGCACGGACAGGGAATCCAGCTGCGGCTCGAACAAAGACACCAGCAACATCGCTGCGCCACAAATCGCGAAACAGAGGGCAATGAAGAACGAAGTCGTCACAAAAACCCGCTCGTCGGGAGCGACGCCGTTGAGTTTGATCCGGAAGACCTGGCTTGGGCGGAAGGATTGGACCAACTCCCGCAGGGCGATGCGCTTGAAGAGGATCACCCGGTTCATTTTCACTCCCCCTGCGGTCGATCCCGCACAACCTCCGATGAACATAAGCATGGCGAGGAGCATCTTCGAAAAGAGCGGCCATTGATCGTAGTCCCCGGATCCGAAACCCGTGGTCGAGCTGATCGAAAGCACGTTGAAAAATGCAGAACGGAGGGCTCCTGCCCAGCCTAGGCCCAGATCGGAGTGCCACACATTCCAAGCAACGAGCAGAAAAACACAGGTAAGTAGGAGAGCATAGTATTTTGCCTCCTCCTCAGCCCTGACCCGTTTCCAGCGACCACGGGCGATAAACACATACAAAGTGAATCCCAAGGACGCGAGGAACATGAAAATGCCCAACCAGATCTCGATCCCGACGCTTTGATAATGGGCGATGCTCGCATTTTTCGGACTGAATCCACCCGTGGCCATCGTCGTCATGCTATGACAGATCGCCTCGAAGGGAGACATGCCGAGCAGCCATAAACCTAGCCCGCAAACACTCGTTAGGACGACATACACTTTCAGGAGGACCCACGCGAGGTCCTTGATCCGCGAAGTGCCCGAATCGGAAAGATTCAGACTCGACTCCTGACTGACGAGCGATTTGGTCCCGGCCCCAAGAAAGGATAGCACCGCCACAAACACGACGAGAATTCCGATACCTCCGAGCCACTGCGTGACCGAGCGCCACATCAGGATGGCCCGGGGATAGGCTTCGATGTCGGTCATGACACTCGAACCTGTCGTCGTGAATCCAGAGACCGATTCAAAGAAGGCAGCAATAGGGTCAAGTCCGGGATGACTAAATATGTAGGGAAGTCCCCCCAACATTCCCACCTGAACCCAACTCAATCCAACGATCACGATGCCCTCGCGCCGCATGATTTTGTTTTGGGACCTCGCTCCCCCGAGCACTTGCAGGGCACCCACGCCGATGGAAATTGCTGCGGAGTATCCAAGGGCGAGGACGGCCTCCCATTCCTCAGCCGTTTGCTCCCCGACCTTCCACTCGACCCAGGCGTAGAACATGAGCAGCGCCATGATGGCACCGATCAACACGGAGAGGACCCCGAGGGTCTTGGCGACGATGCCAACCTTCATCTCAGGCGGTCACCAACTTCAAAAATGGACGTTTCGCCTTGGTTGCCACCAAAGCGTAGAGGGTGTCGCCGCCCTCAAGCACATCATCCGCCGAGGGAACCTGGCCACGCTCGCCGCGCAGGGTCGCCACGACGAGACTATCCGGCGTCCAGGGGATCTCCCGCACCTTCTTTCCGACAACGGTTGAGGAAGGGGAGACGGTGGTTTCGATCAGTTCCACTCCCTCCAGTTTTTGCAGCAAATGAAACCGGTCGGAGATGATGAAGCGGGCCAGATCCTTGCGGGTGGCCTCGCGAGGGCTAACTGCGGCAAGGATGCCGAGCTTCTCACCGAAGCCCGTCATGGCATCGGCATAGTCGGCTCGATGGATCAGGGGCAGGCAATACTTCGCCCCGAGACTGTGGGCCTGGAGACAGGTCATCACATTGTCTTCATCGTCATTGGTGACGGCGATGAAGAAGTCAGCTTCGCCGATCCGCTCCTCTTTCATCTCTGCGATCGAGGTCGCATCGGCGTTGAGAATGGTGGCCTTGGTGAGCAGATCGCTTAGTTGCTGACAGCGGACCGGATCGGCCTCAAAAATTCGGATGCGACAACTCCAGCTCTCCAGCGACTGCGCGAGAGAAAAGCCATATTCACCGCCGCCGAAAATCACGATATTGGACTCCTGCTCGCGGGTGGAACGATTTTGCAGTCGCATCACGATCTCGTGGAGGCGATTGGGTTCTCCGAACAGACTCACTTGATCACCCGCCTGAAGAACCTCATTGGCCTTGGGAATTTTCGTCTCGTGGCCCCGGGTGATCGCTCCGACCCGCACGCGTGACGGGAAGTCGATTTCCATCAAAGCCTTCCCGCAGAGTTTGCTCCCGGCGGCCACCGTGACCCGCTGCACTTCGACGTATCCCTGGGCGATCTCTTCGACCATGGCCGACTCGGGATTACGGACATACTTCGCCAACTCTACTGCGGCGAGTCGCTCGGAACTGAAAAGATAGTCGATCCCGAAATGCTCGCCGTAGTCGAGAAACAACCCTTCGCGCTGAATCCCCGGATGAACCCTCGCGATCGTTTTTTTTGCCCCGATGCACTTGGCCACCGAGGCGGAGACGAGATTGATATTGTTGTCACTGGTCAGCGACATGAAGAGGTCGCAATCCGCCACCCCCGCGTCGATGAGGGCGGAAATAGACGTCCCGTCCGCCACCACCACCCGGGCGTCGATCCGGGAATTGACCGCCTGCGCGACCGACTCATCGGCTTCGATCACAACGATGGCGTGCTGTTCGGCCGCCAGGTCGAGCGCAATGTGGGTGCCGATCTCTCCGGCGCCGACGATGACGATGTTCATAAACTTGATTCTCGCGATCCTCCGCCCCGTGTTCAGATGGCTGGCCCGCTCCACCTTACAAGCGGCGGCCGCCGGATTCAATCGCTCTTCTCACTTGGGTGGGAGAGACTCTTTCGCTCGCAAAAAAGCCTCAAATCGATCAAACCGCCGGGACCGTCGTGCGTGTCGGGGATAAGAAACGGAAGTCTCCTCCGGGAGAAAGCGCCAGTGCTTATACATCCATAGCCACGGGGCCGGATTTTCGCGGATGATGGGTTCGAACACGTCCCAACAGGCTTGAGCGATCATCTGGAGGGAATCGTCGGGACCGAACTCCAGCGCTCGAAATCCTCGAATCAAATAACCACCCTTCTTCTGCGGAATACAGATTCCCGGGATGACCGGCAGCCCCGTTCGCTTCATCAACTCCGCATGGATGGCGGTGACGCAGGTCTTCCGACCGAAACACTCGATGATCGTGGCGGCCTTGCTTGGGGGAATGGTGAGGTCGGTGAGGAACGCGGCGTGTCCACCCGATTTGAGCGTTCTCATCAAGCGGATCAAGGCTCCCTTTTGCGGAATGACTTCATGGCCGGAAATCTCCCGGTTTTTCCGATAAATCTCCGTCAGACTCTCGTTCTTGAAGTCCTGAGCCACGATCGTAAAACGGTAATCCATGAAACCGGTGATCAACGCCACCCATTCAAAATTCCCGTAATGAGGGGTTACCCAGATGGCCCCGGTCTCACGGGCTCTTTCCATCGCCTCGGGATCCTCAAATTCGGTCGTGCAATAGCGTAGATAATTTTCCCGATTCAGCCGGCTACTCCAGAACTGATCAATCACCGTTTGGGCGAACGTGCGATAGGAAGACCGGGCGATACCCTGAATTTGCTCCGGCGACTTTTCTTCCCCAAAGATCACTGTCAGATTCTCCAACGCCATCTCTCGCCCACGGCGGTCGGCCAGAAAGGCCAGATTCCCGAGTCCTTGGCCGAGCCAATGCGCAAAACGACGCGGCAGAAGCGGGATCCCCCAGTAAAGCCATGACAATCCCAACCACTCGAGCCGGTAACGAATCTTCTTCCAAGTGGACATCGCGGCGGAATAAGCCAGCTTTTTGGAAGTTTGCCACCGGGCATTGTCCATTGATCGCGATGCACCATCAGTCTTTCCTCTCCCTCCTCCGCCGGGTCCTCTCGGCCCCGACGGCCCCGTTTCATGAATACCAGGTCGCGGCGGTCATTGCGGAACTGCTGGCCGCCTTCCCTCATGTCGAGCTTACCCGGGATCGTTTCGACAATCTGATCGCGTGTTATCGGCGCGGTCGCAAGAGGCCCCGTTTTGCCTTTGCCGCGCACATGGATCATCCGGGTTGGGTGAGAGAAAAGGGGGAAGCGGTTTTCCTGGGAGGCGTGCCGGCGGAGCGTTTGCAAAGCCATCCGGTGGAGTGGTTCGGGGACTTCGGCATGTGGGACTTGGAACCTTTTCGTTTGGAAAAGGGAATCGTCCACGCCCGCGTCTGCGATGATCTGGTCGGCTGCGCCGCCATTGTGGCGATGTTCGCCGAGCTGGAGGCCAAAGGCGCGGATGCGACCGTGTATGGAATTTTCACCCGGGCCGAGGAGGTCGGATTTGTTGGGGCGATCCACCTCGCCCGGCATTGGCCTCTGCCGAATGGGGTATGCTTCATCTCGCTGGAGACCAGCGCCCCGCGCGGCGGCGCGGTCGGAGGCAAGGGACCGGTCATCCGGGTGGGTGATCGACTCAGCGTGTTCGACGACGCTACCACCGCAAGTCTCATCGCCGCAGCAACCGAGGCGAGCATCCCCCATCAGCGCGCGCTGCTCGATGGTGGCTCCTGCGAAGCGACGGCGATGAATCTGTTCGGCATTCCGGCGGCCGGGATTTCGGTGCTGCTGGGCAACTACCACAATTGCCCGCCCGAAAAAGGCATCGCCCCCGAGTCGATTCACCTCAACGATGCGAAACAGCTCGTCGCCCTCATTACTGCGGTGACTTTGCAGACTCCCGCGAAGGGCGGAAGCTCACCCGGTCAGGCTTCCTTGAAAAAGAGGTTGCTCAGCCGGCTCCGTCAGCACGCGCCTTATGCCCGCGCTGCCGCCAAGCACTGGCGATGAATGGGCGGGCTGCGAAAATCGGGGATTCGGCCCGAATTCCCCCCGTCTTCGTCATTTGTGTTCACACAAACTCCTCAAACTCATGAAAATTCTGCCTCGAACCCCAATTCCCTCGCTCAGACGCTCTAAGTCCGACAGGCTGCTAGTGGGACTGCCGTCGCTTGAACGCTCGGACCTTAACCGACGATCTAACAGGGTATGGTCGCTGACCTAACAGGGTCGGGTCCCAATCCTCAAACCACCGCCCCGTCCTCAGCGGCAAATTCCTCGTCAAAGTAAAGTCGATAGCGCCCCAGGCGGGACCGCAATTTCACCTCGGCTCCAAACGCTTCCGAGAGATTCATCGAGTTCAGCGCCAGGCGCTTGGGCCCCTGGGCGATGGACACGCCATCTTTGAGCACGATCGCATGAGTGATCGCGGGGAGGATCTCTTCGACATGGTGGGTCACCAGAATCAAGGCGCGAAACGAACCTTTCTTGATCAATTCGTCGATGAATTGGAGAAAGTGCTCCCGCGCCACCGGGTCGAGTCCCGCACAGGGTTCGTCGAGCACCAGCACATCGAGTTTGCGCGACATCAGGGCCCGGCCAATCATGAGCCGCTGGCGCTCCCCCTGGGAAAGGTGGGCCCAGGGTTGGTCCCGCAAGTGCGAGCAAGCAACCCGGGCGAGGATTTTCTCGGCGGCTTTTTCGCCCTTCGGATCGTCCTCCTGCGGCCAATAATTGATCATGGCATGGCGGCCCGCCAGGACCACCTCGATGGCCAATTCGGCGGGATCGATCATTTGGGCAATGCTGCTGCTGACGAACCCGATGCGTTTGCGCCAGTCGTCCCAGCCGAGGTCGGCATGATTGACCGCATCCTCGCGCCCTTTCAGGGTGACGGTGCCCTCCGTGGGCGAGAGGTAGCCCAGGAGCACATTCAGGAGGGACGTTTTCCCCGACCCATTGCCGCCGAGGATTACCCAATTCTGGTCCCGCTCGACTGTCCAATCGATCCCGTCAAGAATCCGTTTTCCGCCGCGCTGGACGACGATGTTTTCCATCTGCAAAACTGGAGCTGCCATCCGGGAAGCTAGTTCTCGGGCGGCGCATTTCCAGTGGAATTCGCGTCACCTTCGTTCGCGGGGCTTCCCGAGAGCCGGTCCAAAAATCACCGGAACCACTGCGATTTTTCCGTCGATTCCGCATTTTCAGTCGTCCAAAGGACATGCGCACCCGCCCCACCCTGAGCTACGTTGCCATTTGTTGCCTGATCGCAGGTCTCGTCGGTGGCACCGCCCCTCTGATCGCGCAGCCTACCACCAGTCGCGCCGCCGCAGAGATCCCCATCTTCCGAAGTCTCGCCGGGAACCGGGTCGAGCAGGGGGTCCTCATCCCCGCGCCGAACGCCGCGCCACTCCAAGGCTCAGCCAAATCGGTGGGCCAGCCGATCCTTGGCGGTCTCTGGTTCCAGATCGACGGCAGCGCTTCTTATGGGCCGGCTCGGTGGGATTATCGTTGGATGTTCCGGTTCATCGAGCGGGACGGACAGAACTCGGTTTTCGGTCTCTACATCGACTCGATGGGCCAAAAGTTGGAATACTCCGGGCAATACGACGAATCGGCGGGCCTCCTCCAACTCACCTGCAAACTTCCCGACGGAGGCGTCTCCCGGGCTCAACTTACCCTCTCACCCGACGGTTCGGTTCAAATCGAAAATGCCACCTTCGATCCTGCCGAGAATCCAGCAGTGCGCTACTCCGCCAAAAACGTGGCCCTTCCTTAACGGCCGCTTACCCTCACCGCGTCGAACTCGCCGGAGTGACGGACCCCGGGCTGAGGAGTTTTTTCACATCGTCAATTGTAAGAGCGGCGTTGTCCTTGAAGCCGGCCCCCTGGGTCGTGCCCACGGCCACTGCGGGCTGACCCAATGCCTGAGCGCCGGAACGGTCGTTATTCGTGGCGAAGCTGCGAGTGGTCCCCGTGGCGGCACCGGTTTTAAATAAGTTCAACGCACTTGAGTCCTTCGTTCTGGTGGAAAAAAGCTGGCCGTCGGCGGCGTTTCTCTGCGTATCAAAATTGCCTTCGCGAGCGAGGGTGCTGCTTTCGCGAGCTTCGCTCACGCCCCGGTAGTCCTGTCGTTTGATATACTCGGGCACGGGGAACTCCTTGGTCGCGGCCGTTTTGGTGGCGAAGCGCGACTGCTGCTGTTCGATCTGCTTGTCCATCCCCCGGGCTTTGCTGCCGCTGTAAAGGTCAGGTCGGTCGGCGATGATCGATCCGTCCTCTCCGATGGTAAAGCCGCGTTCCGCGAACTTGGAACGAATCGCCTGGGAATCGTCCACTCCGCCGTCGGCGGCTTTCCCTTTAAAGGTGTAACTCGTCCGGGTCGACTTCACGACCGGCGTCGTCTCGCACTGACAAAGCAGGAGACTCATCGCGCAGCCAAGAGCGGCCCCGCCGTATCGACAAGTTTTTACCATTTGTCTCTAAACTCCACCATTTCGCGACCTTCGGCAAGAGCGGAGAGCCACTCCCGAACCAGAGCGCTTTCGGTCGCGCCGAGACCGAGATCGCTCGCCCGAGCCTCCACCTGATCCAATTGCCCGCGCGCCCGGTGAAGTCGGACGAAGCTCCTCAGATCGATCGGGAGTGACTTGCGACAGGTCGCTTCGAGCAGACGATCCGCTTCGGTGAAGGCCCCGGTCTCCACCAGAAAGGCAAGATAGTCGTCCACAAAACCGACGTGGTTCCAACGATATGACGTAATCGCTTCGTCGTAGCGCCGAAAGAGACGCGCCGCTAGGTCGGTCTCCCCGATCTCGTGCAACCACCGTGGCAAGGATTGCCGATTCGCCAGACTGGGAACGCGCTCCCCGAGGCTGTATTGGTGGAATGAATCCGCCGTCGCCTCAGCCATCAGCTTCGCATGGCATTCCAAAAGGCGTCCCCGATCACCGATTTCGTGGAACAAGGCCATCGCCCGCCGGGGGTCTTCGGGGAAAACCGAGCAACCTGACCGCTCAGAGTCCACGATGAAACCAGCGGAAAGAGTGCGGCCCTCCTCTCCGAAGTAGGGCAGCCACTCCCACATCAAGAGGCGTGTATTCTCGTCGAGGTCCGATGCCAGGCGCCCCGCGGTCCGCGCAAGATCCCCGGTGACCGCTCCGCCCAAGAGGTCGAAAAACCAGCGGGCCGCCTCGGGAATCGAAGCCCGCTTGATCGCTTCCGCCAGGCCGGAGGCGCTCACGGGGTCGGCCATCAGCCACTGCGCGAGGAGCGCAGCTTCGGTCTCACGGCGAGGGATCTCCCCGACCCTAATTTCCTGGCTGAGTGAAAAAGCCCCGGACAGATTCTGAGCCAAGCGCTCGACTTCGGGAGCCAACTCCGTCCATTCTGTTCCGAGGGAACGTCGTAGTTCCAGGGTCTGGCGAGTGATCGCAAAGCGACTGGACTCCTCAGCACGGGAGCGATAAAGCCTCCGGAGGATGCTCCAGGCCTCCTCGAGCTTGCCCGCTTTCGCGAGGGATTTGGCCAGCGCCGCCGTCACCGGAGTGGGCTGTTGGGCGAGGCTGGCCTTGGCCAGGGCGAGCATTTTTTCCGGTTCAGGGAATCCTCTCAGTTCCTCCAGTCGTGCGGCTTCGAGCAGGGCGCGGCGCTGCTGGGTGGGTTCCTGGTTCTGAACCCAGCCATCTTCCAGCCATCCGAGGGCCTCGGAGAATTCGCCCCGACCGGTGAGCAATTCCGCACCGAGAAGTGTCTCAACCGGCTCGATCTCCTGTCGATGCCGCAGGCCACTCAGAAGACGGAGCAGGGCATCGCGCTGTCCGGTTTGACGATACCCCTCGATCAGAGCGGCCCGGTAGGGGAGATGCTCCAAACCCGCAGCACGAGCCGAACCTTCGGGAATCCCCCCCCGACTCAATTCCTCAAGGCGCAACCAGTCTCGATGCAGTAGCAAAAACCGGGCGTGCTGCTCCGCGAGGTAATCGATCGTCAACCCGGGGGGAGCCACCATCTCCCGGGTCTCGATCTGGCGCAGAAGATCCAGCGCCAGAAGCGGATCACGCGCCTCGGCGGCGGCCTCAAGAAAGCCCTGAAAGGGGGTGTAGTCTCCCGACCGACGCGTCACTTCCGAGCGAAACACTCCGGCCGCTTCCGCATGAAACCCGCGGGAATCGAGCACCCGCGCAAACTCAAGCGGACTTTCCTCTTCGAGAAACTGGCTTTTGATGGTTGCTACCACCGCAGGGCGCTCGGACGGGTTGATTCCCTCCAGCACCACCGCTGCCCACTCCATCAGAAACTGCTCGTAAAGGAACCGCGAAGCAAGATCACCTGTCCAACGGTCCCAGGGTGAAGCGAACGATTCAGCCAGGGCGGCTCCGGCACCCGTCCGCAGGGGAAACCGGTCCGCGAAAAAAATGATTCGTTGGGTCTGTAGCTGCCAGATTTGGCTTTGGTCAGAGCGAACCCTTTCCGGGTCGGTATTTCCCGACGACAGCCCGGCGAGCTCGCGGGCATTGGCCTCGGCGAGATGGCGACCCGCTGCGGCGAAATCCTTGCCCGCCATCGCCAAGAGCGCAGCCCGAGTCCTGTCCTGCGACGCGTCGAACGGTGCATCCTCCTGTCTCCACGCATCGATCATGGACATCCGATCCTGATCAGTTTCCAGCAGGCTGAGCCTTTCGGTCAAAACCTGGACGTAGAGCGCCCCGGACCCCGCCTCGGACCGGGGCTCACTCGCCTCCAGGGCTCGGTCCAACCAAAATGCCTGATCATCACGACGACCCGCCCGAGCCGCCACCTGCGCCATCTTATGATCGAACTCCCCGCCCGGTCCAACGCGTTCACTGAGGATCTCACCCAATCGATAGGTCCGCTCAGCCGAGTCCACTTTGACCATTTCCCCGAACACTGCCAAGCCCATCTTCGCCGAAGGCAGATGGGAGGAAATCGCCCCCAGCATCACATCAGGATTCGTCAGCGGATCCCCGTGGCCGACTTGATACCAAAGCAAGGCCGCCAGTCCCGCCGCAAACGACCGCGTCGGCCCGACCTTCCCGACATCATCGTCGCCTCCGTCCGCCTTGATCCACGCTTCGAGCGCTGCGGCATCCTGACAAAAAAGCCACAGAGAAGCCTGGAGAACCCGATCGGGAGCGCTGGCCTCGGCCTCGGCGGGTTCGAGTAAGAGCCTACCAAGACCAGCCCGATCCCGTGAATAACGGGTCGCCCAAAGACGCTCCACCTTCGGCCGGCCTTCGCGGACGAAGGCGGCCACGAACTCCGCACCTTGTCCGCGCTGCCCGGCGAGCGCCGCCGCTTCCTCAATGACACGCAACCGCAGATAAGCCGCCTGGCGGGGCATGATGGCGAATTCGGGATGCTCTCCCGTCCAGGCTTCGACGAGGTCATCGCTTTCCCACCCTTCCGGGAACTGCCCTTCAGGAAAGGGCAGATTCTCAAGCGCCAGCACGAGATGATCCAGAGCGTTGCTACCATCGCCCTGTTGCTCACGGGGGAGGGTGGTCACGCGAACCACCGGGAGCACCCGGGCGGCGATCTCGGGAGGAATGATGGTATCCGCCGTCGCTGCCAATAGCTCGGTGAAGGTCTTCTGCGCTTCGGTGAGACGACCGCGCTGGCCTTGCAACATGCCCAATTGAAGGGCCGCCGCCGTGTCCCAGGTCCGCAATTCCACCAGCGATTTCAGGGCTCGCTCCGCTGCGGCCAAATCCCCTTCGCTCACATACTGTTCGGCGAGTTCGCGCAACACTTCGGGGTTCTGTCCATACTTTCGCTCAAGCCGTTCCCGCAGTTCGCGGGCTTCGGAAAAGCGAAGGTCCTTCTCCAGCATGCCGATGAGCGTGCGCCACGTTTCGGGATCATCGCCCGGCCCGGTCTCAGCGCGGGCCATTCGTTTTCGATGATAAAACACCGCTCCGCTCAAATCTCCCTCCTGCTCCGCCAAACGAGCCAATTCAACGATCAAGTCGTCCCGCTCGTCCGAGAGGTAGTAGGCTTTTTTCATCGCCGCGAAGGCATCCGCTCCCTTATTGGCGGCTATCAGCACCCGGGCCATCGCCTCCGCATAAAAGGAGTCGAAGGGATGCTGCCGCATCAGGGTGCCATAGCGATTTTCCAATTCCTCGATCAAGCCATGAGCGCGAGCGGTGGAAATTTGACCTTCGAGGAGTTTGCGGCGTTGGGCGAGGTCGGTCTCCAGGGCCAACAAATCAAACTCCGCCGCGACGGCCTCCTCGGGCTGTCCAGCTTCGATCAAAGCCGCCGAGAGCAATTTGATGATGTCGCGTTTCTGGAACAGATTGGCCGCTCGATAGGCCTTTCGCCAAATCTCCGCCTGTTTGCCCGGACTGCCCTGGCGCTGGTAGATTTTCGCCAGAGAGTGGCGGGTGTTGAGGGCGGCGTCGGGCTTGGCGGTGAGACGAACCAACTCCCGCACCGCCTCATCCTCGAATCCAAGTTCAAATCGCAACTCGGCTCGACGTTGCAGATATTGGTCGGCATTCCCAGGATCGAGTTCCGCTAAAGTGGTCAGGTGGCGCACCGAGAGGGTGGGTCGCGCATTGAGCTCGGCCAACTCAAGCAACATGGTCTCCAGCAGAAGCACCGGGTGGCCCGCTTCGGCGGTGCCTTTGGTGAGATGCTCGTAGCAGTCCTGGTAATTCTGAAGTTTGAAAGCCCACCAGGCCGCCCGATAACGGGTCTCCACGTCAGGACGAGCATTGGCGGCATCGCGGATCGTTTTGTAATATTGGACCAATTCCGGCGGCGGTGGCTCATCACCAGAGCGCCCCAACTGGGTTGACGCAGCGGCGGAGGCCTCTTTTTGAAATTCCTTCAGGGCTGCGGGTCGATCTCCGCCCAAAACAGTGGGTTCCGCTCCAGGAGCTTCGACCCCGAATTGACCCCGGAGGAGGCTGAAAAGACGCTGATCAACCTCCATCTTCGCCTCAAGGTCGGGACTGGCGAGACGCAGCAACTCCAGCTGGAAGAGGGCGTCCTTGAAGCGTCGGTTGCCGATCAGCAGATCCGCCTTGCAGGCCAAATAATCGAGCGATTGAGGAAGCAGGGCCAAAGCCTCATCGATCATGGAAAAGGCCTCGTCGGTCTCCCCGAACTCGTCGAAAAGCAAGGCCGCGCGATGAAGCCGCTGCGCCTTTTCGCTCACCAAGTCCCCTGCGGTTTTGACAAAATCGCGCAACACCTCGTTCGCCGCCGTGCTTCGCCCCCGTTCGTGATAAAACCTCGCCAGTCTTAGCGATTCATGATTCTCCAATCCATCTCCGTTCGCGGGACTGCGCCCCGCTCGAGCGGCCAGCAAACTTTCCAGCAATTCGTCGAGATAGTGCTCACTCGCAAAATCGACGATCAATTGATACTCCGTCTCCGTCGGCCCCCTGGTTTTCCAATAATGCTCCAGCAGCGCCTCAGCAGACTCCCGACCTTCCCGGTGGAGGGCGATGCGGGCCTGCAACATCACGAGGGAGAAAGGTGGACTAGGCTGAGCCGCCCAGGCGGGCGCAAGAGTCGCGAAGGCTTCCTCATAGTGGTCATTGCGGATCTGCAATTCGATCAAACGCAGGCGGGTCTCCAGCTGGACGGGGACCAACTCCAGAAGGTCGCGCACAGCCTTCTCTTCAGCGAGCGGGTCCGCCGAAAGTCGCGCCAATTCCGCCAAGCGGAAGAGCGCGGCCTCGGTGGGAGGGACCGCCTCCGCCGCCAGTTGCTGCCGCAAGGTCGGAAGTTCGTCAAACCGTTCGTGCAAGCGTACCAGTCGCGCGAAGAGTTCGCCCGCCCGAGGGCTTTGAAAATGGAGTCGTGCGAGGGCTTCTCGGGCACGGGTGGAGGCCTCGGCAAAATCCCCCGCCAATTCATGGATCCGGGCCAACTCCTCCAAAGCCGCGAGAGACTGCGCCGGATCAGTCGATGTGACCTGGCCCTTGAGGGCGGCGATCACCGACTCCGGGTGACCGCAGCCGATCAAATTCGCCATGACCGTCCGACGCGCTTCTCCTTCGAGCGCGGTCTTGCCCAGCAAATCTTCCCAAGTTTTTATCGCGACCTCGGTCTGTCCGAGCCGCATTTGCAAGTCAGCCTGTCGCAGACGGTCACGCATCAGTTCCTCCTCAGAGGCAGACCCGAGATCCACCAATCGAGTGTAGTATGAAAGCGCCTTGCTTTCGCGGCGGGTTTCATCGGCGATCTCAGCGAGGGCGCGCAGCGCGTTGCGATCCTGCGGGTTGTGCTCCCACACCTTGCCATATTGCTCGCGAGCGGCCTCGACGTCCCCTTGCCTCCGCTTCACATGAGCATCGAGCAGCGGCGCGACTCCCGTGCCGGCCTGGGCCGCGTTCGCGAGATAGCCACCCAGCACCTCCGTTTGGCCCTTTTTTTCGTAGAGACCCCAGAGGAGATCAAAGACCTTGCCGTAGCTCGGATCTTTCTCCAGCAATTGCAGGTAGCGATTGGCCAATCGGGTATCGCCCTCCGACCAGGCAGTCGCTTGGGGATCAGGTTTGACATCTGCGGCAGGAGCAAGCGGAGAAAGGCCCGGCAGGAGCCCCGCAGCGAGGCAACACAGTTGCAAGACCCGCGTTCTCATGCCAAAGAGTGGTCGGCCTCGCCCATCCCACCAGCGTAGTCGCTGCCTCCCTGATCGTCAAATCAACGCAACAAGCCCCCCGCCGCATCGGATTGTTTTCAAAAGCAACTTTGCGAAGACATTCACCCGACCCTCCTATTTCATGAATCGACTCACCATGCTTCGCCGCCTCACCGGAGGTCATGGCGGGGCGGAGAAAGTTGCCAGTCGTTTCGAACTTCAGTTCGCGAGCGCCGGTTGGCAGGTCCAATTCATCAGCGCCGGGAAAGTGATCAACGGATCTCGCATCGCAGGAGATCACGGTCCGGGATGGTGGCGGACTTGGCAATACGCCCGCAGCGTAAACCGTCTGTTACCGACGCTCGCTCCCGCGTGCACCTTCAGTATGGAGCGAGGCCCCCTCTGTCACGTCTATCGGGCGGGAGAGGGGGTACACAACCGCTGGTTGGAGATTTTAGGAGCTTCACCACTCCGTCGGCTGATCAATCCGCTCCACTGGATCGCCCCGCGTCTGGAACGATCAACCCTCGCGCACGCCAAACGCATCGTCGCGAACTCGGAAATGATCCGCAGGGAAATCGAGCGGTTCTATCCCGAACACCGGGAAAAAATCCGGGTGGTTTACAATGGCTTTGATCCCGAGGTGTTTTTCCCTCCTCGGAAGGCGAACAACTCGCTGCGCGAGTCGCTCGGTCTGCCTCTCACCGGAAAGTTGCTGATTTTCTCCGGCAGTGGCTGGGGTCGCAAAGGTCTCGCGACGGCCTTGCATTTGCTTCGCGATCTATCCGCCCATGATCCCGCCGCCCAACTACTGGTGCTCGGAAAGGGCAAATCCGCCCGCTACGAAACGCTCGCCGCCTCGCTCGGGGTGGCCTCACAAGTCCATTTCCTCGGTCACCGGGATGACATCGCACCTTACTACCGGGCGGGAGATGCGCTCGTCCTACCCACCTTCTACGATCCTTTCTCCAATGCCTGCCTCGAAGCGCTTGCTTGTGGATTACCGGTCATCACCACAAAACACAACGGAGCCGCCGAAGTCATCGATCCCGGTGTGAGCGGCTGCTTCATTCCGGTCGATGGGAGTAACCTGGACGAAGCGAGAGATTTTTTGCTGCGACGCTCTCCCGACCGCGACCGCATCGCCGCCTCGGTGGCGCACCTCACCGCCGCTCACGAGCGTGAAGCGCTCCTCGGCATCTTTGCTGAAGTTCTCGCAGAATCCCATGCCTCCCCTTGCTAAACTTCCCCTTTCGGTTTGCATCCTCGTCAAAAATGAAGCGGATCGTCTGCCTCGTTGTTTGGCCGCACTGTCGGAGATGGCGGAAATCATCTGCCTCGATTCCGGCAGCACCGACGGATCGCAGGAAATCATCCGCAGCGCCGGAGCCACATTGCTCGAACACGAATGGCTCGGATTCGGGGCCACCCGCACCGTTTTGTTTCGCCAGGCGACGCAACCTTGGGTTCTCTGGCTCGACGCCGACGAGGTCGTGACCCCGGAACTGATGAGTTCCCTGCGCCGATTGTTCGCCGACCCGATGTCTCATGCCGCCTATCAGGTCAATCGAACTGTGATTTTCCAGGGGCAAAGGGTCCGTCATGGCGACTGGTTCCCGGACTGGATCGTGCGCCTCTTTCGCGCCGATTCCTGGACCATGGACGAGCGCATCGTGCACGAGCGCATCCTTATCGACGGGAGCATCGGCCAACTCGACGGCCTTCTGGAGCACTACAGCTTCCGCGACTGGGACGATCTCGCCAGACGCTCAGCCTACTATGCCCGGCTTTGGGCCGAGATGGGCCAGCATCGAGGGAAACGCCCCGTCCCTCTCGAAGCCGAGGCCCGGGCGTCATGGCGTTTCTTGCGGGGCTTTGTCTTCAAGTTTGGCTTTCTGGATGGCACTCTCGGCTACCGGGTCGCTCTGGCATGCGCGAGAGAAGTTCGGCTTAAATACCGCACCTTGCGCGAAGCGAATCGTCCCAACTAAACATGTCGCGGCTTGGAGAGCGATTACCCGCGATGCTCGACTGAGGTGGAAAGTTGCGTTAGGAAAGTTGCGTTAGAAATGCAACATTTGCCGTATGCCGCTTGTCCGATTCCCTAAACTCAGAACCACCATGGTTTTGATCGCCGTTTCCGCAATCGCACCAAAGGCGTGGTTGCAGGAAGCCCCCCCTCCACCAGCGATTGACTCTCAAGGACCGATTGAAGTTGTCGAAAAAGGGGAGGCCAACCTGGAGGCGGGCAAGCAGCTCTACCAACGGGTGTGCTCCCAATGTCACGGGCCTGGCGGTGAGGGGAGCATTGCGCTGAAAGCCCCCTCGATCGCCAACCTTCCCGCTTGGTATGTGACGGGACAAATCGAGAAGTTTCAGAAGGACTGGCGCGGGTCAACTCCAGATGATGCACCAGGAATCATGATGCACGCGATCGCCAGCTCACTGGACCCTGCGGCGGTAAGGGACGTCGCGGAGCATATCCGGTCGCTGCGCCTGATCCCTACCGTAGTCACATTGGCCGGCGGCGATCCCGCAAATGGAGCCGAGTTGTTCCGCGAACGATGCATGGAGTGCCATCGCTACAACGGTCGCGGTGAGCCGGCCTTTCGCAGCGCTCAGCTTATCGGATTGCAAGACTGGTATATCGTTTCGCAACTGAAGAAATTTCGCGATGGAATTCGCGGTTCCCACGAGAGCGATACCGAGGGAGCCAAGATGCATCGTGTCAGCGGACCGCTGTCGGACGAAAGCTTTCGCGATCTCGCCGCTCACATCGCTGACCTGGCCCAAAAATATACGGAGGAGCCGCGGCGATAATCCCGGTGCCTCTGCATCTGTTTGGACGCTCGGCGTCCTGCTTGATTGCGTAAGTGGTTGGCCTTGCCCAGTGACGCGCCAGAGAGGTAGCATTGATTCGTAATCGCCCCCCCAACCACCCCCATGCACGCAAAACCCGTATTGGCCCTCTTTGCCGTGATCGCTAGTTCGCCTGCATTCGGGGAAAACCCCGATGTCGCTGATGAGCTTTCGAAAGATCAACCTCCCTCGCTCCGTGAGACGGAGATTGTCCTTACCCTGGGGGTTGCCGAGGGTAACCCGCGCAACAGCGAGGGTGACTTTGTCAGCTTGGACGACGGAACGATCCTTTTCATCTACACCCGTTTCCGCGGCGGCGGGAGCGATCACGACCAAGCCGATCTGGTCTCGCGGACCTCGCCGGATGGCGGGCGCTCGTGGAGTGACCGAGACAAAGTCGTCGTATCAAACGAGGCAGGGCTCAATGTGATGTCCGTCTCTTTGTTACGTCTTACCGACAGGCGCATCGCTCTTTTCTACCTCGAAAAAAACTCTCTCACAGACTGCCGCCCCGTCGTTCGCTTCTCCGCTGACGAGTGCGCCACTTGGAGCCAGCCGGTCGAGATCATTCCCGACTCCGCAGTTGGCTACTACGTGCTCAACAATGATCGAATCGTGCAATTGAAAAGCGGACGTCTCCTTGCACCGCTCGCCTTGCACCATCGACCGGACTGGGAAAAGCCTGATTGGAAAGGGGAGGCCGGTGTCTATTGGTCCGATGATGGCGGATCGAACTGGTCCCGATCTTCGGCCTCTTGGTTAAAGGCCCGAGATGCCTCGGGTAGCCGGGTCGCGGCTCAGGAGCCAGGTGTCGTCGAGTTGGCGGACGGGCGCATCCTCATGTGGGTTCGCACCGACTCGGGCGAACTCTATCAGTCCCACTCCGCTGACTCCGGCGCGACTTGGACCGAACTTTCGCCCATGGGCGTCGCTTCGCCACAATCACCCGCCTCGATTGAGCGCCATCCCACAAGTGGAGAACTGGTCATGGTGTGGAACGACCATTCGCTACTCCCGATTGCCGGGCGCAAGGCCCGCACCCCCCTGCATTTGGCGATTTCGCATGACGAGGGCACCAGCTGGTCGCCCCCTCTCACCCTCGAATCCGATCCGAATGGCTGGTATTGCTACACGGCGATGGAATTCACCGACAGTGCGCTGCTGCTTGCCTATGTGGCCGGCCAGCAAGCTTCTGGCAAACATCTCAGTGCGAGCCGTATCCGGAAAGTGGACTTCAAATTTTTCCCAAGATAACCGCACTTTTAAGCCGCCGTTCGACGTGGAAGGAGCATGATTCGTTGGAATTCAGGGGATTGCCGACATCGCACAAAATCCCGCATCCCCTGCAAGATCATTCGCCGAAGACGGGCTTTGGTGTAAATTAGGCGACTTAGAGACATGCAATTTTTACCCATTCCATCCCCCGTGATGCGCCGAACTCTGGTCGGTGGCGTCGCGCTGAGCCTGATCGCTTTGGCCCTGAATTCCTGCGCCACCAAAGGCCCCGAGGTTCCGACCAGCATGGCTCTGCGTTATGGCACGGTGACCAATCCCGCCGACATCAGTGTGCGGGTCAGCCTGAGCAACCGGGCGGTCTATGTCTTTGAGAAGGAAGAACCCCGCTTCGCCGCAGCCGTGGCCATAGGGACGCCGGAGGACCCGACGCCGGTGGGCAATTTCAAGGTCTTCAGCAAGCAGCCACGCAAACGCTCCGGGACCTATGGATTTTTTGTAAAGGGGGAGGAGATCGTCCCCGGCAAGGCTTCGCAGATGCCCTCAGGATACAAGTATGTCGGGTATCCGATGCCCTGGTGGGTGGAATTCAGCTCCGGTTACGGCTTCCACGCCGGGGCGGTCTGGCCCTCTCCCCGCACCCACGGATGCCTGCGCCTGCACCGCACCATCGCGGGAGAATTCTTCAATCTGGTGAACTCCGGCACCCCGGTTCACATCGCCAACAGCCTGCCTGAAGATGCCACCATCGGCAAAACGATCCCTCGTCCCACGGATTTCGACGCCCCGGATTCGCCGCGCTCCATCCTCGTGACCGACGCCCCATTCGAATCGACTGCCGTCCTTTTTTAATCGACCCGGCTTGCTTTTCGGCGAAACTCTTTCATGCCCACCGAGACCACCAAAAGCCGCCGCGTCAACGTCCGCACCCCTGAGGTGATGGAACTGGTTCAAGCCGAGGTTGCCCGACATTTTCAAAGTTCTTTGGTCGAGAAAGTCCGAGCCCTCGGCGGAGTCTGGACAATTGGCAACACGACGATCCGCCTGGCCCAGCAGTTCGGTTTTTGCTACGGAGTGGAGCGGGCCATCGACCTTGCCTACGCGGCCCGCCGAGTTTTCCCGGACAACCGGATTTTCCTGATCGGCGAGATTATTCACAATCCCGAGGTCAACTTCCAACTCGCCAATATGAACATCGTCTCCCTGCCATGGCGGGAGATGGACGGGCAATATGACGATCTCGACGGAAACGACGTCGTCATCGTGCCAGCCTTCGGAGCTCCGATCTCGTTCATGGACAAAGTGGAATCGCGCGGTTGCATGACGGTCGATACGACCTGCGGCGATGTCATGAAAGTGTGGCGGCGGGTTCGCGGATTCGCCAAGGACGGCATCACATCGATCATCCATGGCAAGGCCGATCACGAGGAGACCCGGGCGACCGCTTCGCGGGCGGCGGGCGACGATGGGAAGGGGCATTACCTCATCATTCTCACCCTGGCGGATGTCGATTACGTTTGCGATTACATCGTGAATGGAGGGGACCAGGCAGACTTCCTGAAGCGCTTCGCAGGTGCCGTCTCGCCGGAATTTGATCCGAATCTACATCTGGCGAGTGTCGGAGTTGCCAATCAGACCACCATGCTGAAATCCGAGACCGAGGAGATTCAGCGCCGGGTGCGGATCGCTATCGTGACCCGCGATGGGAACGACGAGGATTTCTCCGTTTTCGACACGATCTGTGGTGCCACCCAGGAGCGGCAGGACGCTCTCTTCGACCTGCTCAAGATAAGACTCGATTTGTTGCTCGTGGTCGGTGGTTACAATAGTTCGAACACGGCCCACCTCGTCGAAATTGGAGAAAAAGAGCTGCCGACTTTTTTCATTCGCAGCGCCGAATGTCTCACCTCCTTCACCGAGATCGTGCATTACGACCTGCATCGCAAAGAGGAGATTCAGAGCTACTCGACCGCCATAGCTGCGCCGGAGGAATTGGTGGTCGGGATCACCGCCGGAGCGTCTTGCCCGAGCAATCTGATCGAGGACACGATCCTGCGGGTCTTCGAACTGCGCGGCATCAGCGAGGCGGTAGTGCGGTCCGCTTGAGGCGTTCGGGGCGAATGCCTCACTTTCTCAGCGAAAAATGGCGGCGCTGTCCGGATAAAGCCTCGTAAAGATGCGGAGTAGCGCGTCGTGGAGCGGGCGCTGCAATGACTCCCGCAGTTGAGTCGGAGGTGGGGTTAGCCCGCCCTGACGCCAAAGTTTCCTCCAGGTGTGCTCGTCTTGGGTGATCACCTCACCGACGATCTTTTCCCAATGGGCGGGGCTGTATTTCGGATCGTGCCAGACACCTTGGCCGCGCCCGAAGTGGGAGACCGCGAGGTAGAGCATGATGATCGTCTTCAACTGATCAAGGAAATGGGCTTCGGTCCAGCGCACCCGATGTTTGCCTGTTTGAGCGAGATTGTAGCCTTTCGCGAGGGCGAAGGTCGCGCTGCCCCCGAGCAACATTCCGGCGAGAGCTCCTCCGCCCAGCGTCATGCCCCCGGCGAGAGCGTCGGCGGCGATGCCTGCGAGAAGGCCTCCGGCCGCCCCGCCGATGATCGCGACCAGAGGTTCGTCGATGTTGTGTTTCACCAGGAAATTCTCCTTCGTCCGTTTGGCCAATGCGGCGGCGGAAGCTCCGTCGATCGAATAGAGTCGGATGAGCTGATTCACCGCCGCAGTGGTGTATTCCTCAAGCCGGCCATAAAGCGCCTTCTGGATTTTTTCCAACTCCGGATCCTTTTTCCCCGGCATCACCCATTGCTGCATTTTTGTCCAAAAGCCCGCCACCGGAAGCGCTTCGGTGTCGGTGAGGGATGCTTCGGCGAAGCGGGCTAGAGTCGTGACGGATTGCTCGAAGATCGCCAGATTCCGGGCGATCCAGGCTTGGGTGAGCTCATTGGCGAGGTGACTCTTGATCCCACCGAGAGCCTCGCCGGCATAGGCTAGGATGAGATGCTCCTGGGTCCAGCTTCGTGTGAATGCATCAAGCACAGAGACGTGGCGCACAAAAGGCAACGGAGCGAGATGTTGTTTCCATGCCAGCAGACGTTGCAGCTCACGACCCGGCTCGGGCGGGCCGGTTTGGTTGAGGAAGACGAGAACCGGTTTGCCGATCCACTTGATCACTTCGAGTTCGGTGGCGATGTAAGGCAAGTCGCTCGGATTCTGCGAAGCATCGACCAGATAAATCACGATGTCCGACCGCTCGGCGATGTGGCGGATCGCCTCCTGGCTGCAGTAAAGGGACTTGTCGCTGACCCGGTCCCACACCTGATGCAGGACCCAGCCGATCGGATTTTTCTCACTGCGAAGTCGTTTGACCAACTTGCCGAGGTCCGAGCCAAAACCCGGCGTGTCCCATAAAAAAGCAGTGCCAGCCTCGCAGGAAATCAGTTCGTGGGCTTCCGGCACGATGGTGACGTGAGCCAAATCCGCGACCGTCCCGATGTCGCGCCGCAGAAGAGTGCGGGCCAGCGTTGTTTTGCCCACGTTGGTGTGGGAGATCAAACTGATCACCAGGGAATGCTGGTTGTTGGCGGTAGCGGCGGGCATGAGGGTCGAATCGTCAGGAAGTGTGAGGGAGCGGTGGAACTGCGATCAGTTCCACTTCTGCATCCTTGAATATAGCCCGCCATGCCGCGACCCGCGCATCGTGTCGCTCGTCCGCATCGGGAAGATGGCGATTTTTTTCATCGAAAGCGCTGCTCTCCAGCAGGACCCATCGAACAGGGTTGGGTGTCCGACCTAACAGGGTATGAAGCAGCTCTCCCTGGCTTTCGCTCTCGGGAGTGGCCGACAGGGCATAAACCGGTATAAAAACCTCATCGGGAGCTAGCGGATCAAACTGAACTTCACTCTCTTCGCCCCAGGGCACCGTCGCGGCCCAGGTCGGAGCGACGGGGCGGGCCAGGGTCTGTTGCAGGTGTCGGACCAGCCAATCCCGGACCGCCGGACTCGGCGAAAAAGCGTGCGGGACGAGCCGAACCGGGAGCGAGGCCCCTGTCGAAGTAGCGAGCAGTCCTTCGAAATAGGCCGGAGCGACCGAGCGAATCGGAAGGGAACGGGCAAGTAATCCATTCCGCACCCTCCAGACGAAAAACAACAGCAGGCGTGGTAACAGTACGTAGATACCCATCGTGAGCGCATACCAGTGGATCCAGGGAGCGGCATTTGTTCCGACCGGAGCTGCGCTGTCGCCGCGCCAGTGGATTCGCTCCAGCTCATCAACTCCCGGCAGCGTCATCCCCGAGAGACGGGCCGCCGGACCCAGCACCACGGAAAGCACCCGATGGAGGGATTCACTCTCCTCGATGAAGGTACTCTCCCAGATCGCCCGATACTCCTGATCCAGTCCCCGCACGTAGAGACCGCCCACGGCAGAAGCGGCCAGCACCAAAGCCAAAAGATGAAGCAAGGCCCGGATTCGTCCGAACCAAAGCGGCTGGACTAACCGGGACCACTCGCTCCGAAAACGATCCTGGGTTTCTGAGAGGATTTTGCCGGTGGACCCAGGCGACTCATCTTCGCGAGCTGGTCTTCCCTTCCATCCGCGAGACCAAATCCGGGCGGCGCTGGCGATGATGCCTTGAGATTCTTCCGCAGGTCTCTTTCGGCGAAGCATGCTGACGAGCTCACCCGCATACACCAGGAGATTCCAAGCCAAAATGCCGAGGAGCGGGAATGACAGAATATTGATTTTTCGCTCTGGCCCCAGAGCACTGGTTGAGAATCCGATACCGGCGACGACGAGACTCAAAATCAGCGCGACCAGGCCGAAGGGAAAGCGCGATACCTCTCGGGAAATCCAGGATTCCGAGGCCGGTTCGCGAGTGACCACGCGAGAGAGCAACTGAAGAGCCCGGGTGAACAAAAAGCGATCTTCGTCGGCCCACCCGGCGCGCTTCGGTAGAGGTGCACCCGCTGCGAAAGCCGCTTCCTTTTTGTCCGCCCCGCTGAGGAGGTGCTCCTCGCGGTCGCACTGCTCCAGGCATTGCAGCAGCAGGACTTGACGACTTTCTTCGAGATTCATCGTTGCCTCACAGCTACAAAGACACCGGCTTCTCGGCCGCAGGAGCGACTCGCCCCGGCTCGATCGCATGAAGATGGGCCATCCCGATGGCCAGCGCGTCGGCGGCATCCGGCGAAGGGGTTTCCTTCAAGCCGAGCAGTGCCCGCATCATGAAGGCGACCTGCTCCTTCTGCGCTCCGCCCCGACCTACCACCGCTTGCTTCACCCGCCGTGGTGCATATTCAAAAATTTCCAGCCCATGCTCGGCCGCCGCCATCAACCCTGCTCCGCGGGCTGCTCCCATTGTGATCGCGGTGCGGTAACTCTGCACGAAAATGATGCCCTCCACCGCGCAGACTTCTGGTCCGAATTCGCGAATGACCTCGACCAATTTTTCCCGAATCGCCACCAGGCAGGAGGATTGGCGCAGGTCGCGGCGATTCTCGATCACCCCATAGGTCAACGCCCGGTAGCTGATCCGTCGATTGGCCTCGACGGCACGCTCGATCACCGCATAGCCTGTCTTGCGGAGCGCCGGATCTATGGAAAGGACACGCACAGCGGGAGCCTATCACGAAAATCCGCCCTCACCACGTCGGATTGCGGGCGGAGACACCCCCCGATCAAACCCCGAGGTTCTCCATCATCCGCTTGAGCTCTTCGCAACGAACCTGCCACTGCTTGCGGCGCTCTTTCATTTCCGCGACGACCTCGTCGGGGGCGCGGGAGACAAAATTCTCGTTGGATAGCTTGGCATTGACCTTTTTCAGCTCGTCGTCGGCTTTGGCGAGTTCTTTGCCGAGGCGATCCCGTTCGGCGGCAACGTCGATGAGTCCGTCGAGGGGGAGGTAAAGCTTCCCGAGGGAAGTCAGCGCTACCGGAACGCCTTGGGCGGCGGCGTAGCCGGATTCGATCTTCACTTCAGCAGCACCGACGAGGAGCTGCAACACGGCGGTTTCGCTGAAAGTCTCTTCGCCCGGATCGAGGATGAGGGTAACGCCCTTGTTGGCCCCGAGTCCGTATTCGGCCTTGAGATTGCGGGCTCGCCCGACCGTCTCATAGATCACCTTAACCTGCTCGCGGGCCTTTTTGATCCGAGCCGCTGGTATGCCTTCGAGCACTGGCGCGGTGGGAAGGAGGGTCTGCATTAAAAAGTCCGGCTCGCCCTCAGCGCGACATCCCAGTTTGTCCCAAAGTTCCTCGCTGAGGTGAGGCATGAAAGGATGCAACAACAACAGGAAGCGGCGCATCACCAAATCCATGGTGGCCAAAGTAGCCGCTCGCACAGCGGGATCGGCACTGGGAGCGAGATCGCCTTTGCAGGATTCGAGGAACCAATCGCAATATTGGCTCCACCAGAATTCGTAGAGGATCTGGGCCAACTCGTTGAAGCGGTAGTCCTCGTAGGCCTGCCGCATGCGCTGCTCGGTTTCGTCGAGTTGGGCGAGGATGTCGGTCGCGTAAATCGAGAGGGTGGCCGGGTCGAGGGCGCTCGCGGGCTCGCCCTCCTGCATCTGGCGGAAGCGGGCGGCGTTCCAGACCTTGTTGGCGAAGTTGCGGCCTTCCACGACCTGGGGATAGAGCTCCTTGCCTCCTTCGTTGGTGATCTCGAAGCGGATGTCCGCGCCGAGCGGGGCGGTTTTCATCATGGCGAAGCGGAGGGCATCGGCTCCATATTCGGCGATGATGTCGAGCGGATCGGGCGAGTTGCCGAGGCTCTTGGACATTTTTCGCCCTTTGCCATCGCGGACGATGCCGGTGAAAAAGACGTTCTTGAAAGGAAGCTCCCCACGCCAGCGGTAACCAGCCATGATCATCCGGGCGACCCAGAAGAAGAGAATCTCGGGCGCGGTCACCAGATCGGTGGTGGGGTAGAATTTTTTCTCCGTGGCAGAAGGTTCGCCATCGCTGTCGCTCATGGTGGCGAAAGGCCAAAGCCAGCTGGAAAACCAGGTGTCGAGCACGTCGCCATCGCGCACCCAATTTTCCGCATCGCCCGGCGGATCGATGCCGACGTAGATGTCCTCCGCCGCGTCTCGGGAGTCGAGGCTCTCGCGGGACTGCAACTCCTCCGCTTTATCTCGCCGATACCACACCGGAATCTGGTGCCCCCACCAAAGCTGACGGCTGATGCACCAGTCCTGGATGCCTTCCATCCAGTGGGCGTAGGTCTTCTTCCATCGCTCGGGACGGAAGCGAATCTCGTCGTTGGCCACGGCAGCGGCGGCTTCTTCAACGCAGGGGTATTTCAAAAACCACTGCATCGAGAGACGCGGCTCGATCGGGACATCGGCCCGCTCGCTGTAACCGACGTTGTTTTCGTAGTCTTCGACCTTCACGAGGAGGCCCAGCTCTTCCAGCTTGACCACCGCTTTTTTGCGCGCTTCGAATCGGTCCATCCCAGCGAAGTCGGGACCAGCGAACTCATTCAGGGTGCCGTCGGGATGGAACACATCAATAATCGGTAAATCGTGTTTCAGCCCGATCGCGAAATCGACCTTGTCGTGGGCCGGCGTCACTTTCAGGGCGCCGGTCCCGAACTCCGGATCAATCGAGTCGTCGCCGATGATGGGGATCTCCGCTTCAGGAAAAGGGCGGATCGCGTAGCGACCGATGAGCTTCGCGTAGCGCTTGTCCTTGGGATGCACCGCCACCGCCGTGTCACCCATGATGGTCTCGGGCCGGGTCGTGGCGATCTCGATAAAAAGGTCCGCCTCGTCGGTTTGCCCGCCTTTGCCTTTCGCTTCGGGGGCCACCCGGTAACGCATCGTGTAAAGCTTGGAGCGCTGTGGCTTCATGACGACCTCCTCGTCGCTCAGGGCGGTGAGGGATTTTGGACACCAGTTGACCATGCGTTTGCCGCGATAGATCAAGCCGTCGTGGAACAAATCGACGAATACTTTGGAAATCCAGCGGCTGTAGCGCTCGTCCATGGTGAAGCGCTCGCGGCTCCAATCGCAGGAGCAACCGAGTCGCTTGAGTTGCGCGATGATGATACCGCCATGTTTCTCTTTCCACTCCCAAACGCGCTCCAGGAAGGCCTCCCGACCGAGGTCACGGCGTGTTTTACCTTCTTCCTTGCGAAGCTGCTGCTCGACCTTGGTTTGCGTCGCGATGCCGGCGTGATCCGTCCCCGGAAGCCATAGGACCGCTTTCCCTTCCATCCGCGCGCGGCGGGCGAGGACGTCCTGGATCGTATTGTTGAGGACGTGACCGAGGTGGAGAATACCCGTCACATTCGGCGGCGGAATCACGATGGAATACGGAGCCGCCTCGCTCGTCTCGTCGGCGCGGAAGCAGTCGCCGGCCATCCAGCGGTCATACCACTGGGCCTCGACATCGCCGGGCAAGTAGCCTTTGGAGATTTCTTCCGCCATAATTGTTTCACCTCGCGCGAGGGACGGCACTATTTGTGCGGAGAAGGTCTTTGTAAACCGGATTTACCTGCGGATGGGCCGCGAAAATCCATGAGCCGCCGAAAGATGCGACGGTTGACTTGATCGGGTTTACAGTCCTAGTTTGGACCTTTTCCGATCCGGCGCTCATGCCAGCCCCCCTCTTCACTTTCCGACTAAGCTGGACGCTTCCCGTGGCTCTCGTGGCTCTTCTGTGGTCGATGGGTGGCGTGCTTGCTCTGGCGAAGGATTGGGAGATCCTGTCCTACGATGGCCGGGAATATGTCTCCGACGAAAATGTCGCGAAGTTCTACAATTTCGAGGGTTTAGCCAGAGAAGGTGGAGACCGGAGCTTCCGGCACCCGAGTCTTTTGATGTTCTGGAAGGTGGGGTCGCAGGAGATCTACGTGAACAACATCAAGTTCAGCCTGAGTTTTCCCATCGCCGAGAATAGCGGCAAGGCGATGATTTCCATCACCGATCTCGCCAAGCTGGTCGATCCGGTTTTGCGACCTAGCTATATTAAGAAACCCATCACCTTCGACACCGTCGTGATTGATGCAGGGCACGGAGCGCACGACTCGGGGGCGAAGGGGGTGGCTGGTTTGGAGAAGGACTATGCCCTCGACATGGCATTGCGGCTGGAGCAAGCCCTCGAACTGCGTGGCTTCAAAACCGTCCTGACCCGCCGGACCGACATATTCCTCAGCCTCGGCCAGCGGGTTGATATCGCGAACAAAACAAGCAATGCCGTCTTTATCTCCCTCCATTTCAACTCCTCCGGCACGCGCGACGCCAACGGGATCGAGACCTACGCGCTCGCCCCCCAGGGGACGAGTTCCACCGACGGTTCCGGGGCTTGGTATTCTCCGCTCAACGGCAACACCCGCGATGCCGAGAACATCGCTTTGGCTACCTCGGTGCACGCTCACGTCATCACAGATATCAAACCGATCGACCGGGGCATCAAGCGTGCCCGCTTCAACGTGCTCCGGGGGATCAACAAGCCGTCCATCCTGTTCGAAGGCGGTTTCGTGACCAACGCCACCGAAGGCAAATTGATCAACGACCCTGCTTATCGCCAAAGACTGGTCGAGTCCATCGCGAACGCGATTGTGAAATTCAAAGCCGCTGTCGGGAAAAAATAAGCGCTTCTCCGGTCAAGCGACCCCGGTCCCACCGATCAGTTCCGCCATTTTTGCGTCTTTGTCCTCCGCCCGCATGAGGGCCTCGCCGACGAGGATGGCGTCCGCTCCCCATTCGCGGATTTTCGCGGTGTCCGATCCTGTGTAGATCCCGCTCTCGCTGACGAGAATGTGGTCGGGGCCGACCTCTTCGCTGAGACGCTCGGTCGTTGTGAGATCGACCTCGAAAGTCCGCAAGTTTCGATTGTTGATTCCGATGATGCGAGCCTCCGTGTCGAGCGCCCGCTCCATCTCCTCGAGGTCGTGGACCTCCACCAGCACATCGAGAGCCAGTCCATGCGCCACGCCGAGGAGATGATTCAACTCGTCCTGCTCCAGAGCCCCTACGATCAGAAGGATGGCATCCGCCCCGGCGATGATCGCCTCGTAGATTTGCACCTCGTGGATGATGAAATCCTTGCGCAGCAGCGGCAAATCGACCCGCTCGCGGATCCTCGCAAGGTAGGAGAGGTGGCCTTGAAAATACTTCTCATCCGTCAGAATCGAAAGGGCGCTGGCTCCAGCCCTGGCATAGGCCTCGGCGATCACGACCGGGTCAAAATCCGCCGCGATCACCCCTGCCGAGGGAGATGCTTTTTTCACCTCGGCGATCACAAAAAGGTCGTTGCGGCCATAACCTTCATGTTCATCCTGCTCCCGAAGGCCTCCTCCCAGGGCGGTGGCCAAAGAGCGAAAGTCTTCCCGCCCGGACGCGGCGCTGCGCAGCTTCTCCAACCGGGGCAGTAAAGCTGCGACCTCGCGCTGCTTGTCGGCGAGGATTTCGTCGAGTTTGTTTCCAAAGTGCTTCATGGGAGTCGTCCCCGGAGGGGTCGCGGATAGCTACGCGCCCGGCTCCTTGCTCGCCACTGGAATTTGCCAAAAATTGCCTTGAAAATTTGTGATTTCCCTTCAAATTGCCGTCCGCTCCGTCGCAAGACGGGTCTAAGCGGGTGTAGCTCAGGGGTAGAGCGCAACCTTGCCAAGGTTGATGTCGTGAGTTCGAATCTCATCACCCGCTCCAATTTTTTCCAACCGCCGCGAAGACCAACCGTCGAAACATCGTGGAAAAAGTGGAGTCCCTATACCGTTGGTCCAAACACGTGGACGAGGCGGATTTGGAGGAGTGGGAATTGCGGCTCCTCGGCGCTGATGTCAACTGCATCGCCGAAAAGCTCGTCAAGCGAAAGCGCTGGCACCTCTCCAGCTACACCGAATCCCGGACCGAAGCGGAAGAACTCCAGGCAGCCTATGGCGGCGGCGTGACGGAAGTGCGCCCTGAGGATTGGATGCCCTCAGCGGAGATGGCCAGTGGTGGTGTGCTGCGGATCCGCGACGCCCTCGTCGTGACCGAACTGGCCGAACCGGAGAACGTCCGCAAAGTCGAGCAGGAGCATCCCGGGCGCATCGTGCTCAGCTTTCCCCCCCAGCTCGCCTTCGGCACCGGAGCGCATCCCACCACTGCGAGTTGTTTGCGCTTCCTCGTCGATGCCGCGAAGCGACGCAACGGACAGGCCTGGAATCTTGTCGATCTCGGCTGCGGCAGCGGCATTCTCGCCATCGCGGCCGCCAAGCTGGGTGCTACCAACATCGTCGCCATCGAAAACGACGCGATGGCCCTGGGATACGCCCGCGAAAATGCCGAACGTCACGGCGTGGCCGACCGAATCGAATTTCTCTGCGAGGACGCCATCGCCTGGATGCACGCCCGCGAACGCGGATCGATCCAAGTGGTGGCGGCAAATCTTTTCAGTGAGCTGCTCATCGAGTTGATGCCGGCGATTCCGGCGGCGCTCGCTCCGGGCGGCGAGATCATCCTCTCGGGATTCCTGACCTCGCAAACCCGCGATGTGGTCGAGGCCTCGAAATCCTGCGGCATGCCTCTGACGGACTTTCTGCGCCGGGGGAAATGGGTGGCAGGTTGGGGTGGGTGAAAGCATTACTCTGGCGGGCCTGACATTTTCCGTCGCGGGTAGTATCGCCTTCGGTATAGTGAGAAGCCGCCAAACGCCGCGCCATGAACACCGGAGCACTTTTGAATATCGCCCGCCTGTTTTTCCTGCTCCTTGCCGGGACGATCGGGGCTTCAGTGGCGATGGGGGAATCTGCCGAAATCTGGTGGTTCGGTTCACTCTGCGGATTCGGATTCGCCGCCGTGGTGATCGTGCTCGACATCCTGCTGCGCAATCTGAGCCTGCGCACCTTCTCGCACGCGACCTTCGGGCTTTTGATCGGCCTGCTCTGCGCCTGGTTGATCACGCGGATCGGCTTTTTCCAACTCGGCTGGATCGAGCAGTACGAACTGGCCGGCCAGATTTTTCACCTCTGTATCTTTCTCGGATTTGGTTTCATTGGCGTCATGCTGGCCCTCCGCAGCAAACGGGAGGAATTCTCCCTGCTGATCCCCTACGTGCGCTTCCGGGAGGACGCCCTGCTCGATCTGCCGACCCTGCTCGATACCAATGTCATCATTGACGGGCGGGTCCCGGGGATTTGCGCGGCGGGTTTCCTCGGCGGGACGCTCGTGGTGCCCCGCTTCGTGCTCGACGAGTTGCAGAAAATGGCCGACTCGACTGACGAATTGAAAAGCGGACGAGCCAAACGCGGCCTTGATTGTCTCCGCCGAATGCAGACCACCGAAGGACTGGAAGTCATCATCCACGATGGCGAGTATGAGCACGGCACCTCCTCCGAGGGGAAGATGGTCGAGCTCGCTGATCTCCTCGGAGCCCGCCTCCTCACCAACGATGCGAACCTCGGCCGCCTCGCCCGGCTCCGCAGCATCGCCGTGCTCAATCTGAACGAGCTCGCCCTCGCGCTGCGTCCCATTGTTTCGCCCGGCGACGAACTGGACCTTGAGTTGGTCAAAGAGGGCAAGGACGCGCATCAAGCAGTCGGCTACCTACCCGACGGGACGATGATCGTGGTCAACCAAGGCAAACCCCACCTCGGCACCCGCCAGGCCGTCGTCGTGGCTGGTGCGGTCCAGACGAGCGCGGGACGACTCATCTTCGCCGAGCTGCGCGGGTGATACGCGCCCCTCTTTGCCCCGGCACGGCTGGCACGATGGAGCTCGGTCGCTCCCTTGAGCCGTGGCGGGAATGCGCTACTGTTGTGAAGAAACCACTCGACTTGCATGGTGTTTCATACTTGCAACCGGATCCTATGACAGCTCGACCAATCCTCCTCCTCGCCTTCGGCGCAATGCTTTCCGGTCTGACCGCAGCGGAGAAAAGCACCACCGATCCCAGCGCCCGGATCGATGAGATTGTGGCCGCCCATCTCACGAGCAAGTCCCTCGCCCCCCAGCCCGTCGCCGACGACGCCACCTTTGTCCGCCGGATTCATCTTGACCTGATCGGCCGCATCCCCACCCGCACGGAGAGCCTCGCTTTTCTCCAATCGGGCGATCCTGAGAAACGAACGAAATTGATCGACTCCCTCATCGGATCGGACGGCTACATCTCACACCAGTATCATTTTTGGGCTGACTTGCTTCGTCTCCGCACCGCCATCTCCGGCAATGGTCAGAGCACTGAAGCCGGCCTCGCCTACGAACAGTGGATCAAACGCGCCATCCGCGAGAACCGCCCCTACGATGAGGTTGTTTACGACCTCGTGACCGGCACCGGCGATCCGTGGACCAATCCCGCCTCCGCCTATTACCTTCGCGACTACGGCATGTCCCTCGACAACACTGCCATCACTTCGCAAATTTTTCTCGGCACCCAGATTGTCTGCGCCCAGTGCCACGACCACCCTTTCGACTCGTGGACCCAGATGGACTACTACCATCTCAGCGCCTTCACCAACGGCATCTTCGGGTCCAACAATCATTCGCTTCAGGACAGAGCCATCGAATTGCTCAAAGAGCGCAAAGGCAAGGTCAGTGAGACGGATCGCACTGAGTTGCGCAAAGCCGCGAGCGAGATTCTTTTCCCAGTTCGCTTCACCCAGGTCGTGCGCCGGGACCGGGACCTGCGCCTTCCGCATGACTATCAATACGAAGACGCCAAGCCGAAAGCCGTCGTCGCTCCCGCCACTTTGCTTGGGCCCAGCATCGTGCTCAAGGAAGGCGAAGACAAAGTCGCCGCCTACGGAGCGTGGCTGACCTCTTCTGACAATCCGCGCTTCACCCAGGTGATCGCCAACCGGCTTTGGAAAAAGGCCTTCGGCATCGGCCTGATCGAACCACTCGACGATATCAAGGACCAGACCACGGCTGCCATTCCCGAACTCCTGACCTACCTTGAGTCCCTTCTCAAAGAGCTCGACTACAACGTCCAGGCATACCAACGCGTGATCTACTCATCGCAAACGTATCAACGCGAAGCCGTGCTCGAAGAACCCGTGCTCGGGGCACCCTTCGATTTCGCCGGCCCGCTCCTCCGCCGCATGAGCGCCGCTCAGATCTGGGACTCCCTCGCCGCGATGACTCTTGACAACATCGATGCCCCCTCCGCCAGCCGCGTTCTTGAGACCGAGCGGGCCATCGCCACCGTGGAACTTACCGCCGAAGCCATCTACGATCAATCGCCCGCCCAGTTTCTCCGCAACCTGATCGAAGTCCGCGACATTCAAAAAGAACTCTCCAGCGAGATCGAAGTCGCCGTCAGCAAAGTCGCTGCAGCCAAGGAAGCCGGGGATGCCGACGCCATCCGCACCGCACAAGCCAAGGCCAAAGAAATCGACCGTCGTCTCGCCAAGCTGATTGAAGAGCGGGTTTATCGCGAAGGCCTCACCGACAAAATCCAAAAACTCGGCCTCGCCAAAGATACCGCCGGGGCCAAAACCGCCGCAGCCCCGCCAGCTCCCGCTGCAGTCGTCCTTGCCAGCAGTGAAGTAGATGAACAGAAACTGCTCCGCGACCTTGCCGCCACTGTGACCAGCGAAGACGCCGATCCCGAGCTCGGAATGGACCGGCTTCTCGGTGAAGGTCCCGAGGGACGCGGTATCATCGATCAGCTCATCGAGGCCATGTTCGCCGAGAAGGACGCAGCACTGGCGGAGGTGAAGTCCCAGGAAAAGAAAGCCCACCAGAAAGCGTGGAAAGTCGAGTCCAAGGACGACATCAAAGCCTACCAAACCTTCATGACCGCAGCCAAGCGCCTCAGCCGGGCCTCTGAGATGCCCTCACCGGCCCCTCCCGGACATTTCCTCCGCGAATTCGGCCAGAGCGACCGGGAACTCGTCAATAACAGTAGCGACCAGGCCTCCGTCACCCAGGCTCTCGCTCTTCTCAATGGTCCGAGCCTCAGCGCGGTCACCAACAAATACTCCGTCCTCGCCCGCGACATGGTCGGGCACCCCTTCAACGAACGCCTTGAGATCATTTACCAAACCATGCTAAGCCGCGCCCCCACCCCTGCGGAGCGGGACATTTTTAAAGAAGCCTGGGCCGCCGACCCCGAAAGCGGCTCCGTCACCGGCATCGTCTGGACGCTGCTGAATACCCGCCAGTTTTTGTTTTATAATTGAGCTGTTTAGCGGCCTGTCCTCCGCAGCCCTGGCGGAGGGGAGAGCTGTTTAGCTGGTAGCGGTTTAGCTAATTAGCTTCTTGCGAATCAAATATTCACCCTAACCCAACAGGGTATGGCCACCGACCTAATAGGCTACGATCAGTCACACCCGCTTGCCCGCGTTGACTTCGCTTCGCTCCATCCATCTACGCTTCGCTCCGATTCCCGCCTACCCGCCTACCCGCCTACCCGCTTACCCGCTTACCCGCTTACCGCTAAATCCCCCTTTTGCCGAAGGCTGCGGAGGACAGGCCGCTAAATCGCTAAACCGCTACCAGCCAAATCGCTAAAATGAAATCCGAACTCTCCCGCCGCCGCTTCGTAACCCGAGCCGCCCAGTCCTTCCTCGGTGTCAGCGCCCTCGCTGGATTGCCCAACTTCGCCCGCGCCGCCGGAGTCGGGGCTTCCACCGCCCGCCAGATCGCCTCCGCCAAGCAGGTCATCTACCTTTACATGAACGGGGGCATGTCACACCTCGACACCCTCGACCCGAAAACCAATGCCGAGGTTATGGGTTCCACCAAGCTTCGCAATACGGCGGTCGATAGCCTCAAGCTCTCCGACAACCTGCCCCTCCTCGGCAAACGCGCCGAACGGCTTGCCCTCATCCACTCGATGACCTCCACCCAGGGGGCCCATCAGCAGGGCAACTACTACATGCACACCAGTTACGAGATGCGGAGCTCCATCCGACATCCCGCCATGGGCGCCTGGATGCTCAAATTTGACGGTCGCGACAATCCCACCCTGCCCGGCAATGTCATGATCGGGAACGATTCGACCCACCCCGGTTCCGGCTTCTTTGAAAGCAGCCTCTCGCCCCTGATGGTGCGCGACCCCGAGGGCGGTCTGCAAAACAGCGCCCTCTCCCGCGGCATGACGGAGGAGCGCTTCAACTTTCATCGAACTCTCGCGGAGAAGCTCGACCAGCCCTTTGTTGAGAAATACGACCAGCGCAACGTCCGCGCCTACACCGCGATGTATGACGACGCGATCAAGCTGATGCGCAGCCAGGACCTCGCCGCCTTCGATCTCTCCGACGAGCCCGATAACATGAAAACCCGCTACGGCAAGAACCCCTTCGGTCAGGGCTGTCTTCTGGCCCGTCGGCTCGTCGAGCACGGAGTGCGTTTCGTCGAGGTCTCCCTGGGAGGTTGGGACACCCACAATTCCAACTTCGTTAACGTGCCCGAGCAGTGCAACACCCTCGACAGCGCCCTCGCCACCCTCCTCGACGACTTGGAGCGGCGCGGTCTGCTCGACACCACCCTCGTGGTTCTCGCCACCGAATTCGGACGCACTCCGGAGATCAATACGAATGAAGGCCGCGACCACCATCCGAAAGCCTTCAGTTGTCTCATGGCCGGAGGCGGCGTCCGCGGCGGGCAAGTATATGGATCCACCGACGAGCGCGGTGCCAGCATTCAGGGGAACGCGGTCACCATTCCCGACTTCAACGCCACGATCGGCTACGCCCTCGGCCTCCCGCTCGATCAAGTGCTCTACTCTCCCAGCATGCGTCCGTTTACCCTGGCGGACAAAGGCCAGCCAGTGACGAGCTTGTTTGGGTGAGGGGTTGTTTTGCTTAATCCGGCGGATGCTCCCCTTCTGCAATCAACCCTGACACATCCGCCTGCCCGGGTGGATGTCCATGGATGCGCTCGTGATCGTCTTCGGGTTCCAGATGGGTGGTCACGATCGTCGAAGAGCCGAGTTCTTCGCGAATGGCCTGCTCCACTTCGGTGGCCATGGCGTGGGCGTCGCGGACGGTGGTCTCATCGGCGAAGACGAGGTGTAGATCGACCCAGTGCCCGTCTCCGAGGTGACGGTGGCGCATCTGATGCCAGGACAGGCCTAGTTCGGCGGATAAGGCGTTAAGCCGTGTCGCAAGAGCGGCCTGCACTCCGGGGTCGGCGCGATCCATGAGGCCTCCGGCACTTTCCTGAATGAGGCGGAACCCGGACTTGAGGATGTAAATCGCCAAGAGAATTGCGCAAAGAGGATCAAATCCGACCCACCCGGTCAGTGCAGTCAAAGCCAGCCCGGCCATCACTCCCACACTCGTCCAGGCGTCGGTCAGGACATGCTTGCCATTGGCCTTGATGATGAATGATCCCGCACGATCTCCCAGTTTCACGAGATACCATCCGAGCCATCCGTTCACCAGCAGCGCGACTCCAGTGAGAATCAGCCCGGCTTTGACCGCCACAGGTTCCACCCCGGCGATCCATTGGTGGATCGCCTGCCAGATGATTGCCACCGCCGCTAGGGAGATCAGCATTCCTTCAAATCCGGCCGAGAAAAACGAGATCTTGGCGTGCCCGTAGGGATGATCTTCGTCGGGCGGTTTCTGCGATAGACGGAGGCTATAGACCACGAAGCCGACTGCCACGACATGCACAACAGACTCCACTGCATCGCTGAGGACTGCCGACGAGCCGGTCAGCCACCAGGCGGTCCCCTTGATGCCAAGCAGCACCACGCCCACTCCGAAGGAGAGCCAGCTCGCCCGACGGAGCAACTGGGGAGAGGTGGCGGTGGCGGCGGTCATCGTTGCCAGAGTGTTACGCGATCTCGCTATCGGTCAAACCTTGTCTCAGCCTAAATGCAGATGATAATCTAAATATAGAATGGATACTAGCTTCCCACTCTCGCTCGCAGATCGCCCTGTGGAAAGCTCCTTGTCTCCGAGCACGGATCGCACCTTGTCCATTTTTGAGCTCCTCAGCCAAAACCCGAGCGGGCTCTCCGTGGCCGACCTGACCAGAAGCCTGGGCATTTCGCAGAATTCCGTGTTTCGGATCACCCAGACGCTGCACGAGCGGGGCTACTTGCATCGCCGGGAGAGCGATAAACGATTCACCCTCAGCAACCGCCTATTCGAATTGAGCCGACCCAAGGTGCACGAAAAAAGTCTCGTCCTCTGTGCCGTCGAGGCGCTCCGCGACTTGCGCGACGCCACGGGTGAGACGGTGCAGTTACTAGTTCGCTCGGGGGAAAAGGGCGTCGTGCTGGAGCAGATTTCCGGGCGCCACGCCGTCAAAGTCATGGGCGAGGTTGGGATGCGGGTGCCGCTCTATTCCTGCGCTCCGGGAAAGGCCATTCTGGCGGCCTTGCCCGAGGCGGAGCTGGAGGCGTGGTGTGAATCGGTGATCTTGAAAAGATTCACCGAGACGACCTTGGCCGACCAGACCTCGCTCCAAGCGGACCTCGGAAAGACGAGGGTACAAGGCTACTCGATTGATCTGGCCGAGGGCCTGGCTGGCATCCATTGCATCGGCGCGGCGGTGTTTGATGCCTATGCATATCCCGTTGCCGCCGTAACCGTGATGGCTCCTTTGTTCCGCTTGCCGGAGGAACTGTGGCCCGTCTATGGCGAGGCCTGTCGCGAAGCAGCCCGGCAGATTCGGAAGCGGCTCCTCGCCTGATCACGATGAAAACCTCCCCAACACCTGGCAACGGTCTGGCCGGCTCGTTTCGAACGACTTTCCGCTTTCCCGCATGGACCATACCCTGTTGGGTCTTTCACCTGACCCTGTTGGGTCGAGCTTTCGCCGCCGATCTCCCCGCCGATCAAGTGGAGTTTTTTGAAAGCCGGATTCGCCCCATTCTCGCTCAGGAGTGCTACGAATGTCACAACTCTCGTGGCGATGAGAAGGGCGGCCTCAATCTGGATCATCGCAGCGCCTGGCAAAAAGGCGGAAACACTGGTCCGGTCATCGTTCCGGGTGATCCCGGAGCCAGTCTGCTACTGAAGTCGATTCGTCACGAGGAAGCAGACCTCGAAATGCCCAAGGCGGGAGCGAAGCTCGATGATCGCATCATCGCCGACTTTACGAAGTGGATCGAACTCGGTGCGCCCGACCCTCGCGACGAGCCGCCCTCTGCGGAGCAACTCGCGAGTGATACGGATTGGGAAGCGATCCGCACCCGTCGGCAGGGCTGGTGGAGCTTCCAACCGATCGTGAATCCAGCCATTCCCAATGCAACGGGGGTGACTCATCCCGTGGATCGCTTCATTCGAGCCAAGCTCGCGACCGAGGGCCTCAAGCCGGCCCCTGCGGCAGATCCACGCACCTTGCTGCGTCGCTTGCATTTCACCCTGGCCGGACTGCCTCCGACACTAGCTGAAACACAATCCTTTCTCGCCGCATGGGAACGGGATCGCACGGCGGCCGTGGAGAACCGGATCGACGGGCTTCTCGCGGCCCCCACTTTCGGCGAACGCTGGGCTCGTCACTGGATGGATTGGACTCGCTACGCGGATAGCCACGGAAGCGAGGGAGACCCGGCGATCCCCTACGCATGGCGTTATCGCGACTATCTCATTCGTGCGCTGAATGCGGACATTCCGTATGACCAACTGGTGCGGGAACACCTCGCAGGCGATCTTCTGGAATCGCCGCGAATCAACGAGTCGCTCGCCCTCAACGAAAGTGCCATCGGCCTCGGCCACCTGCGAATGGTCTATCACGGTTTCGCGCCAACCGATGTCTTGGATGAGCGGGTTCGATTCACCGACGACCAAATCGATACAGTGAGCAAAGCCTTCCTCGGGCTGACGGTCTCGTGCGCGCGCTGTCACAACCACAAATTTGACGCCATCAGTCAGGCGGATTACTACGCGATGTTCGGCATTTTCACTTCATCCTTGCCCGCCACGGTGACGGTCGATGCTCCCGGCGTTTTGGAGAAAAACCGCGAGGCTCTGATTGAGGAGAAAGCGAGGATCAAGCAGGCCGTGGCGGATCATTGGATCGCGAATCTGGCGTCGGTTCCGACCGCGTGGAATCCCTTACTGGAGAAACCATCCGACGAGAAGGGGATCGTCAGTTTTCTCCAGAAAATCCGCGCCTTGGGTGAAGACCGACCCGCGATTGCCCGGCTATGGACCGAAACGAGCGATGCTTTGAAAAAGGAGCAATCCGCCACTGAAGCCTTGAAGGCTTCCGACGCGGTGAAAATCTGGTGGGATTTTTCCGATCCTGCCGAAGCAAAACGATGGACCGGTTTTGGTCTGGGACTCAGCCCCGCGCGATCTTCCCCGGCCGGTGAGTTTACCCTCGCCCTTGATGGAGCTCGCCTCTTCGACCGAATCCTGCCTGCCGGGAGTTATACCCACGGTATCTCCTCACGCGACGCGGGCCTGCTCGCTTCTGAACCTCTGCTGCTGGACGATGAGTATGATCTCTACGTTGATGTCGCAGGGGACGGATCCTCGTTCCGCTACGCGGTTCAGCACTACCCCCGAAGCGGCACCGTCTTTCCGGTCAAGAACCTGGAAGGTGGAGCGTGGAAGCAGGAGAAGTTCGACCGCCTCGACTACTGGAAAGGTGACAGCATTCACCTGGAATTCGCCACCGCGCCCGACGCTCCCGTTTTGGCCAAGGATGCTGAACGCTCCTGGTTCGGCGTGCGGGACGCCATTCTGGTGAAAAAAGGTTCCCCCGCTCCCACCCATGCGGCGCAGGAGTATCTCGCCCCTTTGTTTGATCGAGGTGACGCGCTCGTGCCCCAGACTTTGGACGAAGCGCTTGCTCGGTATGCCCAGACCCTCCGTGAGACGATTCTCCACTGGCGCACGAATGATGGAACTTTCTCCGATGAGGAGGCCCTCTTTCTCCAATCGTCCATCGAGGGCGGCCTGCTTCTGAATTCCCTGGAGGGTTTGCCCGCAGATCTCCTCGCCGCCCATCAGCAATACGCCTCTCTCGAATCACAAATCCCTGTCGCGACCCGCGCTCCCGGATTGCATGAGCAAAAGGGAATCGATCAGGCTCTCTATGTCCAAGGGAGTCACAAGCAACCCGGTGAAATCATTCCGCGTCGATTCCTCGAAGCCATTGACCGGACTCCCTACGCCACGACGGGCAGCGGGCGACTTGAGTTCGCCGGGGATCTGCTTCGCTCTGACAATCCCTTCACCGCCCGCGTCATCGTCAACCGCCTCTGGAGCTACCTCTTCGAGAAAGGATTGGTCACCACCGTGGACAATTTCGGCCGTCTCGGAGAGTCCCCCTCGCATCCTGAGTTGCTCGATCATTTAGCCTATCGTTTTCGCGAGGAGCAAGGCTGGTCCATCAAGACTCTCATCCGCGATCTTCTCCTCACCGAGACCTGGCAGCAGGACGGACTCGTGACCGATGATTCCGAAAGCCTCGATCCGGAGAATCGATGGCTGAGCCACTACCCGATGCGTCGCCTCGATGCGGAAGCGATCCGCGACTCCTTCCTCGCAGTCTCGGGCCAGCTCGATCCTCAGCTCTTCGGCCCCCCGGTCGAGGGGACCTCGAATCGTCGCTCCCTGTATGTGCGGGTGAATCGCAACACCCTCGACCCGCTCCTCACGACCTTCGACTTCCCCACGCCGGTGAGTGCGGTGGGGCGGCGCGACGCGACCAATGTCCCGGCGCAATCACTCACTCTGTTAAACGACCCTTTCATCATTGAACAGGCAGGCCTTTGGGTGAAGAAGACTCCTGGGGAAAATCCCGAAGCGATGATTCGGCAACTCTACGAGACGGCTCTGACTCGTTCGCCGAGCGAGTCCGAACTTGAGCAAGCTCGGGCCTTTGTCGAGAGCATCGAAGTGGAACGAGGCGCGGATCAACGGCGCTTCTCCGAACTTTCTACGGAACAGAACCGGAGGGAGGCCGACCTAGCTGCGATCCTCGAGCCCATTCGGAGAACGCTTCTCAGCGAGCTCAGGTCACCAACCCCATCCGGAGTATCGCCTGCGGACGCCTTCGAACCTCTTTCCATGTGGACCTTCGATCAGGACCTGCATGATGGTCGCGGACAGCTCCACGGAACATCAGTCGGAAGCACCGGGATCGTCGAGGGAGCGCTCCGTGTCACCGGCGATGGATTTGTCGCGTCCGCGCCGCTGGATCAAGATCTGGCGGAGAAGACGATCGCGGCCGTAGTGCAACTTGACGCTCTCGATCAAAGAGGCGGAGGTGTCATGACGGTGCAGGATCTCCAGGGAGGAATCTTCGACAGCATCGTCATCGGAGAACGTCGGGAAAAACATTGGCTCTCGGGAAGCGACAATTTTACTCGAACGCTGGACTTTGAGGGAATGGAAGAATCCGAGGCTGTCGGCACCCCTATCCATCTCGCGTTCACTTACGAGTCCGATGGGACCATTCGCGCCTACCGAAACGGAGAGCCCTACGGGAAGTCCATTCGCAAAGCACCGCTGCACACCTTCAAAGCCGGCCAGGCGCAGGTTCTTTTTGGTCTGCGTCACGGCAAGGCGCCGTCAGGTAACCGGACTTTGCGTGGGCAAATCCTCGAAGCCCGTCTGTTTGATCGTGCCCTCACTCCTGCGGAAGCGCGGGCGCTCACGAGCGGCAACGGCCAGTTCGTCTCCGAACGCGAGATTCTCAACGCTCTCAACCCGACGCATAAGACGGAGAAAGTCCGCCTTGAAACCGAGATTAAGGAAATCCGTCTGGAAATGGAAATTCTCCGTCGGCGCGGGGCGGGCGAAGCCGATCCGTCGAAGGCATGGCGGGATCTGGCGCACGCCATCTTCAACTTCAAAGAATTTCTCTATCTGCGCTGAGCCACTCTCCCACCTACTTTGCTCATGATCAATCCACCTTTCTCCCTCCCTCGCCGCGAGCTCTTGCGACGCGCTTCCACCGGTTTCGGTATGATGGCTATGTCTGGATTGCTGGGTCTGGAGCAGGCTCGCGGGGCTGCGCAGAAGTCGGTCCCAGGGCTCGGACTACCGAACTTTCGCCCCCGGGCCAAGCAGGTTATTTTTTGTTACATGTCAGGAGGTGTGTCTCATCTCGACAGCTTCGATCCCAAGCCAAAATTGCGTGAGATGCACGGGCAGCCCATGCCTGTCAAAGTGGAGCGAACCCAGTTCAACAACAACGGCAACATCTTCGGCAGTCCCTTTGACTTTCATCCCGGCGGGCAGAGCGGCATTCCTATCTCCGATCTTTTCCCCTACCTGCGTCAGCACTGTGCCGACGAACTCGCGGTGATCCGCTCGATGACGAGTCCGGTCAACGAACACGCTCAGGGAAACATTTTCTTTCACACCGGCTTCCCTTTTATTGGCCATCCCAGCGCGGGGGCCTGGACCATCTATGGGTTGGGTTCAGCCAATGAGAACCTACCAGGGTATGTCGTGCTCAAAAGTGGAGAAGCCGCCACGCCCCACGGAGGAGTCGGGCAGTGGAGCAGTGGTTATCTCCCGGCTCAGCATCAGGCCTCGATCATCCAAGTCGATGGCGCTGAACCGATCCGCAATATCGTGCCGCGCGAGCCGGATCTCATCCAACGCAGCCGTCTCGATTTCATCAGACAGGTCGATCAGGAATTCTCCAGGTCCAACCAGCACCCCGACGAAGTGGAGGCGGCCATCCACAACTACGAAACCGCCTACCGGATGCAATCCGCCGTGCCCGAACTCTGCGATCTGCGCGATGAAAGCACTGCCACAAAGGAACTCTACGGATTCTCTTCACCAAATGTGATGACCCGCGCCTACGCCCAACAGGCTCTCCTCGCCCGTCGCCTCGTCGAGCGGGGCGTCCGTTTTGTCGAGATGACCTGCCTTCCTCAAACGCCCGGCGGTGGCCAAGGCCCGAATCCCTGGGACCAACATGGCGGCCTTGAAACGGGCCATCGCAACATGGCCCAGCAGGTTGATCAACCCATCGCCGGGCTGCTCCGCGATCTCAAGAGTCGCGGGTTGCTCGATGAAACCCTCGTGATCTGGGCCGGTGAGTTCGGCCGCACCCCCTTCTCCCAGGGAAGCGACGGACGCGATCACAATCCCTTCGGCTTCAGTATCTGGCTCGCGGGCGCAGGCGTACGAGGCGGATCCATCTACGGCGAAACCGACGAGTTCGGGTATCACGTCGTTGATGGGAAAACCTCCGTGTATGATCTCTGGGCCACGGTGCTGCATCTCATGGGACTGAATCATGACAAGCTCACCTTCCGCCATGGAGGACGCGATTTCCGCCTCACCGATGTGCATGGCCACGTGCTCCATGACGTGATTTGAGGCATCCCGGGTTCTCCGCATCCGGGTTCTTCCCCTTGCGTGGTTGCGATCTGACGGAAGATTGAAGGATGCCCCCTAAAATTACTTTCCCTCTTATCATCATTTTCGCGTTCCTCGGTCGGGCGCAATTCTGCCAAGCCGACGACAAAGCTCAACAACCCACGGACGTCCCGTTGCCCCGGGTCATTGAGTATCCGTGGATGAATTTGGAGCAGTGGCGGGCCTTTCATCAGGGCGATTTGGATCGAGCCAAAGCGGGGCCGGTCGATGTTCTCTTTCTCGGAGACTCGATCACGGAATGCTGGGACACCCGAGGCCTTGAGGTTTGGCAAAAGCAATACGCTCCCCTTCGAGCGGCGAACTTCGGCGTCGGCGGCGATACCACCCAGAATGTCCTGTGGCGCATCACGGAGGGCGGCGCGCTCAACGGCATTCATCCCGGTGTGGTCGTTCTCATGATCGGGACCAACAATATCGGACTGATGAAAGACGCTCCCACAGATATTGCAAAAGGAGTCTCTGCTGTTGTGTCCTCCCTGCGGGAGCTGCTACCCGAAGCCGAAATCCTGCTGCTTTCGATTTTCCCGCGCGGCGAGACACCCGACAATGAATATCGCCTCAAGGTTGTCGCCACCAACAAGCTCATCGAGCCGCTCGGTCAACATGAGCACGTCACCTGGCTGGAGATGTGGAATCCATTTCTCAAGGGCGATGGAACCATGTCCAAAGACATCATGGCCGACTTTCTCCACCCGACGACACACGGCTACGAGATCTGGGCGAAAACCATGAAACCGACTCTGGAGAAGTTACAGCGCAAGGCGAACCAAGGTTGATGTGTTAGTGTTTCGATCATGGCGGAGGAACTTATCATTCGACTCGTGGCGGAAACTGACGTGCCGAAGATTGCAGCGCTCTACCAAGAAGTCTATGGCGGGAACTATCCGTTTCGTGAGTTCTACGATACCGAGTGGATCAAGCGGGGCATCTACGATAAGAACATCCGCTGGTATATCGCAGCGGATCCTTCGGGGCGTTTGTTGGGGTCGGCCGCGGTGATGATCAATGTCGGAGATGGCGACGATCTTGTCTCGGAGATCGGACGTCTCGTGGTGCATTCAGACGCACGCGGATGCAATCTCGGTTCACGCCTCGTCCGCGAGGTCGTGGCCGTGGCCGGATCAATTCAGCCACTTCTGCTTCGGGGAATATCGCACCACCCATTTGGGTGTCGAAGCGGGTCAGTTCTTCGGCGAACTCAGCCTCCTGCAGCAACTCCCACGCAGCGCCTCCGCCCGGGCCCGAGTGGACAGCGGCCTCCTCGTGCTTGACCCCGACGAGTTCGACCATCTCCTCCACCGCGCCCCCGCGACCGCAGCGATCATCCTGAAAAATCTGGCCCGACGGGTCTGCGATCGGCTGCGGGATTAATGCGAGGAATTTGTGGGGAGGTGAGGATCGCGGAGCGCTACACCCCATCCATCCCCGGCCTGGCGGAAGGGGTTCGCTCAGATCCCTTGAGGTTCGCCACATGGTAAGTCGGATCGTCGGCGAGGACGATCACATCGACGAGGCTGCCCGCCTTGCGCAGCAATTCCCGGCAGTTTGCACTGATATGCTGGAGGTGCAGGGTTTTCCCGGCGGCGCGGTAGCGTTCGGCCAACTTCTGGATAGCCTCCAGGCCGGAATGATCCCAGACCCGGGAGTCCATCAGGTCAATGATGACTTCAGATGGATCGTTCGCCGGAGAGAAGCCGTTGCTGAAATCACTGACTGATCCGAAAAAGAGGGGGCCGTGAAGGAAATAGACTTTCACACCATCCTCACGAGTTTCGCTATCCCGATGAATGTGATGCGCGGATTTCCAAGCAAAGACCAAAGCGGAGACGATCACTCCGGAGATCACCGCCAACGCTAAATTGTGAGTAACCACGGTGACAATGGATACGAGCAGAATTACGAACGCATCGGACTTGGGAATCTTACGAAGAATGCGAATACTCGACCACTCAAAGGTTCCGATCACCACCATGAACATCACTCCGGTGAGTGCGGCTAGAGGGATGCGTTCGATCAGAGGACTCAGGAACAGAATGAAGCTCAACAGGAACAGACCTGCCGCGATCCCCGAAAGGCGCCCTCTTCCGCCGGAACGAATATTGATGATGCTTTGACCGATCATGGCGCAGCCACCCATGCCACCGAAAAATCCAGTCACGATGTTGGCGACTCCTTGACCGACACACTCACGATTGGTCTGACCGCGGGTCTCCGTCAGTTCGTCGATCAACGTGAGCGTCATCAGCGACTCAATCAGCCCCACTGCTGCGAGAATGAAGGAAAACGGGGCGATGAAGCTCAGGGTATCCCAATTCAGCGGAATCGTGAAGTGCACCAAACTCGGCAAACCGCCTCCGATGGATGACATATCCGACACGACGAGAGTATCGAGATTCAATCCGATCACCAGCAGACTCACGACGAGAATCCCCGCCAGGGAGGGAGGGACCGCACTGGTCAGACGCGGTAGAAAGTGACTGATCGCCATGGTGAGAAAAACCAATCCTGCCATCAAAGCAAGCGCTCCTCCGCTCAACCACGGGGCACCGGGAACGGTCGGACTCTCGGTGAACATCGGAAACTGGGCTTGAAAGATCACGATCGCCAATCCATTGACGAATCCGAACATCACTGGTTGTGGGATCAGTCGCACAAAGCGTCCGAGACGCAGCGCCCCACACAGAATCTGGATGAGTCCCATAAGGATCACGGCGGCAAAGAGGTATTCCAATCCGGCGTTGTCACCCAAGCCCAGCGCTACCCCGCGCTCATTACCAAGTTTCACCAGACCAACCATGATCACTGCCAGCGCACCGGTAGCGCCGGAGATCATGCCGGGACGTCCACCGGCCAAAGCGGTGATAAGACAGATCATAAAAGCCGCGTAGAGCCCGACGAGTGGCGGAACACCGGCAATAATCGCGAATGCGATGGCTTCAGGGACGAGGGCCAACGCGACAGTGAGACCTGAGAGAAGATCGTCCTTGGTTTGAAGACGCTGACCGAATTTTCGTTGGATGATGTCAAACACGAGGAGTTGGGAGTGGAGGTGAAGTCAAAACGGCATCAGCTCTCGAAAGAGATGAAATCGGATCCTTTCTTCCGAAAAGGCGGTGCCCTGGTAAACATGCGGGAATCGCGGGAGAAGAGATTCTCCACGGGAGGCAAACCGAATCGTGACGTGACTCCTAGCGCTCAAGGAGAAGCAATTCAACCATAACCTCTCGCTCTACTTTGCGCGCCACTGCAAATAGGCGAAAAAGTCGCGAAGCGCTTCGTCGTTCAATCCGGCGAGCAACCCGGGAGGCATCAGTGATATAGGAGTGGCGGCAATACTCGCGGCATCGGCTCGGTCGATGTGGGTGCTCTGTCCGGCGACATCGCGCAAAGTAATGGCCTCGTCACTCTGCTCGGAGATCATGCCGATGAGAACGCGCCCGTCCTTCATGGTGGCGACATAGTTGCCGAATCCTTCGCGAATTTCCAGACTAGGATCGACGATGGCAGGAAGCCAGAAGTCCAGATTCCCCCGATCATAACCGGTCAGATCAGGAGCGATTAGTTGCCCCTCTTCGAAAAGGCGATGGCAAGCCATGCAGCGCTGTTGGAAATGGAGTCGCCCCGCTTCGGGATTCCCCGGACCAGTCCGCAGGATGCCTTTGACCCGTTCGATTTCACTTTGGTTCTCGTCGGAGCTTCGAACTCGCAGAGCAGGCCAGTGATGGGCGATCTTTCCATTGATTTCGGGATCGTGGTGATGGGCCAGCAATTGCACGACATCGGGGGCAATGTCACGTGCTTTGATTTCGGCACGGTCGATCCTCTCAAGATACATTCTCGCCCATGGCACTCGCCCGGCCAAAACCCGGTCTGCCGTGGAGCGAACTTCGTGCTCGGCTGGCAAGCTGGATCCATAGCGACTCAGGATCGTTTCGGGAATCGCCGGATCGTCGTAACTTCCCAGGGCTTGCAGTGCCACTCGCTTGAGAGCGCTCGGGGCATCCTTTCCTAAAATGCCGAGAAGAGGTTTGATCACGACGGAATCACCCAGGCCGCCAAATAGCTTGGCCAGTTCGATTCGTTCGAGGGCGTCCCCCTTAGGATCACCGACCACTTTGATTGCTTCAGCCAGCGCCTTTTTATCCCCGCGCCGCACTCCGAGGACGAGGTCGTTCTCCCCAGTAGATGCCGCGTAGGCATCCATCGCCGCGGTCAAGGCCGGAGGCAGGGGAGGCAAAGTAGTTCCCTGGAACGCCAACTGCAATCCGGTCATGAGACGCTTCGACGCGTCCTCGTCGGGTGCCAGGGCCAGCAATTGGGCGCAGGTGTTGAAGTTTTCATTCCCGCCGGCCATGGCATACCGTCTCATGAGCCGCTCGGCGATCTGCTCGCGGAAGAGGGGGTGCTTCCACGTGGCGGGGGCCGCAGCCAGGCGCAGCACCTCCTCGCGCCCCTCTTCGGCGTGGGCTTCGAGGGCCCACCAGTTCATCAGGGGGAGATGCAAGTCCGTCAGATCCTCATCACGCCCGAGCAGATTGCGAATGATGGGAAAAGCGACATCCGGGGGCAATCGCTTGGCGCTCGCGGCAAGCTGGGATCGAACTTCAACCTCGGGCTCCCGGCCTGCTAATTCGCTCAGGGTGTCGGCGAGATTCGGCGCGGCCGAACGGCGGTCCCCGACCAGACGAACGACCCAACGCCGAACATGGGGATTTTGATGCGCGAGCCACTCGATGGCCAATTCGTCGCTCAATCCACCGAGAAGATGCACTGCCCAAAGCGCTTCCAAGGAAGCCAGGCCATGATCGCTCCGCACGAGTTCAATCAACTCCGGAAGAACCGTTTGATCCTTCCGCCAGCCCATTTCAAGAACCGCTCGACGTCGGGTCCAAAGGTTGGTGTCGGAAAAGAGCGCCAAAAGCTGGTTCGATTCGAGCTTTGCCAAATCACCATGGGCATAGGCGGGTTTCGTTGCCTCCGGGCGGATGCGATAGATACGACCGCTCTCCTTGTCCCAGTCATCGACGGGACTGACGTGACTGAGCCGGGTATCATACCAATCACAAAGATAGACGCAGCCATCCGGGCCCACCCCGCTGAACACAGGTCGGAACCAACGGTCCGGGCTGATGGCGAGATAGGGTTCATCAACGGTGCGGAAGGTCGAGGTGTCTGGGCGCAGATCGCTCACATAGACGCGATTGAACAAAGAGTTGGGTGCGATAATTTTGCCAGTGAATGATTCTGGAAAGAGACCTCCTCCGTAAATGCAAAAGGCCTGGGGAAATCGCTCGGTGTCACCCTCGTGACTCAGGTGGGGAAAAAATCCGAAGGCGTAGGGATTCGTGAGTGGCCCGTGTTTGCCCCAACCTTTGATTCCGTAACTTCCTTGCGGATAATACATGCCGCGGGTGTTGCCGTTGTTGGTGCCGGAAAAGACCCGACCGACCGAGTCGATCTCCAGCGAAAAGGTGTTGCCTCCACCTTCGGCATAAATCTCGAACTCACGACTGTCAGGATGATAGCGCCACACCATCTGGCCCTGCCAGGAGACTTCCTTGCCGGTGGCGGGATTTACCACCTTGCCGGTCGTGGTGGAGCCATTGACTCCGTAGAGCCATCCGTCCGGTCCCCACTCCAGATTGCTCATCACCGCGTGGGTGTCCTCGATGCCGAAACCGGCTAGCCGGACTTCGGGATCAGCATCGGGAAGTCCATCGCCATCCGGATCGGGATAGTAAAGGAGATATGGGGGATTCGTCACCCAGATGCCGCCATGTCCCGTCTCGACCGAGGTCGCAATGTTCAGACCCGTGATGACATCCTGGTGTTGGTCAAAAAAGCCATCGCCATCGGTGTCCTCGAAGACACTGATTTTGTCCGCGCCCTTCACCCCGTGCGGCGGAGCCTCCGGCACCTTGTCGAATTGGGCCCGAAGGTGGTTGTCGTATTCCACGATTTTGAGACCGGCGGGAAATTGATACTGCAGGTATTGCACCACCCAAAGTCGGCCTCGTGAATCCCAACTGGCGAACAAGGGTTGAGCCACGTCAGGTTCGCTGGCCATGAGATCGATGGCGAAGCCTTCGCGCATGACAAATTGTTTCACCGCTTCGCTCGCGGGGGTGGGAGGCGTTTCGTCTGCCATCACCCCGCGTCCCGCGAATGTCTCGATGACGTCCGCGACCTGGTCATTGGCCGCTTTGGAAAGATCCTGCCCTTTCGCGTCTTGGGGCGGGCTTTCCTGGGCCGTTAAAACCAAGCAA